>Ga0182030_10008665_pt1 | contig 20994 bp, 17 predicted proteins | sample 812S3MmetaG_FD_121299 | JGI IMG/M metagenome (GOLD analysis project Ga0182030, IMG submission 121299) | Permafrost microbial communities from Stordalen Mire, Sweden - 812S3M metaG (Illumina Assembly) | ecosystem: Environmental > Terrestrial > Soil > Wetlands > Permafrost | place: Sweden...
CAACAACGAGGTGATCGGGGCCATCGGCTGCAGCGGCGCGCCGGGGCCAGGCGATGTGGACGAGGCCGCCGCCACGGCGGGTTTAGCCGCAATGTCACTCCATTGAGAGGTTCCCCCGAGGCCGGCAACAGCGGCACCGAGAGTTACCTGCAACGAGGGGCGAATCCCAATCTATGGCAGGCATCCAGATAGAGGACGATTCTTTCCCGGTCCTCTGAAGGACTGCTAGTCATCAAGCGATGAATCGCATCCACCTCGGCACCGCACGTCTCTTGACTCAGGTGGCTCCACTCGTCTTAGTAGATGATCGACTGGCACTCAAGGGCGGCACCGCGATCAACCTTTTCATTCGGGATATGCGAGTTTCTGTGGGAATTCCACCCTCAGGGCGCCTAGCCCGACGCATGGTCGGTACTTATCCATTGCCATGCGCAATACAAGCGGTAATCTACCAACTGGTGAAGATGGCCGGATAGCGGCTGCTCGTGAGGCGCCTTCGGACACAACTCGGCTCGCTCGAATCGAGCTGAAGCTTGGTCTACCGATGGATCGACGTCAACGTCTACCGAAAGTTTACCGGCACCGTGACCACGACGAGATAACTGCGGATTTTTGTGGAGGAGACGCTTCAGCGCCGACTATCACCAGCAGTATCTGGCGAAGAATCCCAGTGGCTACTGCGGCTTGGGCGGCTGTGGTGTGCCCTTTGAATCCGCAGAGTTACAGATGTGTGAGAAGGCGTAACCTTTGGACTGACGCTGTTTCCGTCTGGAAGCCAAGGGGTTACCAAAGGAACACGCGTTTTTCTGCGGGAAAACGCCATGCTTTTCCGGCGTTGAGGTCTACCGGAATTCTACCGGTGTTCTGGACCTAGAATAGACCGCTGCGAAGACCTGTCTGGTGCTATATCGCTGATGTGCGTTTCCACTTGAACGCTGCGGTGCCAGCGTGGATGCCAATGGCAGCGACTACTCTTGGGCAATATCCTCCAATGAACAGTGAAAGATAATAGAAACGGCTGCTTGGCCTCTTGCGAATTTCAAGCCATTGAGATTCGGTGGAGGTCCGTGGGCCGAAGTAACTAGCTACTCGTAGTGAAGCGCTTCGATCGGATTGAGGTTGGCCGCTTTGCGAGCTGGGTAGTATCCGAAGAAGATGCCGACCGCGGCTGAGAAGGCAAAGCCGCCGAGGACAGCGCTGAGGGAGACTTGGGTCGGCCAGTGCGCCAGCCTGGAGATGCTCGTTGACACCAAGAGCCCGAAGGCAATACCGGCCATGCCGCCGGTCACACTGAGCAGCACGGCCTCGGCCAAGAACTGGAGCAGCACCTGAAGGCGACGTGCGCCGATCGCCATGCGGATACCGATTTCGCGGGTCCGCTCGGTGACCGACACCAACAAAATGTTCATGATCCCAATGCCGCCGACCAGCAGCGAGATTGAGGCGACTATGGCTAGAAGGGCCGCCATGACTTGGCTGCTGCTCTGCTGTGCTTCGGCGATCTGACTGAGATTGCGGACGCTGAAATCGTCCAGTTGCCCGGTTTGGATGTGGTGGCGTCGCGCCAGAGTCGCGGTTACCTGGCTGATCGCTGTGTTGACAAGTTCGGCGCCTGCAGCCTGGACGTAAATGCTATTGACATAACCGGTCATTCGCGGGATGAGGCCCAGGGCATTGGCCACCACGGGGTAGGTCGTGCTGACCAGGTTCTGCGCCGTTTGCGGCGCCGCGACACCCAAGACCTTACGCTCGGCCGTGCTGAACGGGATCATCAACACGTCGTCCTGATCCTGCCCATAGCCCGATTGCCCCTTGGCTGCGAGGAGCGCAATCACGCGCATGGGAACACCCTTGACGAGGATGGTCGCGCCGACGGGATCCTCGCCTGCGGGAAATAGGTTCTGATACACCGTCTGGCCGATCAATGAGACGGCCTCCGCAGCGTCATTCTGCTGTTCGGTCATGGTACTGCCGCTGGCGATGTGCCAACTGACGATGTCGAGGTAGCTTGGCGTCACACCCTGGATGGCGGTGCTCCAGTTCCGGTCGCCGTATTCGACTTGGCCGGCCTGGCGGGTCAGGTAGCTGACCCGCTGTACGGCGGGGTCGTCGCGCAGGATGGTGTCGGCGTCGACCACCGTGAGAGTCGACGCGCTACCGGCTCCGGCGCGAACGCCACCGGCGGTGGTGGCGCCCGGCTGCACGACGACCATGTTCGTACCCAAGCTTTCCAACTGTTTCTGCACCGCTGCGCTGGCGCCGTCTCCCACGGCCACCATGGCGATGAGCGCGGCCACCCCGATGAATACGCCCAACATGGTCAAGGCCGAACGCAGCTTGTTGCGCGTCAGGGCCTGCATAGAGGCCGAAAAAATCATCGACAGGAAGGCCAGTTGGACGCCAGGCGCATCGTCGGGACGCGCAGTGATATCCGCTGCGGCCGGAATTGCGACTGGCCCACCACTCTGCGCGCGGTTGGGCGCCGTGTCCGCGCTGCTCGGCGTGCTGACGGCGACCTGATGCTCGTCGGAGAGGATGCGTCCGTCACGCATCGTGATCACGCGATCCGCATAGGCGGCGATATCGGGTTCGTGGGTCACCACGATAACCGTGACCCCTTGCTCACGATTGAGCGCGCGTATGATTTCCATGATCTCATGGGAGGTGCGCGTATCGAGGTTGCCGGTCGGCTCGTCGGCCAGCAGCACCGTGGGATGATTGATGAGCGCCCGGGCCAGCGCGATACGTTGCTGTTGGCCGCCGGAGAGCTGATTAGGCATGTTGCGCGCGCGGTCCGCCAGGCCGACGCTCGTCAGCATGCCGCGGCCGCGAGCGTTGCGCTCGCTGGAGGTCAGGGCCGCCGCCGCGCCGTACAGGAGGGGCAAGATGACGTTTTCGAGCGCGCTCGTGCGGGCCAGCAAATTGAAGCTCTGGAACACAAAGCCGATCTGCTTGCTGCGAATGTCGGCGAGTTCCGGTTCCGACAGCCCCGCCACATCGCGGCCAGCAAAGACAAATTGGCCGCTGGTTGGCCGGTCGAGACAGCCGATGATGTTCATCATCGTCGACTTGCCCGAACCCGAGGATCCCATAATGGCGACGAATTCGCCGCGATCAATCGATACGTTGACCCCCTGCAAGGCATGAACCTCGGTGTCTCCGAGGCGGAAAGATCGGATCAGGTCGATGAGCCGGATGACGGGATCGGTCATGCCGTCGCTCTCCCTACAATCTTAGCGAAGGCGCGGATGCGGCCTGGGGGGCGCTTGCGGCAGCCTCGGATGTGGCCACCTGATCCCCGAGCTTAAGATCTCCCGTCTTGATCTCGGCGAAGCTGTCATCAATAAGTCCCACCGTCACTGGAACCGAGACCAGCTTGCCTTCACGCTCCACCCAGACAATCCGCTGTCCGGCTTTGGCGAGTACCAGCTTGGCCGCGGCGGCCGGCGTATACCGCAGCGCTTGCGCAGGGACTCGCAGCACCTTGAGGGCTTGCGCGGTGACGATCCTGGCGGTCGCCGTCATGCCGGGTTTAAGCAGGAGGTCGGGATTATCGAACGTGATCACCACATCGTACGTAATCACGTTTTGCACGCTGATGGGGGCCTGCCGGACCTGGGCCACGCGTCCCTGAAACGTGTTCTTAGGGAAGGCGTCGACCGTGAAACTGGCGTTTGCGCCTTCGACGGCGCCGGCGATGTCGGACTCGCTGACGTTGGTGTCGACCTGCATCTTGGTCAAATCAGTGGCAATGAGAAACAGCGTCGGGGTTTGAAAGCTTGCGGCCACAGTCTGGCCCGCCGTGACATTTCGGGACACTACCGTGCCGTTCACCGGCGAGACGATGTTGGTGTAATCCAGATTTATCTGTGCCGCCTTCAGCGCCGCTGCCTTTGCGGCGACCTGAGCGACGTCGAGATTGACGGTCGCCACCGCCTGATCATAGGCGTTGAGCGCCGCGTCGGCAGCATCGTGCGAAGTCGAGTCTTCGGCAAAGAGCTGATCCTGGCGTTCGTGACTGATCTTCGCGTAGACGACGTTGGCCTTGTCCTTGACGAGCTGGGCTTTGGCCAAGTCCAAGTCGGCCTTGTCCTCATCCACGATGACCTGATAGGGCTTGGGATCGATCTTTGCGCACAGCTGCCCCTGATGGACTCGGGTGTTGTAGTCGCAGTTGAGGGTCTCGATCGTGCCAGAGACATAAGTTCCCACCTCGACGATCACCACCGGATTGACCGATCCACTGGCGGTAATGGTGGTGACGACGTCTCCCTGGGTTACGGCAGTCGTCACATAACGCGGTGCCGCGGCGCGGTGTGCCGCCCAGTAGACGATCCCGCCGCCGACCAGGACGGTGCCAGCCGCTAAAAGGCCGATCACTTTCCAATTCAGGCGCTTGTTTACGATGCAACACCAATAGAGTCGGAATGTTTCGTATTTTCCATGGAGATCCTATAAGACAGCTCGCCGAGTACGATAAACCCTGGATAGTCGAATACTATATTTCCTAGTCTTATTGTGCGCTGCTCTGCTGGCGGACCGACGACTTCTTCTACCGAAAGTCGACCAGGGGTTACCAGCGGAGCCGTAACCCACTGGTTTTCGTGACGAATCTGCTTTCAGCGCCGACTATCACCAGCAGTATCTGGCGAAGAATCCCAGTGGCTGCTGCGGCTTGGGCGGCTGTGGAGTACCCTTTGAATCCGCGGAATTGCAGGCGGGTCAGAGGGCCCACCGCTGAGCGGTTCTCCCTGCTGCTGCGGAGCGCCTTCAGCCGGGAAATGCCGGTGCGAAAGCAAAGGTCGCGAGCCCACTGCCCTCACTGGTGTACCGGCTGGCCCCGGCCGCTCGTCTAGGTTGCTGCACTCGCCCGGCGGGGGTGAGAGGCAGATCACACTTGCCGTTCGGCAGGAGCCGTGCTTCCCATCGATGTGACGTAATCGGCGGCGGTAGCCTGCCCCGAATTCTACGGTGCCCCATTGATAAGCGATGGCGGGGCTTAGGCGATGAATAGCGCTGATACGAGCATTGCCGAGCATGAGGTAGAAGCTCTGCTCGGGGAGAGCAATCCGCGGCACGCTGAGTCCATATTTCGCAATGCGGTCGAGGATGCGCCGGTCGCCATTGCGTTCGCTGACCGTGAGGGTCGCTACCGCCGTTGCAATCGGGCCTTCTGCGTCATGCTCGGCTTTAATACCGAGGAGCTCAAAGGCGAGTCCATGGCGAGCCTCACCCACTCAGCGGACCTTGAGTCCACGGCCGCGGGCCTCGAGCGGCTGTGGCGCGGAGAAATTGCTCACCTGGAAGTCGAGAAGCGCTACCTGCGCAAGAGCGGCGGCGCGCTCTGGGTCCATGCCACCACCTCACTCGTCAGCGGGGGTGGTCGGGAACCGGAGTGCTCGGTCGAGTTTCTGCTCGACATCTCTGCGCGCAAGCAGATGGCAGCCACTCTACTGCAGAACCAGACCCTGCTCGCCACCGTCATCGCCGAGCTCCCGATCGCGCTGGTTGCCTGCGACGTCAGGGGTCAGTTGACGCACCACAATCGCGCGGCGGCCGAGCTGTTTGGAATTGCCGCAGAGGAAACCGACCACGCGGCCCCGCGCAATCCGTATCCGCTCACCTCCCAAGTCTATCGGGCGGACGGTTGCACTGCGGTGCCCCGTGAGGATCGTCCGCTGGCGCGAACGCTGCTCGGCGACAAGGTGCGAGACACCGAATTCGTTATCGTTCGGCCCGACGGTGTGCGCCGCACGGTGTTGGCAAGCGCACAACGCCTGGTCGGGCCGACCGGCCAGCCACTTGGGGCACTCGCGGTTATTGAGGACATCACCGAACGGCGCCTCGCCGAAGAGGAGCTCGAGCGCGTACACAAGCAGCTGCTGGTCGCCTCGCGGCAGGCGGGCATGGCTGAGGTGGCTACAAACGTCCTGCACAATGTCGGCAATGTGCTCAATAGCGTCAATGTCTCGGCGAGTATCGTCTCCGAGCGCATCAAGAAATCAAAGTGCGGTGGGCTGGCGCGGGTCGCCGCGCTCCTGAGTGAACACACGCATGACCTGACGAGTTTTTTTATGGGGTCGCAAGGCAGGCATCTGCCGGTGTACCTGCAGGAACTTGCTGCCGAACTCATCGGCGAGCGCGACGTGGCCAGCGCTGAGGTGGAGGAGCTGCGTGGCAATGTCGAGCACATTAAGGAAATCGTGGCGATGCAGCAGAGCTACGCGCGCCGCAGCGGCCTAACCGACATTATCGACATTCGCAGTCTGGTCGAGGATAGCCTACGGATGAACGCGGGGGCCTTCAGCCGCCATGGCGTCGTTCTGGTGCGCGACTTCCAGGAGGTGCTGCCGATTACAGTCGATAAGCATAAGGTGCTGCAGATCCTTGTGAACGTGATCCGCAACGCCAAATATGCCTGCCATGAGTCCCCGAGCGCCGAGAAGCGCGTGACTGTCCGCGTGCGGGCAGCCAATGGCAAAATGCTAATAGAGGTCATCGATACTGGCGTCGGCATTCCGCCAGAAAATCTCGAGAGGATCTTCAGTCACGGCTTCACCACGCGCAAAGAAGGGCACGGGTTCGGTTTGCACAGCTGCGCGCTGGCAGCCAAAGACCTTGGCGGTTCGCTGCACGCCGAGAGTGCCGGGCCGGGGCAGGGGGCCACCTTTACCCTGACGCTCCCCGTCACTCAGCAGGAGCCGACTCATGGCCGATGAATCCGAGCTGCTGAGGCATCGGCTGCTGATGATCGACGACAACCCGGCTATTCACGAGGATTATCGCAAGATCCTCACTGGCCGCAATGACACGCAGACCTCGGCGGCGGAAGCGGCGCTGTTCGGTGAGCCGCAATCGACGCTGTCGGCTCCCACTTTTGATGTGGATTCTGCCATGCAGGGGCGGGATGGCGTGGAGTTGGCACGTCGCGCACTCATCGAGGGACGCCCATACTCGGTCGCATTCGTGGACATGCGTATGCCCCCAGGTTGGGACGGCCTGGAGACGATCGAAAACCTCTGGAAGGTCGACCCCGAGATTCAGGTAGTAGTTTGCTCGGCCTACAGCGACTACGACTGGATGGAGTTGCTGGCACGACTCGGGTGCTCCGACAAGCTCATCGTCATCAAGAAGCCTTTCGAGCCGATCGAGATCCTGCAGTCTGCAAGCGCGCTCAGCCGTAAGTGGCAGAACGCACGTGCGCTCAAGGCCCACGTCGAGGGCCTCGAGCGGGTCGTCACCGATCGCACCCGCGGACTTGAGGCGGCAAACCGCCAGCTGCGTCACCTCGCCTCGCACGATTCGCTCACCGGGTTGCCCAACCGCCTGCTACTCGAAGACCGTATTACTCGGGCGATTGCCCAGGCGAAGCGACAGGCGCAAGAGTTCGCGGTGGTGGTGCTGGATCTTGACCGTTTTAAGCTTATTAACGACTCACTTGGGCATCGCGCCGGCGATGAACTGCTGTGCGAGGTGGCGGCGCGGCTCAAGGGAGCCATCCGTACCGTCGACAGCATTGCGCGCATCGGCGGAGATGAGTTTGTGATCGTCTTCGAGGGGCCGATGACGCGGGCAGAAACGCTAGAAATGGGCAAGCGGCTGCTCAAGGTGATGGAGCCATCCATGCGGCTGCTTGGCATCGACGTGCATGTCTCGCCCAGCATCGGCATTGCCTTCTATCCGCGCGATGGCGCAACCATCGATACGCTGCTGGCTCACGCGGACGACGCCATGTACCACGCCAAGGAACGCGGCCGCAAGAACGTGCAGTGTTATACCGAGAGCATGGGCACGGTCACCCAGGAGCGCGTGAAGCTGGGGAGCGAGCTACACGAGGCCCTGCGCAGCGGACAATTTGAGCTGCATTACCAGCCCAAAGTCGATACTGCGACAGGCTGGATCAATAGCGCAGAAGCGCTGATCCGCTGGCGCCATCCGGAGCGTGGGCTGCTGCTACCTGATAAGTTCATTCCGGTCGCCGACGAGTGCGGCTTGCTCGATGCCATCGGCGAGTGGGTATTGTGCGAGGCCTGTCGCCAAGGGAAGATTTGGCAGCAGCGCGGGCCGCGTGCCGTGCGCGTTGCTGTCAATCTTGCGCCTTCGCAGTTCCGCCTCGTGGATCTGGTCGGTCAGATTCGCCGCGCTCTCGACGCCTCGGGGCTCGACCCTGCACTCCTTGAGATCGAGCTGACCGAGACGGCGGTCATGAGCGATGCCGAGGAGTCGGTCCATGTCCTGGAAGCCATCAGCCGTATGGGTGTGCTGGTCTCGGTCGATGACTTCGGCACCGGCTACTCCAGTATGAGCTACCTGCGTCGCTTTCCGATCGACAAGCTCAAGATCGACCGCTGCTTCGTCGAGCAGATGGCTACTCGCCCTGAGGACGCTTCCATCGTGGGTGCGATCATCTCGCTCGCTCACAGCCTGCGCCTAAAGGTGATTGCGGAGGGGGTGGAAACAGTCGAGCAGCTGCAGCTACTCGCCAAGCTCGGCTGCGACCAGTACCAGGGCTTCTATTTCAGCCCGGCACTCCTTCCCGCGATGTTCGAGGAGCTGGTGCGAGAGGATTTGCCTCTGACCGCAGAGGATGCGGCCAGAACCCACAGCAAACTGGCAGGCCTAAAAGCCTCAAAAGCCTAAAGAACCAAAACCCCTTGGCCGCGGCAATTGCCGGCACCGATTGGCTAGCCGCTCCATGGGGCCTCCGGGCTGATCTCGCGCCAGGTGCCCAGTGCTAATCCTTCAACGTTCACCTTACCGATGGCCGCGCGTATCAGCCGCAGCGTCGGAAACCCTACTTTTGCGGTCATGCGTCGTACCTGGCGATTCTTGCCTTCGCGGATTGTCAGTTCGATCCACGCCGTCGGGATCTTTGCCCGAAAGCGGATCGGTGGACCTCGGGGCCAGAGCTTCGGCGGCGGTTCAATGAGCTTTGCGCTCGCCGGCTGGGTCGCGAAATCACCGAGGTTCACGCCAGTACGGAGCTGAGTGAGGGCGGCCGCAGAGGGAGATCCCTCTACCTGTGCCCAGTACACTTTGGCGATCTCGTGCTTGGGCTCGGCGATGCGTGCCTGGAGGATGCCATCATCGGTGAGCAGCAGCAGTCCCTCGCTGTCGGTATCAAGGCGGCCGGCAGGATAGACGCTCTTGAGGGCGATGAAATTTGCCAGGGTCTTACGCCCTGGTTCTGGGCTGAATTTACAGGCGACGCCGAAGGGCTTGTTAAACGCGATCAGCATGAAAGGCCCTCAGGCCAGCGCCCGCTCGATCAGTCCGGGCGCGACTGTTGTGCGTGGGAAAGCGCCAGTCGCCCGGCCGCCAATCCGTTTTCCGGCAGCACGGACAGAGACGCTCTCCTCGAACCACTCGTGCACCGCAACGTCCAGCCCAATGCCGTGCATGTAGTTGTAGAGTGCCTTCTTGAGCGGCGCGCCAAATAAATCATGGTCGACGCCGGTGGCATCTATGAAATTAATATCGTTGTTGGCGAATGCGGCCTGCAACGGCGGAGATAGGGTTACTCCGTAGTGTTCTGGATGTTTACCGACCGGCGAATGCACAGTGCAGGTGAAGCGATGGAAGAAGCCCGATTGTATGCAACCGGCCGCGAACAGCTGGCGAACGTATTCCAGAGCATCGATAGTGTCTTGTGCGGTCTGGCTAGGGAAGCCGTACATCAGATAGGCGTGCACGAGGATTCCCGCCTCGGAAAAGGCCCGCGTGACGCGGGCCACCTGCTCGACCGACACGCCCTTCTTCATGAGCTTGAGCAGGCGGTCCGATGCCACCTCCAGACCTCCGGTAACGGCGATACAACCGCTGTCGGCCAACAGCTGGCAAAGACCGGTATCGAAAGACTTTTCGAAACGAATGTTGCCCCACCATGAAATATCAAGTTTCTGATTGATTAGTGCTTTGGCGAGCGACTTGAGCGCCTTGGGCGGCGCGGCTTCGTCCACAAAATGAAACCCAGTTTGTCCCGTTTCGTAGATCAGAGATTTGATCCGAGTGATCAGCACCTCGGTAGTCGCCAGGTCGTAGCGAGAAATATAGTCAAGACCCACATCGCAGAAGCTGCATTTTTTCCAATAGCAGCCGTGAGCGACTGTCAGTTTATTCCAGCGGCCGTCCGACCAGAGACGGTGCATGGGATTGAGCATGTCTAGAAGTGAAAGGTAGTCATCCAACGGCAACCCCGTATAGGTAGGCGTGCCACTTTCAGAGAAAGCAATGTCGCTTTCTCTAAAGTCGACATAGCGAGAGGTCCGGGCGTAGGTGCGTACCAACTGATCGAGCGGCCGCTTGTTCTGCAGATGCTCGATAAGCGCCAGTAGCGGGCGCTCGCCCGCGTCAAGGGTAACAAAATCGAAGTGGTCGAAAACCCGAGGCTCTGTCAGGGCGCGCAGCTCGGTATTGCAGTAGCCGCCGCCCAACACCGTGACGATAGCGGGGTTTAGTTGCTTGATGCTTTGGGCGATGCGAAATGCACCGTAGACGTTGCCCGGAAATGGTGCGGTAACGAGCACGAGGCTTGGCTGATGTTCAGATAAGGCTTCGAGCGTCAGTTCATGCAGGTAGCCATCTACCAGGTTGCGGGGCGCGCTGAGCGCCATTTGCAGCGGATCGAACGAGGGCTGACTTGCCGCCAGCGACTCTGCGTAGCGTACGAACTCGAAGCGCGGATCGACACCGTCGCGGATGACATCCGCGAGATCATTGAGGTAGAGAGTGGCGATGTGCTTGGCACGATCCTGCAGGCCCAGAGCACCAAATGCCCAGTCGAGCGGGTCGCCTTCCCGCTGCTGGCCCTGGAGGTAGTGATCTAGTGAGGAAAACCGCGGGCCCTCTGGCAGGTAGTGTCGTGAGGCGATGCGATGAGCCGTGCTCGGATCGCGGCCCTGCAGAAACCGAATGATCGGCAAGATGGTCGTTTGATAGGACTCGAAGTGCTGATTGAAGAAGCGCGTGGTTGCGGTGTGCTGTCTGCGGGAGAGTGTGCTTATCTGCTCGTGGATGGCCTGCAGGCCCTGGGGCGAGAGCAACTTGAGCACCAAGGCGATGGATAGATCGGCCTGTTGCGCATTGAAGCCGCGCGAGCGCAGGAACCCGGTCAGGTAGGCGGTTGACGGATACGGGGTGTTGAGCTGCGTCAGCGGCGGGATGACGGACAGAATGCGCAGTTCGCTCATATTCGCAAGTATATAGCGCTGGGCCGCATTGCAGGATTGGGATTAAGATTGACCTTATGGAGATTACTCTCGATATCCCCCTGATTCGCGGCATATTGCGGCAGGAGCGTGCGCAGACGAGCCAGGAGATCAGAGACCTGGGAGTGCTGGGCGCGCTCGAGCGTTCGCAGCTGCGCCACGACACTCGCGTTGCCGCCGCTGCGGATTTCGGCACGCTAGCCTGTCGAGCCGGATGCACATGGTGCTGCTACTTCACAGTGGATGTCCGTGCCGCCGAGGTCTTCAGGATTCTTGACTTCGTCGAGCGGACATTTGCGCCTGTAGAGAAGGCTCGCGTCTATACTGAGGTACGAGCGAACAGCGTGGCGCTCGGGAAACTGGGCGAGGACGAGCGCATCACCCGTAACTTGAAGTGCCCATTTCTGGCCGATGGACGTTGCGGCATTTACGCCGCCCGCCCCCAGTCCTGCCGGAACTATCACGCGACCGATGTTAGCGGGTGCCAGCAGTCCTTCGAGGAGCCTGATAATCTGGACATCGACCCAGATTTTGCGCCCGGTGTCTACCAGGTCGGTACTGCGCACGTCGAGGGCGTCAGCGCCGCGATGTGTCAGGCGGGCTACGATGTGAATGCCTACGAGCTCAATGGCGCTCTCGATGCTGCCCTTACGGATCCGGGTGCGCGCGAGCGTTTTGAGTCCAGGCAAAAGCCGTTTACAGGTCTGAGCGGTGAGCAAGTACCGGCTGAATTTGATGACCTGGAATCGTGACGGAGTAAGTTATGCGCCACATGGCCGCTTTGGCTTGTTTTACCCTTTTGGCGGGTCCGGGATTTGGCCAGACCATCACGATGCCACCCTCGGCCGAGTCCGGGGCGAGCTATCGTGAGCTGGACGCCACGACCCGGGGCTGGTACGTGCGCGGCCTCGTCGATGGGTTGCTTGGCGCTGCGCAGTTTGGGGGTGAAGAGAATCTGGCGGTCGCGTTTTCAAAGTGTCTGAATGGCATGACGAGCATTGAAATAGAGGCGCTGGTCGACAAGTACCTGGCTGATCATCCGGCGCTGTGGCGTCGGGGCATGCATGCTCTGGTGGCCAACGCGATTACCGAGAGCTGCCCTGAGTATTCTAAGGAGCTGCAGAAGAGCGACTTCTGGCGGCGCGCGCAAGAGCAGAGTAAAGCGCCCAAGTGAAGCGTAGCTGAATGGGGAGCGCGTAAGTGCCGGGCAGCGACATCCAGTTTATGGCCGAGGCGTTGACCGAGGCAGCGCGGGCTGAGACCGCCGGCGAAGTGCCGGTGGGTGCGGTGCTGGTCAAGGACGACAAGATCATCGCGCGTGGGTCAAACCGACCCATTGCGAGCTGCGATCCAACCGCGCATGCCGAGATCGAGGCGCTGCGAGCCGGCGCCAGGACACTCAGCAACTACAGGCTCAATGACACGGTGCTCTATGTGACGCTCGAACCCTGCCTGATGTGCGCCTCAGCGATCATGCAGGCGCGCGTACGGCGTGTCGTTTTTGGTGCATGGGACCCGCGCGCCGGGGCTGCCGGCAGCCTTCTGGATGCGTTTGCAGTCGCTGCGCACAATCATCGCGTCGATGTATTCGGCGGCGTGCTCGAGAACGAGTGCGGCGTGCTACTGAAGCGGTTTTTTGAGCGGCGGCGGGCTTGAGGTATCGGGAGCGGCAAGCGCTGTAGTGGCGGTGGTGTTGCCGAACCATTCAAGTACCGCCAGAAACTCGCGCACCTCCTCTACAAACTTGACCGGTTCCCAGCCACGGGCATAGCCGCGTTTGGCCTGCGAGTACCATTGCTCATCGGCCAGCAATGGCAGGTACTGGCTAACATCCGCCCAGGAATCGCGGTTCTTGCCGTGGCTCTGGGTCAGGATCCTGGCGTCCTCGAGGTGGCCATAGCCGACGTTGTAGGCAGCCAGCGCCAGCCAGGTACGATCTGGTTCCGCGATTCGTTCGGGAACCATTTCGACTACCTGCGCCAGGTAAGCGGCCCCTCCCAGGATATTCTGGCGCGGATCGTTGCGGTCCTGTACACCCACCGATTCGGCCGTATCCGCAGTCAGCATCATGATCCCTGCAGCACCATCGCCTGACTTGGCGGTGGCGTCCCATTTCGATTCTTGATAGCCGACCGCTGCCAGCAGTCGCCAGTCGAGTCCGGAGGTACTGGCGGCCTCCTCGAACCAAGAACGCAATGCCGGCAGGCGTACCGCCAGATCATCCTGATAGCGCCGCGCCTGCTCATATTGAAATCCATGCGCGCGTTGCTGCGACTCGTGTTCCAGCTGCGCTAGCAGCCCCGAGCTCGCCGCTTCGGTCAAGAAGGTATTGGCCGCATCTCGCACATCCAGAGCATCGCGGCCCACCATCCACTCGACGGGCCGCGGATCCGGCAGCGTAAAAGAGACGATAATGTCGGGGAACAGATGCTGGGCGAATTCATATTCATTGGCATCGATGATCGCAAAATCGGCATCGCCGCTGCTTACCCAGTCGAGAGGATCGGCCTGCTCGCGGGGCAACTCGGTCCAGGACAGATACGGTGCGCCGCCACCACGCATGTCATGCAGCAGCTGCAATTGCGGGCTGTCGGCCCGCACCACGAGCCGCGCACCCTTTAAACCTGCGATATTGCCGGGTCGTGGTTTGCCCCGGCGCTGGACCACCAATTGCGGAATTTTCTGATAGGGGACAGTGGCCAGGGCCACGCGTTTCCAGGCATTGCTGGAAGTGATTTGCGCTGCAGCCAGGTCGGCGCTGCCCTCGGCGAGCGTCTCGCGCATAACGGTCGCATTGCGAGCCTGCAAGATCACCAGCTGCACGCCGAGCTTGGCGGCGAAGGCGGACGCGAGGCGGTATTCGTAGCCCTCGGGTCCGTGGGCTCCAAGATAGTAGGTAGTCGGGCGGTTCAGCGTCACAATTGTCAGCTGACCGCGCTGGCGAATGCCCCGCAGGACCGAGAGCGGTGGCGGCGTGCAGGAGTTGAGCAGCAGCATGCCCGCTAAGAGGGCCAGCGATAATCTGCGGCGGTAGGCCGCCGGCTTGAGCCACGGATTTCGCATAGCACATCTCGCCGATTCGTCAACTCGGCTAGAATAGCAGTTTGCCCCGCTTGAGTTCCGGAGAGGTACCGAAGTGGTCATAACGGCGCCGACTCGAAATCGGATGGTCGGGTAATACCGGCACGTGGGTTCGAATCCCACCCTCTCCGCCAAACACCGCGTGCCGCAAGCCTGCAAGGGCTGCGCCTGCGCCCCGGGGGTACGAACAGCCCTATGGCGTCGGGGCCAAAGCGGCAGAGCTAGCGAAGCAGGCGATAATTGACGAAAAGGATCTGGAGGTGGGCGTCAGCTAGCCCTCCGATTGGGGGTCGGGGTGTGCCGCTGCTGGCGTCCACTGCACCAGCGTTGGTTACAAATCGAAGTGATAGAGGCGCGCAACCTGCACCTCGTGGCGCCCAATCGCCCCGATTCTTAATATGAGCAGTGCCAGTAGCGCCCCGAGTGTTGGGCCTGCAAGATAAACCCAGAATCCCTGCCAATCACCTGAAATCACTGCGGGGCCGAAGCTGCGCGCCGGGTTGGCGCTCGCGCCCGAGAGCGGGGCTTCCCACCACACCAGCCATGCAAATAACGGCGGCATAGTCCAGGGCGTGAGCTGCCGCGTGCTCCGATGGGCAGAGGTCACAAAAATGGCCAGGATCAGCGCGGCTGTGGCGACAATTTCCCCACCCAGCGCCTGGGCGGTACTGACATTCATCCCAACCGTTGTCGCGCCAAAGTGCACGCTTGCACCGCGCGCTCCCCCGGGCCAGTAACGTGCAAGCACCAAGCAGCGCACCCGCGAACTGGGCCGACCCGTAGCCGACCATATCCCGCCAACGCAGCTTGCCGCTTATCCAGAACGCCAACGACACCGCGGGATTGATGTGCGCGCCGCTGATTCGGCCCAAAGGAGACAACGCGATCAGAGTGCCGGTGGTACCGAACAGGGCCCCCGTAATTGCACGCCGCACGGCGGCGGACATGTTCCACTGGCCATCGGTTGCATTAGTGCTGAAGAACACGATGACGATCGACAGGCCAATGCTAACCAGCAGCGCGGTGCCGAGCAGCTCTGCCAGGTAGAGACGTGGGTGCAGGCGCGTGCGTGGGAACGGGGCTCCATGCAGTGGCCGGTCAGTGGTCTCCACACTCAGCCTACATGGGGCAGCGCGTGATCGACCGGCGTTCGCGCCAGGTGCACGCGATGATCCGTGCCCTCCCAACCCGACGCATAGTGACGCGTAAAGTCCAAGTCCAGGTACTCGCCGAGCTCCTGGTGTTTGAGGCGTACGCCCCACAGGCCCAACGGTTGCAACTGGGCGATTTCATCCCGCACAGCATGCCAGCCGTCGAATCCCAGATGCAGTGTGAAGGGCAGGCGGTCCTCGATCAGCAAATCGCGCCCGGACTCGAGCACGAACACAGGCACTTCATCCCGCCAGTGCCATGCCGCCGCAACCGGCGGCTCTGTCCCGGCATAGCGGTCGGTTACGAGCTTCAACTGCTCGATCGGTTGGCCGCGTTCCCTGGCTACGAGGAGCTTGAGGAACTCGGCGTGCGCCCACAGCAGCGGCATAGCGCTACCCGAGGGGCGACCCGGCGCAAGCCCCAGGGCCGGAATCGGTTCCGCGTCCCACACCTGCTCGGGTAACAGGCCGCCAAGGCTGGCGCAATTCCACATGGTGCGCAGATACTCAATCGGATCCTCGCCTGCCTGCAGCGCCAGATGCCCGCGCTCTCCCACCAGCAGTGGCCATCCGCGGCCAATACCGCTCCCATCGAACGCACGGCCATCGGCATGCTCACCATAACCATCATCGTTGTAGCGATGATAGAGGCCGCCAGAGGGGGTTTGCACAAGCAGCAATTTATCAACGACCTTGATCGTATCCTGTACGCGCGGGTCGTGCGCGCTGCGCAGTCCGAACCGAACCAGGTAAGAGAAGTCCATGCTGACCACGGCTGCGACCTGCAACAGTTCGCCATCACGATTGCGCAGCAGGACCTTTCCACTCAGATCAGTGTCCCGTAGCGGCGGTGCGATGCGCACGTAATAGCCCGAGACCCCGTGTTCATTGGCAACTGCCGTCCCTCGGACGTAGCACCAGCCTTCAAGGCGCTCGTTCCAATCATCAGCCAGTGATGCGGCGTAGCTGCGCTCGGCATCTTCGAGCCACGGCCCGGCCGCGATCAGCGCGCTAATGGCCGTGGCAACTGTGAATGGACTTACGCCAGGATTCTCCTCCCAGCGATCTTGGTCGCTCGAGGGCCCGTTGCGGGCAATGAAGCCCACGGCCGCCCGCACCATCTGCCCAGTGCCTGGAAGCTCTGCGTCACCGAGTTCGCGCAGTTTCGCGGCCAGTAGCACCGGGAATGCCGCCTCATCCAGCTGGATACCAGTCCAGAAGGGTTTGCCGTTGGGGAAGTAGTTCTGCGGCCAGTGACCCTCGGGGAGCTGGTTGGCGGCCAGATGCGCAAGAATCCGGCGCGCGTCCCGCGTGTGATTGGCTGCCAGCAGTGCAAAGGCCGTCAACGTCGCATCGCGCGGCCATACGAGGTGATAACCGCCCAGCGTATTGGTACTGTTGCCCCACGGGACACTCAGGCTCGCCACCACTGCGCCGGGGTAAGTTCGATCCTCGTGCATTTTGAGCACCGCCGCAGACACCAGCGCTGCTTCCCCGAGCGTGCTATCGGGCCGGGGGAGGGTAAGCGTTGCGCCCCAGAGCTGCCAGTGACGCAGGAATTCAGCGCGCGGTGCTTCGAATCCTTCGGCCAACGCACAGCGCACCAGCGTACGCGCGCCGTGCGCGGATTCAGAGAACCCAATCGCAATTACACCGCTCGTGCCGCTGGCCTCGGCACTCAGAGCCACGGTCCCATTGGGCGCTTCTTTGAAAGCGTAGGTGAGTTGGCCATGGCGCTCCAGATCCTGCCAGCCATCCGAGGCACCCACGTAACCACAACTCAAATGCTGCAACGGCGGATAGGCACTCAAACTCACGACGTTATCGCCGCGTTGCGCGAAGCCCGTGTCCCGGTCGGTCCAGGCAGTGTTATCGAAGCCGCTGCTGCCTAGGTGCGGGGCCAGAATCACCACCAGTCGATAGGGTCCCTCGAGACTGTAGCGCAGCAAGAGCACGTCACGACTCGGATCGGGAAGGATCTCGATGGTAAGTTGATAGTCGCCGCCATAGTGAGTGACCGTGAGGGCCGGCAGAAACGGACCGGCTTTGGAGAGTCGGTAGCGACGTACACGTTTGAGATCAATCCAGTGCTTCGCGCCGATAAGATAGAAACTGAGGTCGCGAATCTGCGGCTGACCCGTGGAGGGCCAGTACAGTTCATTGATGATGCCGTGGCCAATCGTGACCCAGAGCCGGGCAGCGCCGAGCGCAGTCGTTACGAAGTCCTTGTCGCTTGAGGACCACGTCGGGGGAATCCCGGGGGCGCCAAATGCGGTATCGCTCATGCCGGCTAGCCCCCGTGACCGAATTCGGGATAGTCGGTCATACCGCCATCGACAAATATACTCGTCGCGGTTACGTATCCGGCGATTTCTGAGGACAGCACCACTGCTAGCTGCGCGACATCTGCCGGCTCGCCAACGCGCCCGAGCGGAATCTTACCGAGCAAAATGTCGGACCCCGGCGGGATCCTGCCAGACGCTGGCATTTATGGAAGTCCTAATCGCGCCCGGGGCAATGCACAATACGCGCACGCCAAATGGCCCTGCTTCCTGGGCGAGGGTCTTGGAAACCATCGATAATCCGGCCTTGCTCGCTGCGTACGCACTGTAGCCGCCCCAGGCGATCTGCTCGTGAACGCTGCTGATATTAATAACGACGCCACTGCGCTGCCCTAGCATGCGTCGCAGTGCGGCCCGTGCACAGAGAAATGCGCCCGTCAGGTTGATCTGCAGTACGTGGCTCCAGTCCGCCAAGTCCGTTTCCCAGGCTACGGCTCGTGGTCCGTCGACCCCCGCGTTGTTGATCAGGACATCGATGCCGCCCCAGGTCATATCAAGTGCCGCGAACAAAGCGTCAACCGCCGCCGAATCGCTGATATCGGCTGCAGCGCCAGCGCATCGGCAGCGCTGGGACGCAGTTGGGTTACCAGGGACTGCGCTGCCTCGGGCTGGGCCACGTAGTTGATTGCGACGCGTGCGTGCTCTGCAGCAAACGCCGCCGCAATCGCGGCGCCGAGGCCGGTGTTGTCGCCGGTGACCAGCACTCGCTTGCCAGAGAGATTCAGATCCACTGTGAGTAATGAGGTCTCATGTAAGGAAATCAGCATACGGTAGCTGGTTGAACCTCGCCACCCGGCCCGCGCCACCATCCGCTACGGCCGTTCTTCAGCACCCCAGTATGCAGACAATCGCCGAGCGGTTGCGCTCAGTTCACGGGGCGGCTCGCCGCGTTTTAGCTGCGGCGTTCCGGGTCTCCAAGGCGTGGTGGGTTGTATGTCAAACTGCAGGCGCCTGCGCAATCAAGATGCGCGGGCATCCGCAGCCGCGGTAACGTCAAGAGCGCATACGCCTCTGGACGCACGCGGACAACTGTGCAGCTTGAGGCGCCTGATGAATACGTATGCGACGCGTTCCGCTCGATACAGTCGCTCGATAGAGTCTCTGACCATGAAAATGCCACTCGATCGACGGGCGACGGGACACTCAAGATACAGCGCGCATTGCGGGGATCCTGAATCGGTCATTATCGAGCGCTTTGCCTCCGTCAGTTTCATCGTGGCGATGAATGATGCCAACAAAGCCCGAGTGCTCGGGCAACTAAGGGCTCTCGTCGCAACGCATCCAGCGTTGCGCGGGCGGAGCTTGGTAGAGTTCCCCTACAAGACGCACGCCTATTGCTGTCGCAGGCTGCCGAGCTCTCTGGCCTAGGGTGTGTTTGCGGTTTGCAATGAAGCGGGGGCTTGACCGCCGAGGGCGAGCAGCAGCCGCATCGTGTCCTCATAGCGTCCGACGCGCGCCTGCACGAGACCCAGCTGCGCACGCTGGTTCAAGCGTTCCGCCTCCAGTACTTGCAGGATGCCTGTATACCCATCGCTGTAGCTCTCTCGCGTTAGCGAAAGGTTCTTGGCTGATACCTGAACGGCTTGCTGTTGCGCGCGGTTCAGTGCGGCATCCTGATCCAGCGCCTCAAGCTGATCGGCGACCTGCGCAAAGGAGCGCAGCACGGTCTGCTCATAAGTATCTAAGGCTGCGCGTGCCGCCGCTGCCGCCGCACGCCGTCGCGCGCGCAGTGCGCCATGATCAAAGAGTGGCGCTGCGAGGTTTCCGGCAACGCTCCCTGCTGTGCTGCTGGCGCTAAATAGTTGCCCAAGCGTCGTGGATTCGAGGCTGGCGCTAGCGCTAAGCGTAATCTGAGGGTAAAGGTTGGCGGCCGCGACGCCCACCGCGGCCGTGGCGGCATGTAACTGGGCTTCAGCGGCGCGGATATCGGGGCGCCGGTGTGCTAATTCTGCCGGGAGCGTGAGGGGTATGCTCTCGGGCAGCATAAAGTCCTCCAGTTCAAAATCGGGCGGCGTCCAGTTGGCCGGGTAGCGGCCCATCAGCACGGATAATGCGTGCTGCGCCACGCGCAACTGATGTTCCAGCGGCGGCAGTAGCGTCTGGTCATTAGCCAGCTGACTGGCGGCATTGAGCCGATCCACTTCGGTGGCCGATCCAGCCTGCTGTGCCGTCGTCACCAATCGCAGGTTCTCGCTGTCATCGGCGATCAGCGCGCCGACGGTCTTTATTTGCTCATGGGTCGCAGCGATCGCGAGCGCTTGCAGTGCCACGTTGCCGGTGAGCGTCAGGTACGTCTGATCCACCTGATCCTGCTGCGCTTCGGTCTGCGCCTGTTGCTCCTCAATAGTGCGGCGCACGGCGCCGCTGGTGTCGAGCACAAAGTTCAGTGAGGGGCCCAGCGAAAAGAAATTAAATGGTGGGAGCTTTTCAGGCCCCAAAAACGCCGCACCGTACTTATCCCTCCCGGCACTGGCGTCGAACGCTATCTGCGGGTAACGAGCGCCACTCGCTGCATAGCCAAGTTCCTGGGCCTGAACGAGCGTCGCCTCGGCGGCGGCCAGTTCGCGGTTGCCCTGGATGGATTCGGCAATGAGTGCATTGAGTTTGGCTGAGCCGAGCAGAGTCCACCAGTCGCTGGCCGGCGCGGCGCCACCTTCCTGGGTTACGTGACCCTCGGCTGCGGTTGGCGCGGCGGTATAGGCCGTGACCGCCGGCGCGCCGGGCGCCTTGAAGTCCGGCCCAGCCACACATCCGACCAGCAGCAGCAGGGCACCTGCGGACAAAAGCACGGTGCGTAGGTCAGCTGTAGTTCTTGGAAATCGCATGGGTTTCTTCATTCAATGGCTTCGATGACGGGGGCCGAGTCCGTTGTCGGGCGCGGCGCCGCCTTGCGCACCAACAGCATCACGGGCGTGACCAGAAGTATCAGGATGAACATCAGGTAGTAGTCGTCAATGTAAGCCACCATGTTGGCCTGGGCGGTGACTTCGGCGTTCAGAGCTGGCAGCGTCGCATGACTGTAGGGCGCGTAAGTGAGGCTCGAATGCAAAGAGGCGACGCGATACGGAGTCAGATTCGCCGCGAGGACTGCGTGCTGGATCTGCGTGTTGCGTACCAGCAGCGCCTGGACCAGCGAGATGCCAATGCTACTGCCTATGTTGCGGATCAGATTGAACATGGCCGTGCCCTGATTACGCAACGCGCTCGGGAGCG
>Ga0182030_10008666_pt1 | contig 20993 bp, 16 predicted proteins | sample 812S3MmetaG_FD_121299 | JGI IMG/M metagenome (GOLD analysis project Ga0182030, IMG submission 121299) | Permafrost microbial communities from Stordalen Mire, Sweden - 812S3M metaG (Illumina Assembly) | ecosystem: Environmental > Terrestrial > Soil > Wetlands > Permafrost | place: Sweden...
ACCCGGGATCGAAGGCAGTCGTATCAGGCCATCGCAACAACTTTCTCAGTGAGCGCGCTCCAACAGTCCCAACCGGCGCAACATGGGGGTGATCGTGAGCCCTTGTACGAAAATGGAAAATGCCACGACCGCAAACGTCAGAGTGATGATCAGGTCGTGACGGGGAAGATCATCGGGAAGCGCCAGGGCGAGAGCCAGGGCGAGCGCGCCCCGCAGGCCGCCCCAAAAAAGCACGTGCTGGTGCCTCGCGTCCACGCGCAGGCGTGTGCGGGAGAATACGCCGCAGAGGGGATAAATGGCGACGGCGCGCCCTAGGATGACCAGCGCGATGGCGGTAACGACCGGAAACAGTAGGCCCGTGAAGCGTTGCTGCGCTTCCTGGGCGCCGATCAGCAGAAAGATCAGGGAGTTTGCGATGAAGGCCGCGTATTCCCAAAAGGGCCCCAGTGCGTGGCGCCCCTCACGCGTGATGAGACCAGAGTTGCGGTAGTTGCCGACGACCAGCCCCGCCGTTAGGGCGGCCAAGACGCCCGACAGGTGAAAATGTTCGGCGACGAAGAAGGAACCATACGCGGCGAGGGTCGTGAAGGTGATCTCGACGAGATAGTCTGGCGTGCGGCCCGCGAGGAACATGAATCCGACCGCGATGATCGCCCCCGCCACGACGCCGCCGGCGATGGTCAACAGGAGCGCGCCGCCGATGGCGAGCGCGCCTTGCTGGCTGCCGGCGAGCACGCCGAGAACGGCCACGAAGGCTACGGCCGCGGTGCCGTCATTCAACAGACTTTCCGATTCTATCAGGAGTTTCACGCGGCCCTGCAGTCCGGCGTCCTTGAAGGTGGCTATCACGGAAACGGGATCCGTTGCAGCGATCAACACCCCGAACACGACTGCGCTGCCCCAATCCCAGCCCAAGGCCGCGTGCATGCCCACTGCCGTGACCGCAGCCGCCAGCAGCACGCCGAGCGTCGCCAGCAGAGCCACTACCGGCAGATCCCTCCTGAATTCTCGCCAGGGGATGAAAAGCGCCGCTTCGAACACCAACGGCGGCAGAAAGACGGAAAAGATCAGATCCTTGGACAGATGCCACTTGATGGAGATCTGCAGTAAGAACAACCCCATGCCCGCAAGCACGAGCCCGACCGTATAGGGCAGGTGCAGGCGACGCGTCAGCATCGCCACCAATGCGGACACGAACAACAGCAATCCCAGCTGGGTCAAGGGCAGCGTCATATCAATGGGGATTCACGGAATCGTCGACTGGCTGCGATGCCGCCGGCCCGGTCGGCCTCGTCGGTAGAGACGAAGCCTCCGGCGGCGTGATCCCCCGACCGGAATTCACGCTGCGCGATGTGTCGATGAACGCGACCGCCAATGCCCGGTAGAGGCTCTCCCGGCAGATCAATGCGCTTGCCCCCCGTCCCATGAGGGTGACGGCCATCAGCGGCAGAGTCAGGTCTCGATTGCCCGTCATCTCGCTCACGATGACGAGCGCCGTGAGCGGCGCCTGCACGACGCCGGCGAAGTAGGCGGCCATGGTCAGCAGCACGGTGGCGCCGGCCGGGGCGTAGGGCAGATAGTGACTCAAGGTGCCTCCGAGCCCCGCGCCGACGGCGAGCGAAGGGGCGAAAATGCCGCCCGGGATGCCCGTTACGTAGGATGCCAGGGTCGCCAGCGCCTTCAGCAACGCGAAGGAGTTGCCAGGAACGGTTCCCTCTTGAACGATTTCCCGCGCCTCCGCGTAGCCGGTACCGAACGTGGCCCCGGCGGAAGCCCAACCGATGAGCGCCACGACCAGGCCACAGACGAAGGCAAACCGAACGGGCGCGTGGTTTTTGAGATCGCGCAGCCTTTTGGGCAGTCCCCGGCGCAGTGCGAGCATGCAGCGCGAGAAGACCCCGCCTGCCAGGCCTCCCAGGAGGCCACAGACCGGCACGACCACCCACATGTGAGTTTCCGTCAGGGAAGCCTGGGTCGAACCGAAGTAGGTGTAGTTGCCGACCAGGGCGACCGACGTGACGCCCGCCACGATGACGGCGGTATAGATGGTGCCGGACGTTCGCTCCTCAAACGACCGGGAGAGCTCTTCGATGGCAAATACGACCCCTGCCAACGGCGTGTTGAACGCGGCCGCAATTCCAGCCGCGCCGCCTGCCAGGATCAGTCCCCGGTCGACGTCGGCGGCGGAGAAGCGCGTGAAGCGCCTGAGCGAATGCATGATCGAGGCGCCGATCTGCACCGTGGGGCCCTCGCGGCCAATGGAGGCCCCGCTCGCGAGCGCGATCAGGGTGAGCAGCAGCTTGCCCCCGGCAATGCGCATCGACAGCAGGCGGTTGCGGGCATCCACGCTCGAGATCGACAGGGCGGCGATGGTCTGCGGAATGCCGCTCCCCTGCGTGCCGGGAAACACGCGCTGGGTAAGCCATGCCACGAGCGCCAGGCCCAAGGGCGGGGCCAGCCATGACCACAGAACCGTGTGATGAGCGCCCCAATGGAACAAGGAGAGTGCGGCATCGCTGCCGCGTGCGAAGGCAACCGCCGCCGCACCCGTTCCGACCGCACCTCCCCAAAAGACCAGTCCCCGCAACCAGGGGCCTGGGCGCAACCACCGGCGTAGACGTCGCGCGGAGTCGGAGGCTTCCGCCGCCCCATGGGATTCTCCGAAACTCATCGCGTTGACACGTGGGCGATAGAGCCCGATTGAGCGTTCGATTCGAGCACTATGGTAGTCGGTCCCTGTAAATATCCATTGATATCAATTATATTGACACAAATGAAGAATCCTCGAGAGCGTACTTGAACAACTCAATCGCGCGTCGGATCGTCCCGGATGGGCGAAATTCCGACCGCCACAAACAGCTGACGCTCGACGTATTGAAGCAGTTCCGCCTCATTTTTGGATCAGTGCGGCAACATTTTCGACAGATCGAGGAGACGTGTGGGATATCCGGATCGCAGTTGTGGATGCTGCATGAACTGCAATCCGCGCCGGGCATTGGCGTGTCTGATCTAGCGCATCGATTGTCCATCCATCAAACGACCTGCAGCCAGCTGGTCGAAAAGCTGGTAACGCGGGGGTACGTACTCAAGGCCCGATCGGCTGAGGATCAGCGTCGGGTGGGACTCACGATCACGAAGACGGCGGCAAAGGTGTTGAAAGCCGCGCCGGGGCCCGCTGAGGGCCTGATTCCGGAGGCCTTGTTGGGGCTATCCGACGCGACGCTCGAATCATTGACGGAGGATCTCGGGCGGTTGATCGACGGACTTCACTTGCAGGATGACCAGGCTGCCGACCGGCCGCTGTCAGACCTGTGATGCGCCATCCATTTATGCAGGATTCGATTTGGAACCGGCCTTCGAGCCGTATGTTCAGATACGAACGTTCAAAGTAGGCGGAGCTTGCGAGGGAATGCGACAGCCTCGACGGCGTCGTGCGGTGTCACGACGCGCCCAAACACTGCGCTGCGCCAGCTCGCCGAGAGGATACGTGGTGGTTTCCATCTCGAAGCGCTGGCGCGCTCGGCGGTTCGACAACGGCTGTTGCCAAAGACGTAGACAGTAACGAAAATCAGACCTCCACGGGGGACAATGTGCGTCGAACGGTGGGGCTGGGCGGTTCGTGACAATCAATTCCAAGCAGGCAGACGTTTCATGCGCATTCTGGTCATCGAAGATGACGTCAAAATAGCCTCCTTTGTCTCGAATGGACTGAAACAGAGCGGCTTTTCGGTGGACCATGCAGCCGACGGCGACGCCGGTTGGTCGCTGTGCGAAGCCGTGACCTACGATGCGATAGTGCTGGACATCATGCTGCCCAAACTCGATGGCTTGTCGCTGCTGCGGCGATTGCGCAAGGGTTCCAGCCTGGTACCGGTCTTGTTGCTGAGCGCCAAGGCCAGTGTCGACAACCGGGTGGCGGGGTTGCAAGCCGGCGCGGATGATTACCTGACCAAGCCTTTTGCCTTTTCGGAACTGCTGGCGCGCCTTCAGGCGCTGATCCGCCGGGCCACCCACATCGCGGAGCCCACCACGCTGACGGTCGGCGACCTCACGATGAACCTGTTGACCCGCGAAGTGACCCGGGATGGGCAGGCCATCGAGCTGCAGAACCGTGAATTCGCGCTATTGGAACTTCTCATGCGCCATCCGGGGCGACCGGTCACCAAAGCGATGATTCTCGAGCACATCTGGGATTACAGCTTCGATCCGCAGACCAATGTGGTGGACGTGCTCGCGCACCGCCTGAGAGCGAAAATCGAGAGGAATTTTTCACGCAAGCTCCTCCAGACCATTCGTGGCGTGGGCTATGTGCTCAAAGCCACGTAGCAACCCACTGCGTCACTTCGAGGTTCGACTCAGCCTCTGGAACGCGTTGATATTTACAACGAGCGCCGGCATTTTATTTTGGTTTCTGTACCTGCTGCTGGGCGCCGCGCTGGTACGCAAGGATCACGAGGTGATCGAGACGCGCCTGCGGGCGTGCGCCGCGGTGTACGAGAATGATGGACTCGCGGCCTTGCAGGAGTTCGTGCAGCGCAGCCGCGACGCCGAGAAAAGCAAGGCGTTCTATGTGAGAGTCGCCAGTCCCACGGGTAATGCGTTGCTGCTCAACGTGCCTGAGGACTGGGTGCAGTTCGATCCCGCCGCCCTGCAACCGGGAGGCGATCCGGCGCATCTCGTCTGGTTGCGCATTCCGAAGGACCAGGAAAGCGACATCACCGTGGCATCAACCCGGTTGCCGGATGGTGCGACCCTCGAGGTCGGGCGCAGTACCAACAACCGCGACGCCATCCTCGAGCCGTTCCGGTTGAATTTCCTGTTGGTGATGACGCCCGCGGTGCTGCTCGGGGTCTTGGGCGGGGCGTTTCTGTCGCATCGTGCGACCGAACCGGTCCGCGAGGTGGTCGCAACCGCGCGTTCGATCATCGATACCGGAGACCTGTCGGCGCGCGTGAGGGTGAGGGCACGGCAAACCGATCTCGAGGAGTTGGGGCGGCAGTTCAACCGCGTGCTCGACAAGAATCAATCGCTCATGATCTACGGCACCGGCAGGGTGTCGAGGATCTTGCGTATGGCATCCTCGGCAGTGACGTTTTCCGCCTCGGCTTCGTAGCTCACGGTCACGCGGTGTCGTAGGACGTCGAGGGCGATGGTCTTCACGTCCTGCGGGGTAACGAAATGCCGACCGCTCAAGAAGGCGGTTGCGCGCGCCGCCAGACACAGGTTGATGGTGGCGCGGGGCGAGGCTCCGGTCTGTATGAAGCCGGTGAGTGCCAGGGAGGTCGCGAGTGGCGGCCGCGTGGCAGCGACGAGATCCACGATGTAGTCGCGGATCTTGTCGTCGATGTGCACGGCGTTCACCACGTGGCGTGCGGCCAGGATTTGGTCGGCCGTGACGACCCGTCGCACGCCCACGCGAGGGTCGGAGGTCGCCATCGCATCCAGAATCGCCCGCTCCTCGAGGCGGGTTGGGTAGTTGACGATCACCTTCATCATGAAGCGGTCGATTTGCGCCTCGGGAAGGGGGTAAGTCCCCTCATGCTCCAAAGGATTTTGGGTGGCAAGCACCAGGAAGGGGTTCGGCAATGGATAGGTCTCCTCACCGATCGTCACCTGGTGTTCCTGCATCGCTTCGAGCAGCGCGCTCTGCACTTTGGCCGGCGCCCGGTTGATTTCATCGGCCAGGATCAGATTCGAAAAAATAGGACCGTGCTTCGTAGTGAATTGGCCGTTCTGGGGGCTGTAGATCATGGTCCCGACGATGTCGGCCGGCAGCATGTCCGGCGTGAACTGCAGCCGCTTGAAGTTCAGGGCGACACAACTCGCGAGGGTCTTCAGAGACAGGGTCTTTGCGAGCCCGGGCACGCCTTCCAGCAGGACATGACCATTGGTAAGGAGCGCGACCAGCAGCCGATCGACCAGTTTGGTCTGTCCGACGATGACGCGGCCAATCTCCTGCTGCAGCGGCTTGACCCAACTCGAATGCTCCTGGACCGCCTCGCGCAGCGCGTGATAGCCAACATTGTCGGATTGCGTCAGCGTCAGCGTGTCGCCGCCGCCGATGTCGTGGGACTGGGGCCGGAATCGGGTGTTGCTGAGGCGCTTCGCCTCGGCCATGGATTGTGCGGTGTTCATCGATCAGACCTCGTGGGAGCGTTATTGACGAGGTCCAATTAAGCGGCAGTCAGATGGCTTGCTCCTTGCTGCAGAATTACAGATATGAGAGCTAAGGGTAGGAAACCCGTTGGGAACACTGCGCCCAAATCGTGTGCCGCCATGGCTCATTCGCTCGGTCGAGAGCGTTTTGGCTCGCGCTTGGCCCGATCAGGGTCCGGCCTTCGATCCAACGGTGGGTTTGCGGAACTTCAACACGAACTTGTCCGTGTGGCCTTTGATTTCTGGAGCGAACACGGGTTTGTCGTGGCCATCCTGCGGGTTGCTGAGCACGTCACTGGTTCCGGCCAGTTCGAAACCAGCTGCCTTCGCTTGCGCCACGACGATCGCCGGATCGATGCGATGCAGAGTCGAGGCGTCCCTACCGCCGGAGCCGGGCACGGCCGCATGATCGACAACGATAAAGACCCCGCCTGGCTTCAGCGCTTTGAACACGGCGGCATCGAGTTTGGCCGCCTGGTCGGGGCCAGTGCTTCCGTCAACACTGAAGACACTCACGGCGCCATAGACGTCGTGGTAATTCTGGGATGTCCAAGCGACATCCAACAACGCTCCGAGATCGAGTCGGTCATACGGCCGAATCTCGAGACTGGTGTTGCCGCTGTACGCAGGATCGGCAACCAGGGCATGGATGGGCTTGAACTTCTCCGGCGGTGCCTTGGCGGCCAGGCTGTCCGGGATGGTGGCGTACACATGACCTTTTGCACCAACCACCTTGCTGAAAATCCGGGTGAAGTAGCCGCCACCCGGCATTATGTCGGCGACCTTGTCGCCTGGTTTGACGCCCGCGAACGTTACCAGCGCGGCCGGTTTGCGATCGTCGTCGACTTGCTTATCGGTGGCCGGACGGGCGGGATCGGCAAGTGCACGGGTCACATAAGCCGGGGGAGACACTGTTTGGGCATGCGACAGCGTGGCAACGCCGAGGAATAGCAGGGCGACCGCGGAATTCGTCTTCATGGTGTGATGACTCCCGGAAATGCGGCGCGAGTGCCGGCCTCCGCCGCGTCGTTTACAAATATGGATGGGATGGCTCTGGAAGCGATTGTATTCGCCACGGCTGGAGCGAATAAAGACCGTCCGTTGCAGCAAGGCCGCCATTCGCTGCACCCGCGGCTTTTCGCCACGACCTTGGTATAGTGTGTCGGTCATGACCGAGGTTCGCGCAGACGCACGCTCGACCGGCTGGGCCTGGATTGCGGTCATCTGGTGTGCGGGCGCGTTGTTCAATGCGAGCCAGTCCCTTCTCACCATGCACGCGGTGGGTGTGGGCAAGGCTTGGCTTAGCCCATTCCTGGTATTATTTGTTTCCTGGCTGCCTTGGGCGCTCGCGACGCCGTTTGTCATAGAGCTGGCGCGGCGATGGCCGATCGTTCGCGGCGAGATCTTCAAGGCGATGAGCCTGCATCTGGCGGCATTCATCGCGATCAGTGTTATAGCCGAGACATGGTCGGCATTGCTCAGGGTCATCTTCGACCCGTGGCACCGTAGCCCCCCAACCACGTTCGTGAACACCTGGTCGGCCTTGCTCGTCGAGCAGCTCCTGATGTTTGTGATCGCCTATGCGCTGATTTTGACGGTCACCTACGGGGTGGACTCGCGTGAAAAGATGGCGCGGCAGGCGACCGAGACCGCACGGCTCAATGAAGAACTTTCCCGGGCGCAGCTGGCCGTGCTCAGGGGCCAAATGGACCCTCATTTTATGTTCAACACCCTCAACTCGATCGCCGGTCTCGTGTACGAACAACGCGGCGACGCGGCAGTCGGCATGATCGTGGGTTTGAGCGAGCTCCTGCGCCGCGCCTCGGAAGACTCCCACCGCGCACAGGTCACGCTGCGCGAGGAAGTGGAGTACCTGCAGCGCTACATCGACATCCAGAAAGTCCGTTTCGGCGACCACCTGCGAGTGAGCGTCGACATTCCCGATGAGCTGCTGGCGACGCAGGTTCCGAACCTGCTGCTGCAGCCGCTTGTTGAAAACGCCATCAAGCACGGAATATCCAAGCGCCGATCAGGCGGGGAGATTCGAGTGGCCGGGACGTGTCACGACGGCGCGCTTCGCTTGACAATCTACAACGACGGCCCGTGGGCGCAGGAGGATCTGTCGGTCGCCCCCCACCGCGTCGGACTCGGCAATCTGCGCACGCGTCTGCGGATCCTCCATGGCGCCCGAGCCGAGCTTGTGCTGCAGCCGGCTGAGGAGGGCGGTGTCGAGGTGATCGTGACACTGCCACTGCAGGAGACGTGAACGTGTCGCCTGCCGAACCGCGCGCCTCGATTCGAGCCCTGGTGGTGGATGACGAAGCCCCGGCGCGCCGCTACGTGAGCCTTTTATTGCGCGAAGACCCCGATATCGGATCGGTGATCGAATGCGGATCTGGGTTGGAGGCGATCGAGGAGATCAGGCGGTCCAGACCGGACCTCGTGTTCCTGGACGTGCAGATGCCCGAATGCGACGGCTTCGACGTGCTCGAACAGTTGGGCGCAGATTTGCCGGAGACCGTCATTTTCGTGACGGCCCACGCCACCCATGCGCTGCGCGCTTTCGACGCGGGCGCGATCGACTACATCCTCAAGCCCTTGGACCATGCGCGCTTTAGCCGCGCGCTCGTGCGCGCCAAAGGCATGCTCGCGCGCGGCACCCCGTTCCATGCGCACTCGGTCAGCCGGATCGCAGTCAAGAGTCGCGGCCAGACGCTGTTCCTAAAGGCCTCGGAAATCGATTGGATCGAAGCCGCGAGCTATTATGCCTGCCTGCATCTGGGCGGTGCCACGCACATCGTGCGCAGGACCATCCAGGAACTCGAACAGGACCTGGACGCTCGCACATTCATCCGCATCCACCGCTCGATCATCGTCAACCTCGATCGGGTGCGGGGTCTCGAGTTGCAGGAAAGCGGCGAGTACGAGGTGGTGCTGGACTCCAAGATTCGTCTCAAAGTAAGCCGGCGCTACCGCAAGCGCCTCCAAGATCGCCTCGGCGGGCTGTCAAGCGGCCGTTGACAGGGAACGCACGCGGTCGGACGTCCACGACCAGCGCGAGGGTTTCAGCTGCGTTCGGACATCATTGCCGGTTCGGGGGCCGCCTGGCGCAGGACATCCAGGAAGCGGTCCGGTGACACCGGATGACTGAAATAGTATCCCTGTGCGTACCGACAGCCGAGCGACTGCAGAATGGCCACCTGGCCCGCATCTTCCACCCCCTCTGCCAAGCTCGTCATCCCCAAATTCTCCACGAGATTGATGGTCGCGTGGATGACGGCTAGCACATCGGAATCGCCGCCAACATCCTGGACAAACGATCGGTCGATCTTGATGGTGTCGAACGGATAATGACGGAGCAATCCGAGTGACGAGGTTCCGGTGCCAAAATCGTCCATGGCAAGTTTCACGCCGAGCGCCCGCAGTTCGACCATGAGCGCGCGTGCCTCTTCCGGGTGGCGCATGATTTCACGTTCCGTGATCTCCAGTTGCAATCGTCTCGCGGGCAGCTTGTGCCGCGCCAGGGTGTCATTGATCTGGGTCAGCAGGCGCTGTCCCAGCCCCAACTCCGCACGCGATACGTTGACGCTGATGGTGTCCGGGGCGAGGTCCGGATCCATCTTGAGCCAGTCCGCCATCACCGCGCACGCCTCGTTTTGCACCCATTGCCCCACCGCAACGATGAGCCCGGATTCCTCCGCAATCGGGATGAACTCGGATGGCGAGATGACCCCAAGCGTCGGATGATTCCATCGGATCAAGGCTTCCGCCGAGACCACGCGACGGGAGCTCAGGTCGACGATGGGCTGGTACACCAGGTACAGCTCCGATGTCCCGATCGCCCGGCGCAGATTGTTCTCGATGGTGACATGGCGGGCTAGTCGGGTATGCATGGCCTCATCGAACACCACCGAACAGGCGCGGCCGGCCCGCTTGGCCTCGTACATGGCCACGTCGGCATTGCGGACGACTTCTTCCGCGCTCGTTTGACATTGATCGCTGGTGATGATGCCGATACTGGCGCTCGAATGCACCTCGTTCCCCTGAATGTCATAGGGGGGCGCCAGGGCATTGAGCAGGCGCTCGGCAATCCTCACCGCGTCCTGGGTGGTCTTCAGATCATTGACGAGAAGCAGGAATTCATCGCCGCCGAATCGGCTGACGACGTTCCCGCTATCGTCCACGGTCATGGCATCCGACGCGCGAAGTGTGGTGCGCAGCCGGCCCGAAATTTGCCGCAAAAGCTCGTCTCCGGCGTCATGGCCGAGGGTGTCATTGATGAGTTTGAAGCGATCGAAATCGAGAAACAGCACGGCGAAGTAACGCTGCTCTTGGCGGTTCACGCGCGTGATCGACCGCTCCAGCCGCTCCATGAATTGGGCGCGGTTCGCGAGACCCGTGAGCTTGTCGCACCGGGCCGCTTGGGCGAGCTGCAATTCCATCGCTTTGCGTGCGGAAATGTCCTGGACAATCGACCAGATGACCTCGCGCCCGGAAGGGTCCGTCGTCTTGAGACCGGAGAGCAACACAGCGTAGGTGGTACCATCCCGACGATAATATTCCTTTTCGTACGGACCGAAGCGGCACGAATCGTCGAGCGCGAGAAGCTGCTCTTTTTCCCGGTCATGGAATCGTGACGGTGTGATGTCCCAGTAGGTCATGTTGAGGAGCTCCTCAGCCGCATGACCGGTTGGCGTGACGAGCGCGTCGTTGAAATGCAAGAATCGGCCTGTTTTTCGGTCGTTCAGGGCGATTCCGACCGGCGACAGCTCGAACAGGGTGCGAAATTTCTGTTCGCTTTCGATGAGTGCGGTTTCCGCCACCTTGCGGCTCGTCTCGTCAAAGTCGATGCCGACCATGCGCAGGGCCCGACCGTACTCGTCGCGCTGCACTTTGGCGGCCGAACGTAGGTGGCGCGTCTCCCCCGACGGCAGAAGGATTCGATACTCGTAGTCGACGCCGGCGCCGCTGCCGGCGAGAGCGGACTGCATCGTCAGCTCGCAGCGCGACCGATCTTCCACGTGGACCTGTGCGGACCAGACGTCCAACCGTACGGGTCCCGCGGCTTCGCCGTGGCCGTACAGGCGGTGCATCTGCTCGTCCCACTGTAACGTATCGGTCGAGGGATCCCATTCCCACACGCCGATGCCGGCGGCATCGGCCGCCAGCGCGAACCGCTCGCTGGTGATCCGAAGGGCCTCCGCGACTTCCTTGCGATCGGTGATGTCCTGAATTGCCCCAACCACCCGCGCTGGACGACCTGTTTCAAACTCGACGACGCCAATGGTGCGAATCCAGATAGGGCGACGGGAAGCAGTGAATACCGGCAGCTCGAGGTCGTACCCGATGCCGGATTCGGAGGCGATGCGAATGGCGGTCCAGAGTCGCGTGCCCACGGCAGGGTCCATCAATTTGTCGAGGTCCTCGGTCGAGGGAGCCGCGTCGCTCTCGATCTCGAAGATCTTGAACGTTTGGCGGGTCCATGTTTGGCGGCCGGAGAGGAGGTCGATCTGAAACCCACCGACGCCGGAGATTGCTCCCGCCTGCTCCAGAAACGCCTCGCTTTCGGCCTGGCGCCGTTGCGACTCTTTCAGGGCGGTGACATCGTTCATCAATACGTAAAAGCCCCGAATATCGCCGTCGACATTATCCGGGAGGTAATGCACAAACAGCGTGGCAGTCACGTTCCCGTCGTCATCGATATCTTCCCGCTCGTAGGAAACCGCTTCTCCCCGCAACACGGTCTCGATGTGGGGGCGAACCCGGTTCAGCACATGCTCTCCGAGACACTCTTGGAGGCGCAGCCCGACGGTGGGCCGGTCGCCGAACCCATACCATCGGCGATAGGCGCGGTTGGAGAAGCGGTTGACGGAGTCTCGATCCCAGTAGGCGATCATGGAGGGCAACGCGTCGATGATCGCCCGCAGGTCCCTCTCGCTGGCCGCAAGATCCTCGGTACGACGCTCAACCTCGCGCTCGAGGGTTTCGAGTCCGACACGAAGCACTTGATCGGCCGCCCGTTGCAAGGTTATGTCTCGAATGGTGTTCGCAATCGCGACAACGCGGTTTCCGCCACCCGTGACCGGCGCGGCAGCGATGGAGACATCGACGCCATCACCGCCTTGGCGGCATCGCACCGTGTCGAATGGCGCGACGTGGGATCCAGCGGCACATTGGGCCAGCAACGCGGCGTTTTCGGCGGCGCGATCATGAGGCAGGATGAGAGCGGCGAGAGGTCGGCCGATGGCCTCATCGGCCCGGTAACCAAATAACGTCTCCGCACCGGGATTCCACTCCAGCGTGATACCGTCGAGGGATTCCAGGATGATCGCGTCCGACGTACTGGCGACCACGCTCGCGAGAAGTGCTTGCTGCGAGCGAATCTCGGCGCTGCGGCGCCAATATGATGCGACCACGGCCGCAAGTGCGCCCGCCAAGAGCGACAGGAGCACGCCCATTCCCAGGACGGTCGCGGGCGGGGTCATGTGGAGGCTGGCGGCAAACCGCGCATCGGCGCGGGCAGTCATCGCCCATCGACGGCCGTATAGTTCGGCTATCACCGGCGACGTCGTGATGAGAAGCGGCGATGAGTCGAGGGTTCCCACACGACTCAGCGGCATGGCGGCGGATGATTCGGAGAGATCGGTGATGGTGACTTCCACCCCGTCGAATCGGTTGAAAGAACTCAAGATGGCGTCCAAATCGACCGCCGCGAATGCCCAACCGAGCGTTGCACGCTCCCGCTGATCCGCGGTGTCGCGGAGGAGGTGCGGGCGATAGACAGGTAACAGCACGAGACACCACGTTCCGCGCGTCGCTTCCGCGAAGAACGGTGCGAGTGAGCCGGTCATCGTGGCGCGCCCCGTTTGCATGGCGAGCACCGCAGCGACCCTTAGAGGCAATTGTGAGGCGATATCGAGACCAATCGTCCTGACGTGATCGGAATCGGTGGAGACGTATTGTAAAATCTCATGGGCGCCGTCACGGCGGATGAACCCGAAACTTCGGACACCCGGAAACTCGGATTTGGGATCCCGTGATTCGGCGTAAATTCTGTAGGCATCGGCGGTCATGTGCTCCTGACCACCCACCAACACGGCGCCCCGGGTGCCCCGAATCCCATCCTCGAATGCGCTCATTCGATTCAGGACCGCGTCCATTTCCTGGTGCGTCCGGAGATCGAGCTCGCGGGCGAGGTGTTTTCCGTTCTGGGTCGAAATGAACATTGCGGCCAAGACGGAAGCGGCCACCCCAAGGGAGAGAATGAGCGTCGCGACCCAGGAGATGCGGTGCCACCACAGCCGGGTAACCATCGCGGCGACCGGCCGCGCGTGCGGCGGGAGTCGTGGCCCCACCGGGGCATCGCCGTGCGTCAAGATCGAATTTCCATGAATATTGCTTCCCCGCCGGTTGCTGTTCGCTTGGTATAATTTTGTGTCCGATTCTTATCGGCCGAGGCGGCGTATTCCGATCCGGTGTTTCCGCCGTGCCGCCGGTTCTGTGACCGACGTCACACCACTTATGCGTTCATCGCCCGATATCTTTTGGACAATGGACTCACTCCCTCCGTCGCCCAGAAGCATCGACCGCGAGCAAATCCTCAGGGCCGCTGCCTCACTCGGGGTCGTGGGTGGCGGTCCTCACAGCGCGCCGCGCATCATGGCGGCACTTTGCAGACCCGCCGTGGAGGCGGCCGAAGTCGCGGGACTGATCGGTCAGGAGCCCGCGCTCTATGCCCGGGTCTTGCGCGTCGCCAATTCACCGTTTTATGGCCAGAGGCGGGCGATCACCACGCTGGACCGCGCCGTCGTCGTTCTCGGCCTCGAGGCGGTGCGTGGAGTTGCCGCGGCCGCTTGTCTGGATCGGACCCTACCCCGCGGACAGCGCCACCCCTTGGTCGATCTCAAGCTGGTGGTGCAACACAGTCTCGCGACGGCTTCGGCGGCCGAGGCATTGGCGAGGATTGGAAAACCGGCACTCGCTTCCGAGGCGTTCATCGCAGGATTGCTCCACAATCTCGGCATTCTTGTGCAGATGAAGCTGGATGGGCCCGGTGTCGAGGCAATCGTACATTTGCGGGCCGGGGATGATCAGCGTGAGATGCGGACGCTCGAGACCGAGCGCAGCACGGTGGGACATGAGGAATGCATCGCGGTGATATTCGAGGAATGGCAGTTGCCGGAATCGCTCATTGCGGCAGCACGCGATCACCATGACCCGATGGCGGCGCCGCCGGCGCATCGAGATCTCGCGGCCCTGGTCAATTTGGGGGCGACGTTGGGACTGGCAGCCGGGAGCACCTTTACACTCGAGCCTTCGCCGCCTCCCCGGAGCCTAGCGGCAATGGCTTGGCTCGGTGTCGAGGATGCGCAGTTGGATGCGATAGCCATTGAATTGCCGGCCCGAGTCACCGAGTTGCGACAAAGGTTGCTCGATGGTTGACCGGGTCACGTCCCTTAGGGAAGCGGCACCACGGCCATCGGTGGTGAATACGGGCTCGATCGCGCGAGAGACTTCCACCACGATCATCATTTGCGGGGCTTCCGGACTTCATCTTCATCAATCCGTTCGACCCACTCCGCGCGCCATGCGCTGGCCTCAAACGCGTCCCCGAAATACTGCGTCTCGCGCGCAACCCTGTTGCCGCTGAATTCCATGATGCTCACGGTGTAGGCCGGCTTCCCGTCATACGACAGAATATACTCGGTGACCCAAAGATCGCCGCTGCCAATGATCCGCCGCACGGCGAAGCGCTTTTTGCTCGGTTGCTTGGTGCGTGTGATCTGTATGTTGCGCCGACCGCGTATTCGTTCGCCGGACTGTGGGTATTCCAACACTGCATCCTCGAGATAGATGTCGTGCTCCGTTTCGAAATCCCCGGCATCGGATGCAGTCCAGTGCCGATCCAGTGCCGCACGTATCTCCTGATCGCTCATAGGACCCTCCGGAGTCACCAGCCGTCGAAACCACTGTCCGCTCGAAACACCGGGATGTCACGACGAGCGGTTTAATAGGGCGGCGTCTTGCGGGCACGTTGAGCCGCCGCCGCCTCGGCCCACCAGGTGAGATCATCGGCAAAGCGCGAAAACGCTTTCGCGAGCGTCTGCCCCGATTCGCCCGTTGGAAGCCCTTTCTCATCGAGCGCCTGTGCGATGGGGCCGACGGCCAGGGTGCTGGATATGACCACCATGCCCATCTCCGACAGTGTCCCATGCCATACGAAGCCGGAACGGGCTCCGGCTATGCGGCCGGCGGAGTAGCTCGCTATCGCCGCGGGCCGCCAGAACCACTCCTCGAGATAGTGGTCCGTCAGGTTCTTGAGTCCCGGCTGCATGCCCCAGTTGTACTCACCGGTAACGAAAACGAAGCCGTCCGCCGCACGAATCTTGTGGGCCAGCGCTTCCATTGCAGGCGGCGCGGAGCCGGCGGCATGTTCCTTGTACATGCGGTCGAGCATGGGTAGTCCAACCTGCTTGGCATCGATCAACTCGGCATCGTCACCACGCTCGGAAAACGATCGCACGAGAAACTTTGCGAACCGAATCCCCAGGCGGTCCGACCGATAAGATCCGTAGATCACCAGAACGCGATGCGACACCAGTTGCACTCCGGAAGATGTAGCGCCGAAGCAGACACGCCGCTGGGGAGGATAATCGATCGCCCCGACGTTTGCGTGAATCCGCGAGCGCACGCCCCGTGGCCAGAGGTCCCGTCGGGGCTTGGTCAATCGGTCCCGGTTTGCCTGAAACCGTCGCGGTCGGTTCGGTTCCGCGGGTATGATGTCGGTGAAAAATCCCACCGGCGAGTTTCGATGGCCGACGCTACAATCAGTCACGACAGTCCCTCGAACGACCCGGGCGCGGGACGGCTTTTGGTCGGCGGCGGCACACGCCGCGCGCTGCTGCAGGCGCTGGCGGGCTGCGTGCTCGCCGCCGCGCTGCCGGCATCTCGCGGGCGGGCGCGGGCGACCGGTCCAGACGCGCACAGCGCGCTCATCATCGTCGACGTGCAGAATTGCTTCGTGAAAGGCGGTACGCTGGCCGTGCCGCACGGCGAGGAGGTGGTCCCGGTGATCAATCGTCTCGCGGCGCTGTTTCCCGTCGTCGTCGCGACGCAGGACTGGCATACGCCGGGGCACGTCTCCTTCGCGAGCAGCCATCCCGGCCGGAAGCCCTATGAAACCGTCGAGCTTGCCTACGGCAAACAAGTGCTTTGGCCGGATCATTGCGTACGCGGTACGGAGGATGCGCAACTCGCGGCCGGGCTCGATACCCGCGGCGCGCAGGTGGTGATTCGCAAGGGATTTCATCAGGATATGGACAGTTATTCAGCCTTTATCGAGGCAGATCATCGTACTGCCACCGGTCTCGCCGGCTATCTCCGCGAGCGGCGCGTACGCAGCGTGTACGTGTGCGGCCTGGCGACGGATTTTTGCGTGGCGTGGACGGCGTTGGACGCGCGGAAGTTGGGATTTGCGACCTCGGTGATCGAGGACGCCTGTCGCGGCATCGACCTGCATGGCTCCCTCGATGCTGCATGGTTGAGCATGGGGGCCGCCGGTGTGCACCGAATGAGGTCAAGGGATATCGCCCCTTCCGCTTGAGGTTTTTTTTGCTAAATGCCTCCGCGGCGCTGTCGTTGTTTCAAAACGTCGATCCAAGTTGGTGCAATTTGCCGGACTGCCGAAAAATAATTTTGTCCGTCCGACGAGGCGCCTGTTAGGATCATTTCATACCAATAAATAGGGATGAGGTGATCTCCTTGAAATCATGGATCCGTGTTTCGTTCATTGCATCGCTTCCGCTCCTCTCTGCCCTGCATGTTGCGCAGGCGCAACAAACGGCGACCAGCACACCCGCTGGCGGTAGCGGCGACCTCGATGAAATCGTGGTCAACGGCATCAAGCGAGGTGAGCTGATTCTGCCGACCCAGGTGTCGTCCTCATCGGCATACGGAATCGACCTCGGCGTGATGGACACGCCGCGCAACAACTCGCTGATCTCGAAGGCGCAGCTCGATGCACTGAACATTCAAAATCCCGGCGGGTTTTCCTACCTGACATCGAGCAGCTATGCGGATGCCGCGTTCGGGCAGCCCAATGTGCCGCGCATCCGCGGCCAGTACGGCGACATTTACTACAACGGCATGCGCGATGCTTTCACGCTCAACGGTTACGGCGCACCGATCAGTTTCAACGACGTGGATTCGATCGATATCGTCAAGGGAACGGCGAGCGTGCAGCAGGGACCGGGTGCCGGTGTCGGCGGATCGATCGGCATCACCACGAAGATGCCGTCTTTCAACAAATGGTCGGAAGCATTCGAAGTGGAAGCCGACAGTCAGCAGAAGCGCCGCGCCTCCTTCGATGTCGGCGGTCCTGTGTCATCGAGCACGGCCGTGCGCGTCAGTTTCGCGTCCGACGACAGCGGCAGCTACTACTACGACATGTATTTCCACCAACAGTCGTTCTATGCGGCCGTGATCACGAATTTCACCGACAAGTACAGCGTGCTGGTCACCGGTGAAGCGGTCGACACCCGATACCGCGAGAACGACGGCGTCAATCGCGCCAATCAAGCCCTGATCGACAGCGGCGCCTACCTGACGGGAGCGCCGCCCGCGAGCACCATTGGCGGCTTTCTCACACCCGTCACCCTGGGACCCGGTACGGTGCAGCTCAACGACCGGATCATCATCGACGAACCACCCGGCACCGGCGCTCACTCCTTGCATGCCAAGGCGCAGATCATCCAGACCTTCAAGGCCTCCGATGATTTCACCGTCACGAACAATACTTTCTACGACTACCTGAACCGTTACAACCAGACCGAGGATTACTACGCGGATGGCTCGAAGGGCAGCTACGCAATCGAGAACAAGACCGACTTCAAGATCAAATTCGCTCTGGGCTCGGTGAGCAACCAGCTCGACGCCGGGTTCACGTTCCGTTTCGAACATATCAACGACACGCAAAACTTCTCCGTCGAACCGGTCAGCGTCTTCGACCTATCGGGCAATCCGAACACCTGGGTTTTTCCCGCCGCGCTTCAAGGGTCGGAGGGAGACGCGATCCTGTACAACTCGGCGTTCAATCACCCTCAATACGGGGTGTCCGCGCGCGACGAATTTTTTGCGAACAACAGCGTGATCGACAACCTGAAGGACGGCGCGATTTTCCTCGAGCACCGCCTGCAGTTCTCGCCTCAATGGAGCATGCTGTACGGCTTGCGCGAAGACATCGTGCAGTTGAACGAAGACGATCCCCTGGGGAACATGGGCCTTTTCAACAATCCCACTCTGACCCAGGAGAAGATTGGCACTTCCTGGTATGGTTTGCACAATGGCAACCTCAGCGTGGTGTACAGCCCGACGTCGCATGTCTCCGCATATCTAACGTACGACAATGCGCAATACACGCTCCCCAACTCCAATGACGGCGCCATCGCGACGTACGGCGAGAATGGCGTGGTTCAATTGCGGCAGAACTCGGACTTGGAGGAAGCCGGACTGAAATTCGATCTGCTCGACAAGAGCCTGTTCATCTCCACCGCCATATTCAAACAGACGCGCGCCATCTCGACCGGTCAGGGAGGCTCACAGCATTCCACCGCCCACATCAAGGGCGCCGAGATCGAGCTCAACTATCAGCCCGATCCGCATTTTTTCGCCACCGCCAGCTATTCGTATCTGCATACCGTGCTCGATACGGCGGCCAGCTTCTACAACTTTCCCGCGCAGCCGGGGTTGAATTACGACGGCGCCGCCAACTTCATCGCCTGGAACCCCAACCAGCGATTCCAGGACCCGGGGGTTCCCCAGCATCTGTTCAACGTTCTCGCCAACTATAAACACGAATCCGGCTTGGGTGCGCAGGCGAATCTCCAGGTCACCGGGCCGATCATGACCACGACACCCGGCTACATCGACGTTGCGACCACCAATGCCAATTCCTCCTTCTTCACGGGCAGTCAACCTCTCTTCGGGCCGGGTGGCGTGGTGTCGAGTTCGATCGTCGCGGCCAATGGCCTCTATCACCCGCCGACGATTCCGTGGCAATACACCCTGAATGCCGGCGTGTTCTACGCCTTCCAGGAGCATTACAACGTCAAGTTCACCGTCTACAACCTCACCAGTCGGCACAATCTCATCAACGACTATTCGTATTACGGCAACGACTTCCTGACCCGGGTGCCGCCGCGAAGCTATGATCTGACGCTCAGCGGCAAGTTTTGACCTGGCGCGCCAAGTTTTGACCTGGCGCGCGTGGCGGGTCACCCGGTGCCCGCTGTTGCGGGTGGCCCGGCGTGGACCGTCAGGATAGGTGAGGGGACGCGGCGCGGCGCTTGCGCCGCGGGCCCATGTGTCCCCGCATCGCGTCCCACCATCCTTCGGCCACCGCGGCGATCTTGGGAAGCTTGTCCGACTCGTAGAGCGCAATGCGCTTGCAGAGCCGGAAGCACCGCGCGAGGCTCTTCAGCCGCCAGGAGCGAACCCCCGCGGCGCCGTACTCGCGCAGCATCACCGAGTTGTTGCGCGCGATGTAGTAGCGCCGGTCGGGGGAGTGATTGGTGGTCCACTTCGTGCTCCATAGGACCCGGTGGGCGCTGGGCGCGCCGACCGTGTGAGCCATGGTAGGCCGGCGCGTCTCTATCACGAGATAGCCGGCCGCGCGGGCGCGGAAGCAGAATTCGGTGTCCACGTGGTCGATGAAAAAGTCGTCGCGAAATGCTCCGATCGCCGCAAAGGCGGCCAGCGACACGAGCGAGCCCGAGGTGATCACCGACTCCATCTCCTCCCACAGGGCCCCCTCGCGCGACAACCGCAAACCCTCTGCCGCGCGCCCGTGCGTATCGCGGTAACGGGACCCGACCACGGCGGGCGCCGCGCCGCCGGTACAGGAGGCCTGGGTGGCCAAGAGAGTGTCGACCATGTCCTCGTCCGGCATCGTGTCCTGGTCGAGCAGCAGCGCCCAGGAAAACCCGCGGGCGACGGCGCGGCGGACCCCGAGGTTGAGGGCGGTGGCGATTCCCAGGTTCTCGCCGTTGTACAGGACCTCCAGACGGGGTCCCTGGGGCAGCGTGCGCAGCATGGAAGCAGCCGGCTCCGAGGAGCCATTGTCGACCACGATCACCGCGCCGACCTGACGCTGGACCCGCTTGACGCGCTCCGGAAGCCCGGCGTCCGGATGGTAGGTGACGAGCACGGCACACACAGAGTCGCAGGCGGATTTGGGGTCGCTCATCGATCCATATGATAACCCGGTCGCGGACTATGGACGGCGGCCGGAATATATTCATCGGGATAACAACAGGGAGAGCATTGATGTCGACACTGTCGGATGAACAGGCCAAGGCTTACATGGTCAAACTGTTGACCGCCATGTGCCGCGCGGGCGGCTCGGACCTGTTCATCTCCAACGGCTTTCCGCCGAGCATGAAGAGCCACGGCACCATGAAGCCGATGGCGTCGCAGAAGCTCACGGCGGATGTGACCAAGGCGCTTGCGTCCTCCCTGATGAACCAGCGCCAGCGCGATGAATTTGCCAAGGAAATGGAGTGCAACTTCGCCATTTCGATCCCGGAGGTCGCGCGCTTTCGTGTCAACGTGTTCGTGCAGCAGCAGCACACCGGCATGGTGATTCGCACGATTCCCTCGGAGATTCCGAGCTTTCAGACCCTGGCTTTGCCGGAGATCCTCAAGGAAATCGTGATGACCAAGCGCGGGCTCGTGCTGGTGGTGGGTGCCACCGGATCGGGAAAGTCGACCTCGCTCGCCGCCATGATCGACCACCGCAACAGCACGTCCCCCGGGCACATCATCACGGTGGAGGACCCCGT
>Ga0182030_10008668_pt1 | contig 20991 bp, 17 predicted proteins | sample 812S3MmetaG_FD_121299 | JGI IMG/M metagenome (GOLD analysis project Ga0182030, IMG submission 121299) | Permafrost microbial communities from Stordalen Mire, Sweden - 812S3M metaG (Illumina Assembly) | ecosystem: Environmental > Terrestrial > Soil > Wetlands > Permafrost | place: Sweden...
CTGCGGGCCGGCTTCGCTCAGCAAAGACCATGGATGCGCTTCGCCGCATCGGCGCGGCGCAGTCACCGCGAAGCGGGCGAAGCATAGCGCAGCAGCCGCGAAGCGGCTTGACGGCGACGGGCCAATGCGGCCGCCAGCCAGAGATGTGTGAATGCTGTAGCCCACGCCGTGGGGGAGGAAGGGGGCGCGGCTGCAAACCGGCTGCAGTTGGGCCTAGTCGGCCAACAGCGGCGCGACGCCTTCGCGCATCGTCAGGCGCCGGAGCGGGCCGATCGCGCCCAGCGCGGCGAGGCCGAGGCCGCGCGCCAGATCGATCGGCGCGCAATCGGCGAGCAAGGCTCGGTTGAGCCCCGCGACCGCCGCAGTGCGGAAGAGAACGTCGGCGGCGCGCGAACGTGCGTAAGCCTCGAGCGCCGCGTCGGCGCCGGGATCGCCGCTTGTGGCCGTTGCCGCGATCAGAGCCTTGACGTCGCGCAGGCCGAGGTTGAGTCCCTGCGCGCCGATCGGCGGGAAGGCGTGCGCGGCGTCGCCGACCAGGGCGAGCCGCGTCGCGACGAGGCGCGCGACGCTCTGGCGCGCGAGCGGGAAGATCCCGCGCTCGCCCTCGATCCGCATCGCGCCGAGCAGGGAGCGCGCCTGGCGCTCGATCTCGCGCGCCAAGGATTCGTCGTCGAGCGCCGCGCGGCGATTCGCTTCCGCTTCGCTCATCGCCCAGACAAGGCTCGAGCGGTTGGGCGCCCCCGGCGCGGCGGGCAGCGGAACCAGCGTGAACGGGCCCTGCCGGGTATGGAACTCGGTCGAGACGTCGCCGTGCGGCCGCGCATGCGCGATGAGGACCGTCAACGCGCGCTGCGGGTAGCGGCGCGCGCCGACGGAAATTCCGGCGGCGCGGCGCGAGGGCGAAGCGCGCCCGTCGGCGCCGACGACTAGCGCCGCGGCGAACGCGCGCCCGTCGGCGAGCGTCAGCGTCGCGCGCGCGGGCGCGAACTCGAACGCCGCAACGTCCGCCTCGACGCGAACGAGCCCCGGCTGGGTCGCGGCGGCGGCGCCGAGGGCGTCGGCGAGCGCGGCGTTCTCGATGTTCCAGCCGAAGACGTCGCGGCCGATCTCACGCGCGCGGAATTCGATCGGCGGCGGGGCGAACAGCGACCCGGTGTCGTCGACGATCCTCAATCCGCGCATCGGCGCCGCGCGCGCTTCGACAGCCGGCCAGACGCCCAGCGATTCGAGGAAATCGACCGAAGGGCCGAGCAGCGCCACCGTGCGACCCTGGCCGAGCCGCTCGGGCGCGCCGGCGGAGACGACGCGAAGGCCGGCGCGGGCGAAGCCGATCGCCGCCGCCAGGCCCGCCATGCCTGCGCCGACGACGAACGCGTCGCAGGCCTCGGCGGCTTCGGAACGAGTGGGCGCCATTGCCCAATCCTGGCACGCGTGCTTTTAAGCTGTCCAGCCGGGCCGGCGGTTCGCGGACGGCGAGGGGGCTGGGGACAATCGGCATGACGAGGGCGCGCAGGGCCATGCCGGTTCGCCGGGTGGCGGGATTTTCCGTGCACGTCTTCACCGCCTCGGGCGGCGCGGTCGCGCTGCTCGCGCTCGATGCGGCGATCGAGCGCAAGTTCCCCATCTGCTTCGCCTGGCTCGGCCTCGCGCTGTTCATCGACGGTATCGACGGCACGCTCGCGCGCTTCGCCAAGGTCAGCGAGACGGCGGCGACGATCGATGGGGCGATCCTCGACCTGGTGGTCGACTTCCTCACTTATGTGCTGGTGCCGGTCGTCGCGCTCTGGCGTTCAGACCTGATGCCGCAGCCGATCGCGTTCTGGATCGGCCTGGGCGTCGTGATCGCCTCGGCGCTCTATTTCGCCGACACGCGCATGAAGACCAACGACTACTGGTTCCGCGGCTTTCCGGCGATCTGGAACGTCTTCGCCTTCTATCTTTTCGTGTTGCGCTGGCCGTGGCCGCTCAACGCCGCGCTGACGGTCGCGGCGGCGGCGGCGATGTTCGCGCCGGTCGTCTTCGTTCACCCGCTGCGGGTCAGGCGACTGCGGCCGCTGACGATCGCAGCGACCGTCCTCTGGTTCGCGCTCGCCGCCGTCGCAATCGTCAAGGGGTTGCAGCCGCCGCTGTGGACGACGCTGGGCCTGTGCGCGCTCGCCGTCTATTTCCTGCTGCTTCCGCTCGCCCGCCGGCCGATCTTCTCCAAGCGGTGAGCGGCGGCTTGCCGGCGCGCGGCGAAACTTGCTATAGCCCGCCCGCCGCGGCGCGAGGGGAGCGACCGCGGCTTGGGCCTCGTGGCGGAGTGGCTACGCAGAGGACTGCAAATCCTTGCACCCCGGTTCGATTCCGGGCGAGGCCTCCAATGACTTCTTTCGGCGCGGCGCCGGCGGCGGCGTCATGCCGCAAACGGGCGGGGCGACGCGAATGGCTTTGACGACTTTGGCGCACAACGCCGCGGCGCAGCGTGTGAACATGGTCAACGGCCAGCTGCGAACCTGTGACGTCAACGATCTCGACCTGTTGGCGGCGTTTCTCGACATGCCGCGCGAAGACTTCGTCGCGCCCGACCGGGCGCGCTTCGCCTACATCGACAGCGACCAGCCGTCGCTCGGTTCGGCGAGCCGCCGGCTGCTCGCGCCGAGCGTTCTGGCGCGGCTGATCCAGGCGGCCGAAGTGAAGCCGGGCGAGCGAGTCCTCGACGTCGGCGGCGGCGCGGGCTACGGCGCGGCGATCCTCGCGCGACTCGGCGCGCAGGTCGTCGCGCTGGAGAGCGATCCGGGCGCCGCTGCGGCGGCGCGCAGGCTGCTGGACGGGCGGGAAGGAATCGATGTCGTGGAGGGCGACCTCGCGACCGCCGCCAAGGGGCGGGGGCCGTTCAACGTCATCCTGGTCGAGGGCGCGTTTGCCGTTGCGCCCGACGGATTGCTCGCCGAACTCTCTCCGTACGGACGGCTGGTTGGCGTCGACGCGCGCACGGGCGCAGCGGAAGCGACGCTGATCGAGCGTCTGGCGGAGGGCTACGGCCGCCGCGTCCTGTTCGAAACCCACGCTGCGACGCTGGAGTCGTTTCGGGCGACCCCGAGCTTCGCGTTCTGATCGCGGCAAAGTGATCGCCGACGGCGCGGACCCATCTTGCCATTCGAGGCGACGGGAACGGGTGTCGCAAGAATGCGAAGGTGGTTGGAATATTGGGGAGATTTGGTGGCGAATCCGCGGTCGGCGGTAGCCGAACCAGCCTGTTTGCCTTTACACTGACGCGTCGGGCGTGTGCCGTTTCAGCGCCCCGAGTCGGACATAGCGACCTGGGCGGCTCAAGCCGTCGAATCTCTTCAATGGCAGGGTCGCCGTCGAACCGGGGATGCGCCGTAGGGGCTGCAATGACTGGTTTCGTGAATTCAGCGTCGGCGCGCGGGTGGCGGCGGGCGGTTTTCTGGGCGGCGGCGACGGCCGCATTGTTGGCGACGGGCGCGCATGCCGAGACGATCGGCGGCGCGCTGGCCAAGGCCTATCTCAACAACCCGGACATCAATCAGCAGCGCGCTGCGGTGCGCGCCCAGGACGAGAACATTCCCAAGGCGAACTCCGGATACCTGCCCAACGTGTCCGCCGAGGCCGACGCCGCCATGTCGAACACGCTGGCCTCGGGTCTTCCAGGCACGGAGGACATCAGCTCTCGGCCGCGCGGCTACGGCGTCACCGTCACGCAGAACGTGTGGGACGGCAACCGCACCGGAAACACGGTGCGCCAGGCCGAGTCCGCGGTGTTCGGCGCGCGCGAGCAATTGCGCAACACCGAGCAGAACGTGCTGCTCAGCGCCGTCACCTATTACATGGACGTGATGCGCGACACGGCCATTCTCGGTCTCGATCGCAACAACGTCGAAGTGCTGCAGGAACAGCTTCGCCAGACTCAGGACCGCTTCAACGTCGGCGAGGTCACGCGCACCGACGTCGCGCAGGCCGAGGCGAGCCTCGCCGGCGCGCGCGCCACCGCGCTCGGCGCGCAGGCGCAGTTGCAGGCCTCGCTCGCCAATTATCGCCAGGCGATCGGCGACGATCCGAAAAGCCTGTCGCCTGTAGCTCCGTTGAAGCGCCAGTTGCCCCGGGCGCTGCCGGAGGCGGTTGCGATCTCGCAGCTCGAGCATCCGGCGATCGTCGCGATGCTGCACGGCGTCGACGCTGCGGCCTTGCAGGTGAAGATCGTCGAAGGCGCGCTTTATCCGACGGTCGGCCTGACGGGTCAGGTCGCCAAGCGCTTCGATGTTTCCGGCGACCCGGTCGGCAGTCAGACGCTGACCGAGTCGCTGATGGGACAGATCACCATCCCCATCTACGACGGCGGAGCGACCTACGCTGGCGCGCGACAAGCCAAGGAACAGCTTGGCCAGCAGGAGCTGCAGACCGATCTGCAGCGCGACAAGGTCCGCGCCGCCGTCGTCGCGGCCTGGGGCGCGAACGAGAGTTCGTCGGGGGTGCTGCGCGCCGCGCGCGCCGAGGTGCAGGCCGCGGAAGTCGCGCTCGCCGGCGTGCGCGAGGAGGCGAAGGTCGGCCAGCGCACCACGCTCGACGTTCTCAACGCGCAGCAGGCGCTGCTCAATGCGCGCGTCCAGCTCGTCACCGCCCAGCACGACAGCGTCGTTGATTCCTACAGCCTGCTTTCCGCGATCGGCCGGCTGTCGATCGAGACGCTCGGCCTCGCGGTGTCCGAATACGATCCGCGCGTCCACTTCGATCAGGTGAAGAACAAGCTGTGGGGCTTGCGCACCCCGGACGGCCGGTAGGCGCGCGCCGTCGACGAATTTCGCTGCGCGTCGACGCGCGATGGCCTTGCGTCCGCCGCGCGAGTCGTTCACCCTTGGCGGCCACCAGAGACTTCGATCGCCGCTTCGGCGGCGCGACGACGCGCCAGTCGGCGCGGAGGCGGAAAACATGAACGCACCCAATTCGACCCCGGGCGAGCACGACCTCGAGGCGCTGCGGCGCGCCCAGCGCGCCCACGAGCCGTCAATGGAAGAGATCCTCGCCTCGATCCGTTCGATCATCGCCGACGATCGCGAGCCCGCGGCGGCGCGCCCGGCGCCGAAGCCGGAGGCCGCGCCCAGCGGACCGCAGATCATCTATTCGAAACCCGAGCCGGCGCCAGCGCACGCCGTCGAGCCGCCGACGCCCGAGCCGCCGACGCCGAAGGTGGTGTGGAGCCAGCCGCAGCCGCTGCCCCAGGCCGCCGCGCCGGCGAGGCCGGAGCCCATGCCGGCGGTCGAGCAGGAGGAGGCGCCGTTGCTGTCGGATCAAGCCGACGAGGCGGTGACGGCGGCATTTGAAGCCCTTTCGACCAGTCTGGCGCTGCAGAGCGCGGAGCTCGCCGAGAACGCGGCGCGCGAGATCCTGCGGCCGATGCTGAAGGCTTGGCTCGACGAGAACCTGCCCGCCATGGTGGAAAAACTGGTGCGGGCGGAAATCCAGCGGGTTGCGCGCGGCGGCCGTTGAGCCGCTGACCCGATCGCCGCCGCGCCGCGGGTTTTCGGCTGGGCGCGGCGCATCCCCACGTTGACATTCGTCGGCGCGCTGGATTTAAGCAGCGCGGCCGTCGCGATTGCCACGGGCCGGGCGCCGCTTTTGCGCCCGTCCGACGGCGCGCGCCAATTCCGCAATCCGCCGGGCCGCCGTCGCGCCGCGCCCGGCCAAGGTCGTTTCCGGTCGCCGCCCCATGATGGAAAAATCGTTCGAAGTCTCCGCGGTCGAAACGCGCGTCGCGGCGCGTTGGGAGGAGGCGGGCGCGTTCCGCGCCGGGCGGCCCGAGCGGCGTGACGCGGAGCCCTATTGCGTCGTCATTCCGCCGCCCAACGTCACCGGCAATCTGCACATGGGCCATGCGCTCAACAACACGCTCCAGGACGTGCTCTGCCGCTATCAGCGCATGAAGGGCCGCGACGTGCTGTGGCAGCCGGGCACCGACCACGCCGGCATCGCCACGCAGATGGTGGTCGAGCGCCAGCTCGCCGAGCGGCGGGAGGCTGACCGCCGCACGCTCGGCCGCGAGGCGTTCCTCGCGCGGGTGTGGGAATGGAAGGCCGAGTCGGGCGGCGCGATCGTCGGCCAGCTCAAGCGCCTCGGCGCCTCGTGCGACTGGAGCCGCGAGCGTTTCACTCTCGATGAAGGCCTGTCGAAGGCGGTGGCGCGGGTGTTCGTCCAGCTCCATCGCGACGGCTTGATCTACAAGGCCAAGCGGCTGGTCAACTGGGACCCGAAGTTCCAGACCGCGATCTCCGACCTCGAGGTCGTCCAGGTCGATTGCAAGGGCTCGTTCAAGTGGAGCCGCGACGACGGCGCGCCGCTCGACGAGGCGGCGCTGGCCAAGGCCCTCGCCCGCAATCCCAACGGCCACCTCTATTATTTCGACTATCCGGTGGTCGACGCGCGCGGCCAGGAAACCGGCGAGGTCGTCACCGTCGCCACGACGCGTCCCGAGACCATGCTCGGCGACAGCGCGGTCGCCGTCCATCCCGACGACGAGCGGTTCAAGCGTCTGGTCGGCGCCAGGGTGCGCCTGCCGCTGGTCGGGCGGCTGATGCGCATCGTCGCGGACGTCTATTCCGACCCTGAAAAGGGCACCGGCGCGGTCAAGATCACGCCCGCCCACGACTTCAACGACTTCGAGGTGGGCAAGCGCCACGAGGCGGAGGGCGCCCGCGCCATCAACGTGTTGGACGCCGAAGCGCGGGTCTGGCTGAAGGGCAATCTCGATTTCTTCGACGGTCTCGACGCCGCCGATCACGAGCTCGCTCGCCTGCTCGCCGCGGTCGACGGCGTCGATCGTTTCGAGGCGCGCAAGCGCATCGTCGGCCTGATGGCGATGGAGGGACGGCTGGCGAAGATCGAGCCGCACGCCCATGCCGTTCCGCACGGCGACCGCTCCAACGCCGTCATCGAGCCGTGGCTGACCGACCAGTGGTACGTCGACGCCAAGACGCTGGCTGAGCCCGCGCTGGCCGCGGTGCGCGAAGGCAAGACCCAGTTCGTGCCGAAGAACTGGGAGAAGACCTATTACGACTGGCTGGAGAACATTCAGCCGTGGTGCGTGTCGCGCCAGCTCTGGTGGGGCCACCAGATCCCCGCGTGGTACGCGACGTGGGGCGCGGTCTACGTCGAGGAAAGCGAAGACGCGGCCTTCGCCGCGGCGCTCGCCGACGGGGTCGAGGGCGGCGCGTTCGGCGCGTCCGAGGCGGAGGCGTTGGCCAACGACGTGGCGCGGTTGCGCGAGACCTTCCCGCGCGATCCCGACGTGCTCGACACCTGGTTCTCCTCGGCGCTGTGGCCGTTTTCGACGCTCGGCTGGCCGGACGAGACGCCCGAGCTCGAGCGCTTCTACCCGACCAGCGCGCTCGTCACCGGTTTCGACATCATCTTCTTCTGGGTCGCGCGGATGATGATGATGGGCCTGCATTTCCGCGGCGAGGTCCCGTTCCGCGACGTCTACATCCACGCCCTCGTCCGCGACGAGAAGGGCGCCAAGATGTCGAAGTCGAAGGGCAACGTCATCGACCCGCTCCACCTCATCGATCGCTATGGGGCCGACGCGCTGCGCTTCACGCTGTCGGCTATGGCGGCGCAAGGGCGCGACATCAAGCTGTCGGAGAGCCGGGTCGAAGGCTACCGCAACTTTGCAACCAAGCTGTGGAATGCTTCGCGCTTCGCCGAGATCAACGGCTGCGCGCGCGTCGCCGGCTACGACCCCATGGCGGCGCGCGAGCCGCTCAACCGCTGGATCCTCGGGGAGGCGGCCAGGGCGGTCGCCGAAACCAGCGCGGCGATCGAGTCCTACCGCTTCAACGACGCCGCCAACGCGGCCTACCGCTTCGTCTGGAGCGTGTTCTGCGACTGGTGCCTGGAGCTCGCCAAGCCGGTGCTGCAGAACGCCGAGGCTTCGCCCGCCAAGGCGGAGACTCAGGCGACGATCGCCCACGTCCTCGACACGGTCTTTGCGCTGCTGCATCCGTTCATGCCCTTCGTCACCGAAGAGCTGTGGGCGATCAAAGGCGAGGTGGGTCCCGCGCGCGACGGCGTGCTGGCCCTGGGGCCGTGGCCGAGCGCCGACTTCCCGGCCGATGCGGTCGCCGAGGCGGAGATCGGCTGGGTCGTCGACCTCGTCTCCGAGATCCGCTCGGTGCGCTCCGAAATGGGCGTGCCGGCCGCCGCCCAACCGGCGCTGACGCTGGTCGCGCCGCCGCCGGAGCTCGCCGCGGTGGCGCGCCGCTGGGACGAGACCATCCGCCGCCTGGCGCGGGTCGGCGAGATCGGCTTCGCCGACGCCCCGCCGGCCGGTTCGCTGCAGATCGTCGTGCGCGGCGCGCTGGCGGCGATCCCGGTCGCCGGCATCCTCGACGTCGCCGCCGAGCGGGCGCGGCTCCGCAAGGAGATCGCCAAGGAGCAGGGCGAGGTCGCCAAGGTCGACGCCAAGCTCGCCAACCCCGATTTCGTGGAGCGCGCGCCCGAAGAGGTGGTGGCGGAGCATCACGAGCGGCGCGAGGCGGCGCTGGCCCGCATCGCCAAGATGGCGGCGGCGCTGGAGCGCCTGGAGCGGCTCTGACCCGGCGGATCAACCTCGCCGGCTCCTCGGGCGGGGAATCGTTGCAATTGCGCAACACGCTCTCGGCAAAGTGTTTCCGCCGGGATTCCAACCCTGCCGCGCCGCGATTGCGCCATAAACCCCGAGCTATTTGCAGCCTGCTGAACAAGCGGAAGCCACTTCCCCCCGCGGCGGATTTTCCCGGGGGCGCGCCGTGCGGGCGGGCGAGGTTGGAACAGGATGCGCGTGTGGTCGGTGTCCCAGATGAAAGCCGCCCGGACCCTATGCAGCGCTGATTGTCGGCGCTCCCTCACGATTCTCATGGTGGCGTTCGGCGCCTTGGGCTGGCCGGGCGCAGCGGCGTTGGCGCTCGACGGCGGCAAGGCGAACGGCCCCGCGAAGATCCCGGTTCAGACCTTCAGCAGCGTCGAGCAAGCGTTCCAGGCCGGCGTGCAGGACCTGATGGCGGGCGACGCCCAATCCTCGGTCCAGGCGCTGACCTACGCTGCCGACGGCGGCCAGCCCCTCGCCCAGTGGAAGCTCGGCCGCATGTACGCGCGCGGCGAGGGCGTGTCGCGCGACGACGTCAAGGCTTACGCCTATTTCGAGCGGTTGGTCGAAAGTTACAACGAGGACGATCCCGACCGGCCCGACATCGCTGCGATTTCCAATGCCTTTGTTGCGGTCGGCGTGTATTGCCTCAACGGCATTCCGAACAGCGAAATCAAGGCCGATCCGGAGCGCGCGCTGGAGATGTTCCAGTTCGCAGCAACCAATTTCGGCGACTCGGACGCGCAGTACAACCTCGCCCGCATGTATATGGACGGCGCGGCCGGCCTCGAGCGCAACAACATGCGCGCCGCGCAATGGCTCGCGCTCGCCGCCGACAAGGGCCATCATCCGGCCCAGGCGCTGCTCGGCCACCTGTTGTTTGTCGGCGAGGGCGTGCCGAAGCAGCGGGCGCGCGGCCTGATGTGGCTGACACTCGCCAAGACGGCGGCGCAGGGGCCCAAGGACGAATGGGTCCGCGACCTCTACGCCAAGGATTGGGCGGCGGCGAGCGACGACGACCGCCAGGTCGCCGTGGCCTATCTGGGCGCGCGCGGCAAGGACGAGAAGATGCCGGAAGTCGCCGCCGCCGCGAAGCCGCATGGCTTCATCGCCGGCTTCGTCCAGTTGCCCGGCATGTTTCGGCCGTTCAACGGCGCGCCGCCGCTGAACTTCGGCCCGGCCGACGGCAGCTCGCCTTCGACGCCGTGACCGCGGCGGCGACGGTCGGTTTCCAGCGTCGACCACCAAACCAGACAATTTACGACGCGCGACCTCGGCTGGCGCCTACATGCCAGCGCGGGCGCGGCACTCGGCGAGCCGGGTGCGGCGATATTCGCGCTCCGCGTTCGCGGCTTCGTAGGGGACGCCGAGGCACCAGCCGTAGTGGCCGCCGTAGTTGCGGTTCCAGCGCGCGTTGAAGCCCTTGAAGCAGCCGGGGATCGACATGTTGACGTCGACCTCATGGACCGCCGTCCGCGCGTAATTCGCGCAGAAGCCGGGATCGGCCGCGAATGCGGGGATCGAGAGCGACGCGACGAAAGCGAAGGCGGCGGCGGCGAGAAGATTTTTCATCGGACGGTTCTCCTGGGTTCGACTTGAGCGGCGCCGGGGCGCCGCGGACGAGGACACGCGAACGCTGACGCCTTCAGGCGGGCGCCATTCGACGGGACACCGCGGGCCGTCGAGCCCGCCGCCGAAAGACGCCGCCATGGAGGAGCGGAGAGCCCTGAGGCTCTCCGCTCAAGCTTTCACGGACAGCGCGGCTGGCCGGGGCCGCCGCAATGCGCCCGGCCATTGGGCTCGGGCCTGGGCTTGGGCGGCTCCGCGCGGAAGGTCCGCGGCGCCGCCGGCGTGAACTTCGGCTGCGGACCGACCCGCGGCGTCGGCGTAAACTGCGGCCTTGGGATGACCTTCGGCGCCGTGACCGTCGGCGCCGGGTTGGGCGTCAGCTTCAGCAACGGCGTCGCCTTCGGCCGCGGCGGCAGCGTTTGCGGCAGCGTCAGGGTCGGCGAGGGCGTCGGCCTCGGTTCCAGTCCCGGCAGCGGCGTGTGCGGCAGAGTCAGGGTCGGCGAAGGCCTCGGCGCCAACGTCGGCAGGATCGGCCTCGGCCCGGGCGACAAAGTTGGCCTGACGATCGGCGGCGCCAGCGTCGGCATCGGCTTTGGCGCCGGGATGCAGGCCTGACCGGCGATGCGCGGCGGAATGAAGCCGGGCGGGCAGGGGGAGGGACCGATCGGCGGACGCGGCGCGCCGCAGTTCGACTTGCCGTTGCTCCACAGCGGCGTCAGCCCGGGCGGGCAAGACGGCGGCGGCGGCGGCAGGCATCCCCACTGACCGTTGAGCCAATTCGGCCGACCGTTCGAGCAAGGCGGGGGCGGAGGCGGGTTGCCGCCGCAAACATATCCGGCGCCGTTCCATGTCGGATGCGTGCCGAACGGGCAGATCGGCGGCGGCGGCCCTAGGCGCACGCAGACCAGCGCGCCGTCGCGCCACGTCGGACGGAAGCCCGGCGGGCAGAAGGGCGGCGGAACGTTCGGCGCGCAGAAACGCCCGCCGACCGGATGGAAGCGCGGCGGGCAGATGAGAACCGGCGGCGGCGCGAACGGCCCGCAGGCCAAGCCGTCGTCAGTGACGACCGAGACGAATCCGGCCGGGCAGACCAGCGCCGGCGGCGGCACGAGCGGAGCGCAATAGGCATCGACGTAGCCGCCCTGGGCGTAGAATCCGTCGGGGCAAGCCGGGCCGGTGACGATCGGCGGCGGCGGAGGCGGCGCCGCGCTCGCCTCGCATTGTGGATTGGGCTGCTGCAAAAGGCTCAGGAGGTTTTCGACGATCGCCTTTCGCTCCGGCGTCGCCGTCGCGCCGAAAGCGGCGAGATAGGCCTGATAGTCGGGGATGGCATTGCGCCACACCGCGGCCCAGTAGGCGCTCTCCGGGTCGAGTTCGGCGATCGACGTGGTCGAGTTCGGCAGCGCCGCGACCGCCGCCTCGACCTGGGCAGGGTCGGCGGCGAGCGGGAAGGTGAAGGGCGGGGCGGAGGGGTTGGTCTCCTGCCACGGCGTCTGCGCGCCGGCCGTGGCCTGATGGGCGATGACGCGCGTTTCGCGCATGACGCTTTCGAGGTCGGTGAGCGGCAGTTGCGCGGCGGAGGCGAACGCCGGCGCGTAGGCGTCATTGGCGTCGCCGGGTTTCGGCGGCGCCTCGAAATCGTGGATCTCGGCCGAGAGCCCGAAGGTCGTCGCGCCCGGCGGGTGCAGCGGGATCAGGCCGCGCGGGAAGGCGACGGCGCTGACCGAGCCGGGTATGGGCCGCGCCCCGTCGAGCATGACCAGCCTGAGTTGCGACGGGGTCTGGGCGAGGTCGTTCATCACCCGCGTCATGCTGAGCGCGACGCGCGGCGCGTCGGCCTCGGTCGCGATCCGGGCGTCGACCGGTAGCAGATAATCGTCGCAGCCGACGGCGACGCCGAGCCCCGCCAAATAGACCGTCACCGCCGCGCCGGCCGGGGCGGCGGCGACCTTGGCGACGAACGCCTGATACTGGCTGGCGAGGTCGGCGGCGCCGAGATCGTGCAACTCGGTGACGTCGAAGCCTGCGCCGGCGAGCGACTGGGCGACCAGCGCCGCGTCGGCGGCGGCGGTCGGCAGGGCGTCGCCGCTATAGGCCGCCTCGCCCACGACCAGCGCCAGCCGGTTGGCAGGCGAAGGGTTCTGCGCCGACGCGCCGGTCGCCGCGAATGCGGTCCCCAGCGCGATCGCCAACGTCGCTATGCATAGAGCGCGCGTGAACATTGGACGCCTCCTCGAGCGTTTGCGAAGCCGTCGGGTCGGGTCGGACCGGCCGAGGCCCATGCGAATGCGCGGGTCGCGCCGAACGCCGGCGTCCTGCGTCCGCGCTTTCGCTCACATTGACGCAGTAGAATCCTATCACGGTCTGCCGATTGGGCAAGAAACCCCGGGGACGCAAAGTTTATTTTTCGCCGGAAGCGTCGTTGGCCGTCACGCCCTGACGCCGGTCAGCAGCGCGCGGGTCGAGACTTCGACGTCCCGCTCCCGCATCAGCGCCTCGCCGACCAGGAACGCCTCGATGCCGATTGCAGCCAGACGGCGGCAATCGGCATGGTGCGAGATGCCGCTCTCGGCGACGACGATTTTTTCGGCGGGGATGAGCGGCTTCAGCCGTTCGCAGACCTCCATCGACGTCTCGAAGGTCTTCAGATCGCGATTGTTGACGCCGATCAGCCGCGCCTCGAGCGCCAGCGCGCGCTCGAGCTCGCGCGCGTCGTGCACTTCGACCAGCACGTCCAGCGCCAAGTCGTGCGCGGTCTTGTTGAGGGTTCGCGCCGTCTCGTCGTCGACCGCCGCCATGATCACGAGAATGCAGTCCGCGCCCCAGGCGCGAGCCTCCAGCACCTGGTAAGGATCGTAGAGAAAATCCTTGCGCAGGATCGGCAGCGGCGAGGCCGCGCGCGCCTGCATCAGATGCTGCGGGTCGCCCTTGAACGAGGGCGCGTCGGTCAGCACCGACAGGCAGGTCGCCCCGCCCGCCTGATAGCCGCGAGCGAGCTTGGCCGGTTGGAAGTCCTCGCGGATCAAACCTTTCGAGGGGCTTGCTTTCTTGATCTCGGCGATCAGTCCGAAACGTCCCGCCTCGATCGAGCGCTCGAGCGCCTTGATGAAGCCGCGCGGAGGCGACTGGTCGCGGATCTCGCGCTCGAGCGCGCCGCGCGGAACCCGCACCTTCGCCTCGGCGATCTCGCGACGCTTGTAGGCCTCGATCTTCTGCAGGATGTCGGTCATGCGGGAACTTGATCACGCATTGGAGACGGCAACAAGCCGCTCGAGGGTCCGCCCCGCCGCGCCCGAGGCGAGCGCGTCGCCGGCCATGGCGACTCCTTCGGGGAGCCCTCGCGCCTTGCCGGCGACGACCAGCGCGCCGGCGGCGTTCAGCATGGCGATCTCGGCGTAGGGGTTGCGGACGCCGCCGAGCACCGCCAGCAGCGCCTCGGCGTTGTGCGCGGGGTCGCCGCCCTTGAGCTGGGCGAGCTCGACGCGCTTGAGGCCAACCTCCTCCGGCGTGACTTCGAAAGCGCGGATCGCGCCGTCCTTCAGCTCGACGACCTTGGTCGGGCCGGTGGTCGACATTTCGTCGAGCCCATCGGCGCCATGCGTGATCCACACCCGTTCCGAGCCGAGATTGCGCAGCACTTCCGCCATCGGGGTGAGCCAGGCGGCGGAGAAGACGCCGATCAGTTGCCGCTTGACGCTGGCGGGATTGGCGAGCGGCCCGAGCAGGTTGAAGATTGTTCGCGTGCCGAGCTCGGCGCGGGTCGGGCCGACGTGGCGCATCGCCGCGTGGTGGGTGGAAGCCAGCATGAAACCGATTCCGGACTCGCGCACGCAGCGCTCGACCGCCTCTGGCGGGACGCCGATCTTGACGCCGAGCGCGGCGAGCGTGTCGGCCGTGCCCGACTTGGACGAGGCGGCGCGATTGCCGTGCTTGGCGACCGGCGTCCCGCAGGCGGCGACAATCAGCGCCGCGAGGGTCGAGACGTTGTAGGAGCCCGAGCCGTCGCCGCCGGTGCCGACGACGTCGATCGCGCCGGCCGGCGCGGCCACCGGCAGCATCTTGGCGCGCATCGCCGTCACCGCGCCGGTGATCTCCTCGACGCTTTCGCCGCGCACCCGCAGCGCCATCAGGAAGCCGCCGAGCTGGGACGGCGTCACCTCTCCGGAAAATATGGCGTCGAAAGCGTCCGCCGCTTCGCTGCGGGTGAGATGCGAACCGGCGGCGACCTTGGCGATCAGAGGTTTGAACGATTCCATGCCCGCGTGGCGCTCCTCTCAGTACTTGTCGCCCTGGCCGAAGGCGCGCGCGAGATCGAGGAAGTTGCGCAGCAGCGCATGGCCGTGTTCGCTCTCGATGCTCTCGGGATGGAATTGCACGCCGTAGACCGGCAGCGCGCGATGGGCGACGGCCATGATCAGGCCGTCGTCGCTTTCGGCGCTGACTTCGAGCGCTTCGGGCGCGCCGTCGCGCTCGACGATCAGCGAATGGTAGCGCGTCGCCTTGAACGGGCCGTTGAGGCCGCGAAACAGGCCGCGCGCGTTGTGCGAGATGCGCGAGACCTTGCCGTGCAGCGGGGTCGGCGCGCGAATCACCCGGCCGCCGAACGCTTGGCCGATCGCCTGATGGCCGAGGCAGACGCCGAGGATCGGCGTCGTTCCGCTCGCCGCGCAAATGAGGTCGAGGCAGATCCCGGCTTCGTTGGGCGTGCACGGCCCCGGCGACAGCACGATCGCGTCCGGACGGGCGGCGAGCGCGTCGTCGACGCTGATGGCGTCGTTGCGCCACACCGACACTTCGGCGCCGAGCTCGCCGATGTAGTGGACGAGGTTGAAGGTGAAGCTGTCGTAGTTGTCGATCAGGGTGACGCGCATCGGCGCTCGGGCTCCGCTCGGTCCGTCTATTCCATTGCGCAGCGGGCTCCGTCAAGCGAAGCGGCGGCGGCGGGAATCCGGTCGGGCGGCGTGGCTAGGCCGGCGATCAGAGCTTCTCGGCCGGCTCGGCGGCCCAGTCCTCTTCGCGCGCGAGATCGCCGGCGAGCGCGCGGGCGAAGCAGGCGTAGCCTTCGTCGTCCATGTGGAAGCCGTCGGGAGCGAGCGCCGCTTTGAGGGTCGCGGCCGATTTGGCCGCCCAGGCTTTCATCATCGCGAAGCGGGAAAAGACCGGAACGCGCTTGGCGGCGCCGACGTCGGCGATGATCGAGACATACGCCTGGAAGCGCGCGAGATTCTTGATGCCGAAGTAGAATTGTGGGTCGACGAGCACGATCGGCACCCGCCGGGCCTGCGCCGCGGCGACGCCGGCGGCAAGGTTGGCGCGAAAAGCGTCGAGGTCGACGCCGACGACGGCGTCGTTGGTGCCGACCTGCCAAACGACCAGGTCGGGCGGATCCTTGGCGAGAAGGGCAAGCAGACGCTTGAGGGTCGTGTCGCTGGTTTCGCCGCTGACGCCGGCGTTGATTACGTCCGCCTCGATGCGCCAGTCATTCTCCAGCCGCGCCTCGAGCTGGGCGGGGTAGGCGGCGTCGGGGCTCGACGCGCCGACGCCCTGGGTCGAGGACGAGCCGATCGCCAGGATGCGCAGCGGTCGGCCGTTGGCGGGTTCATTGAGGCGCGCCTCGGCGCCGTTCTCGGAAAAGGCGGTCGCTGCGGTCGCCGGGCAGGTCTCAGGCCCGCCGGCGCGCGCCGTCAGCGGGTCAAGGCCAATCGCGACAACCGCTGCGAGAACCAGCGCGCAGCAGTCTGGGGCGCGCCGAGAAGCGAACTTCCACATTCCAACCAGCTCGCCAGAAAGAATAAAACGCCGATTGAGGCGAGCGTGTAACTGAATTCGAGCCCGCGCGCCATCCGGTCGTCTACGGCGCCGGCGAACATCTCTGCGCCGGCCTGGCCGAGCGCACACAGCAGCGAGCTGACGGCGAAAACCGGCAGGCTCTTGCGGCCGAGGCTCTGCACGGCCTCGCCTGCGGGGGTGCGCGCCAGCGCCCCGAGCCACGGCGTCGTCGCCAGCAGATAGGCGAACGCGAGGAAATTGGCGAGGCGCGCCGCGCCGAGGTTCTGCTTGCCGACGTCGAGCAGCGCAAAGGCGGAATCGCGCAGGCCCGGCAGCAGTCCGAGGCCCTCGGTTGCGATCGCGGCGCCCGCCGCGATCAGGCCGATGCAGACCATCTGGATGACCGGCGAGCGGGCGGGCGGCGCCTCGCCCCAGCGGACCCCGGCCAGCACGCCGAGGGTGAAGACAAGCTGCCAGGCGAGCGGATTGAAGAACCATCCGCCGGGTTCCGGCCAATTCGGCAGATCGATTCCGAGCCATTTGACTGCGCCGTAGGCGCAGAGCGCCACGCCGAGCGCAAAGGTTGGGCTGAATCGCGCCAGCGCCAAGATCGCCGGCGCAAGCGCCATCAGCACCACGTAGAGCGGCAAGATATTGAAATAGCCGAGCTGGTGGCTGAGCAGCGCAACGCCGAGCGCGCCGCGCAACGGCTCATGGAAGACGACCGCGCGGCCGTGCGGAGCGATCATCGCGTCATTGGCGCCGCCGAACCAGTAGGCCGCGGCGAAGATCGCCAGCGCGCCCGCCGTCATCAGCAGGTGCACCCCGTAGAGCCGGCCCGCCCGCCTGAAGCAGGAACGGGCCACCGGCGCGAGGCCCGCGGCGACCGCGCGGCGGTAGTAGACGAGCCCGATCGACAGTCCGGAGAGAAAGACGAACGCCTCTGCGCTGTCGGAAAGCGAAAAATTGCGCGGCGTGAAGTGTTCCAGGACGTTGCCGGGCAGATGGTCGATCGTCATCGCCACGAGGACCAGTCCTCGGGCGAAGTCGACGGCGGCGATCCGCGAAGCGTTGGCCATGGGTTCCCGCTATCAAGAACTGCGCCAATGTGTCGCAGATAAGGCGCATCGCGCGCAGCGGCAACGCGCGCACGGGCAAGGTCACGCGGTTGTGACGCCCGCTGTTTTCAACGCTCCGCGAGCAGGGCCCGAAGACCTTCGACGTCGCCGACCGGCAGGCTGCAGACTTGGCCGCGGCACAGCATCGCCGCCGGCTGCGCCGGCAGGCGCGGGCGGCCGCCTGGCGCGCCGGCCGGCCACAGCGCTGGATCGAGGCGCAGCGTCAGCGCGGTCGGGTCGGGCGCGCCGAGCGCGAGGCGCGCGAGCGCGATCGCGCGCTTGTCATCGAGCGGCCCCTCCACCGCGACGACGCCGCCGCGTTCGAGGAGGTCGATGGCGGCGAGCAGCAGCGGGGTCTGGGCTTGGGCCGATTCGCCGCCGCCATGGCGACGCGCGGCGCCGAGGGCGGCGTCGCGCCAGCGCCCGGCGAGGGTGAGATGATGGAGGCGGGCGAAGACCTCGACAATCAGCGAAGCGCCCGAGGGAACCGCGCCGTCGTGCGGCGGCCGCGGGCGCACGATCAGCCGATCGCCGCCGTCAGCGGCCATGAAGAAGCCGCCCTCGCCGTCGCCGAACCGCGTCAGCGCCGCGTCCGCCCAAGCTTCCGCGCGCTCGAGATAGGCGGGCGTTCCCGTCGCCTCGAACAGGCTCAGCGCCGCGCGCGCCATCGCGGCGTAGTCGTCGATGAGGCCGGCCGCGCCGGCGCGCCCGTCGCGCCAGGCGTGCAGCAGACCGCCGCTCGCATCGCGCAGATTGGCGGCGACGAAGGCGAACGCCGCCTCGGCCGCCGCGAGAAAGTCGGGCGCGTCGAACACGGCCGCGGCGCGCGCCAGCGCAGCGATCGTCAGCCCGTTCCAGTCGGCGAGGATCTTGTCGTCGCGGCCAGGTCGCGCGCGCTTTTCGCGTTCGGCGAGCAGTCGTGCGCGGCTCGCGGCGAGCCGCGCTTCGGTCGTCGCGTCGCCGCGCGGGGCAACGCGGCGCAACACGTTGCGGCCTTCCCAATTGCCGTCGGGGCGCACGTCGTAGGCGGCGGCGAATTCGGCGGCGTCGGGGCCGAGAACGGCCTCGACCTCGTCGGCGCTCCAGACGTAGAAGCGCCCTTCCTCGCCTTCGCTGTCGGCGTCGAGCGAAGAAGAGAAGGCGTCGCCGGCGCGCATCTCGCGCATCAACCAGGCGAAGGTCTCGCGGGCGCGCTCGGCGTAGAGCGGCGTCGGCGTCGCGGCGGACGCCAGCGCGAGCAGCTCGAGGATCTGCGCATTGTCGTAGAGCATTTTCTCGAAATGCGGCACGCGCCACTCGCCATCGACCGAATAGCGCGCGAAGCCGCCGCCGAGATGGTCGTAAATGCCGCCGGCGCACACGGCGTCGAGCAGGCCGCGCACGGCCCCGCGCAACGCCGGCATGCGCGCGCGGTACGATTCGCTCCACAGGAAACGGAAGATCGGCGCGTTGGGGAATTTCGGCGCGCCGCGGAGGCCGCCGTAGATCGGATCGAGGATGCGCGTCAGCGCGCCGGTCGCACGCGACAGATCCTCGGGCTTCAGATCGGGGCCGGCGTCCGGCGCGGCCGCAGCGACGAGATGGGCGACGAGGTTCTCGCCCTGCTCGCCGATGTCCGCGCGCTTGTCGCGCCACGCTGCATCGACCGCGTGGAGCACTTGCGTGAATGACGGCCGGCCCCAGCGCGGCGTCGGCGGCCAATAGGCGCCGCCGAAGAACGGCGCGCCGTCCGGCGTGAGGAACATCGTCATCGGCCAGCCGCCTTGCTCGCCCATCGCATGCAGCGCCGCCATGTAGATGGCGTCGACGTCGGGACGCTCCTCGCGGTCGACCTTCACGTTGACGAACAAGTCGTTCATCAGCGCCGCGATCGCCGGGTCCTCGAACGACTCGTGCGCCATCACGTGGCACCAGTGGCAGGCGGCGTAGCCGACCGAGAGCAGGAGCGGCCGGTCGCGCCGCTTCGCCTCGGCGTGCGCCTCCGGTCCCCAAGGCCGCCAGTGGACCGGGTTGCCGGCGTGCTGCAGCAGATAGGGCGAGGTCGAGCCGGCGAGAAGGTTTCCGTTGTGCGACATCGCGGTCTCCAGGGCGCGCGGCGCGCGGGCGCGCGGGCGCGCCAACATGGAGTGGCGAGCCGCGCGCCGCAAGGCGCACGACTCTGCGCGCCGGGAAGTCAGACCGTTTCGGTCGCTTCGCGAACGCGCGCGACGGCGCGACCGCCCTCGCGGATCATCAGGAACGTGCCCGACCAGCTTCCCGGCACAGTCCAACGGCCGCTGATCTCGTCGCCATCGTCGCTGACGACGCCGGCGTATTGCACGGCGTAAAAGTGCGGCGCTTGGTCGTAGAGCTTCAGCCAGGTCACGGACGCGCCGGACCGACGGCCCTGAATGATGGCGGTGATCGTCACGCCGCGCTCATCTCCGAAGGAGGCGATCTCCTCCGTTGCGCCGACCAGCCGCGAATCATTTTCCTCGAGGGTCGCGGAGAACGCGACCGGAGGAAGCTTCCTCGGGTAGTCGAACTGGCCGCGCCAAACGCCCGACAAGTTGAGGGCCCGGTTGAGATCGTGCGACCGCATGGCGCCTCCGGAAATCTCCCGAACGTCTGCCGCTTCCACCACGCCGCGAAAGGAACGGTCTATGTCGACAGCGCGCGTTTCAGCATCGCCTTGAAGCAGGCGCCGTCGAACGTCCAGCAGACGTCGGCCTTGGCGCCGCCCGCCAGCGCCGCGCGCCAAGTCTGACGATTGTTGTCGTCGGCAGCGACATTGAGGCGGTCGACCACCGTCATGCCACGCGTGAGTTCGCTGGCGCATTCGATCTCGACGACATGGCGGCTCCACGAAAGGCCGACGGTGCGATCGAGCGCGACCGCCATCGCCGTCGGGTCGGCGAGCGACAGGCCGGTCTCGCCGGTCTGCACGTGATAGGCCTGCTTTGCGCGCGCGTTGCAATCGATGGCGAAGCGCGCCTTGGCCGTGCCGAGCGCCACGATATCGGCGATTTCCGCTTCGCTGAGCACCGAGGCGCCGCGTGAGACGTGCCAGCCGACCATCTCGATCGGCAGGCCGGAGCGGAACACGATGCGCGCCGCTTCCGGGTCGACCCAGATGTTGTATTCGGCCGCCGGCGTGACGTTGCCTTCGCAGCATGGCGCGCCGCCCATGACGACGCAACGGCCGATTTTCTTGGCAAGGCCCGGGTCGCGCGCCAGCGCCAGCGCGACGTTGGTCAGCGGTCCGAGCGTCACCAGCGTCAGGCCCGGCGCGCGATCGGCAAGACGCAGGATCGCGTCGACCGCATGCTCGCGTTCAGGCGCCCGGCGCGGCGGCGCGTAGCCGCGATCACCGAGGCCGTCGCGGCCATGAAACCAGTGCGCGTCCCCGTGAACTCGCAGCAGCGGCGCCGCGGCGCCGACGTACACCGGAACCTCGACGCCGGCGAACTCGGCGGTCAGCAGCGCGTTGCGCGTCGCCTGCTCGACGCCGACGTTGCCGGCGACGGTCGTCAACCCCAACACGCGAACGTCCGGCGCCGATAGCGCCATCAGGATCGCGACGGCGTCGTCGGAGGCGGTGTCGGTGTCGATGAGGAAATCGCGCATGGGCCCGGGCGGTCGCTGGGACGGGGAGCGCGCGGCGGTCGCCGCGCGCCTCCTGCCTAGCACGACTGCCCGGCGCCCGGCCATGCAACGAAACTCATCTGACATCGAGCCTCGATTGACCCGTCTTCGCTTGCGATTGTCTTGGCGATCAATTGAGAGATATAGCTTGGTCGGTCATTGCCAACGTGCCCGCATTCCGGTGTCTCGCCATGCGCCAGATATGGATCTCCAAGGCCGGCCCGCCCGAAGTTCTCGTCGTCAAGGAAGCCCCGGATCCTCGACCGGGCGCCGGCGAGATGCGGATTCGCGTAC
>Ga0182030_10008670_pt1 | contig 20989 bp, 20 predicted proteins | sample 812S3MmetaG_FD_121299 | JGI IMG/M metagenome (GOLD analysis project Ga0182030, IMG submission 121299) | Permafrost microbial communities from Stordalen Mire, Sweden - 812S3M metaG (Illumina Assembly) | ecosystem: Environmental > Terrestrial > Soil > Wetlands > Permafrost | place: Sweden...
ACCTGGGCGACCCAATGGAGGACATTGCGTGGCTCACATTGCGGGCTACGCAAGATCCGTTCCCTGATCTACCAAGTCGATTGCAGGAATACGAGCAGCTGACGGGCAATGAGATTGATGATGCGACTGTCCACTACTACCAGGTCATGGCCGAGGCGAAACTGCAAGTCATGAGCCACCGGGGGGAACGTTCTGCCGGAGACACGAACGACGCCGACGCCGTCGGTGGAGATGTCGGCAACGGCTTCATGTATGCCGTGCTCCACCGCCGGCTCTGGCTCGAGGCTCTGGCCGCGGCCACTTCCATCGCCTTGACTCCGGCTGAACTACCGCCAGCCCGAGAAAAGGGTGACCACGAGTGGATGTACCCGGCGATTCTTGGGCAGCTCCGCCACGTCGTGGTGCCCAACATCACCGATCCATTGGCGAAGACCCGGGCCAAAGGGCTGGCCCGAATGATCAAGTATCTCGAGCAGGTTGATGCTCACGGCGCTTTCTATGCGGAGTGTGAACGGGACGAGCTGGCGGTTCTGTTGGGAAGTCGTCCGGATTCCTTGGCCGAAGGGCGCCACGATCTTGCCGCCGCCGTGCGAGATGGCCAGGTCTCTGATGCCGACTACGTGGGATATCTGTGGCACCGAGCGGTGCGGGAGAACGAACTGGCCCGCCCGGCCATGGGCGTGTTGGCTGACCGCCATTGGCCGGAGCTGAGGTGAAGTTGTGACCACGGGTGGCCTTGAGGATATTGACGTGGTCGCACTCAAGGCTGAACGCACCTATCCGACGTTTGGTCCACCAGACGACGACTTCCACGACGAGGTGCTCACAGACAGATGGTGGGAAACGGAGACGTGCTGGTTCTCATGGAACGTGCCGGAACGGCACATGAGCGGCTGGACTTACTGTCAGGCCCGACCGAACGCCAACATCTGTAACGGCGGCGTCTGGGTCTGGGACGACACAGCGACGTTGGAATGGGACCTTCCGTACCATGTGCATTACTCAGGGCTCCAGCTCCCGCCACGACAAGAACGTGACCTGCGGGACTTCGTCTGGCCCAACGGCGTGCATGTCATTGCCCTTGAACCACTCAAGAGTTACGCCGTGACTTACGAGGATCGGGGAGCACTCGAGGTCGACATTCGCTTTGACGCGATTATGGCGCCCAATCCGCACCCGGTCGGGGTTGCTCCCTTCTTCAAAGGCACCCACTTCGATCAACCCGGGCACGTGACCGGCCAGATCGTGCTGCATGGGGAGACGATTCCCATCGACTGTTTTTCGTTTCGAGATCGATCCTGGGGGCCTCGCCCGATGGGTCGCCCCAAAAAGCCGCGAGACCGCAGTGTGGCGGCGGCCTCACAATTTGGGGGGGTCGGCTATTCCTTTGGTGCAGCCAGCGACTCTGAAGCGTGGTTGGTCTATTCCATTCCGGGTGTGGCGTCAGATCCGGTGTCGTGCGGGTTTCTGCTGCGCTCGGGCACCTACGCCCACATCCTGGGTGGCCAGCGCCACCTACGTTTCGATCCGCAGACTGGTTGGCCCACCCACATGGAGGTAGAAGCGGTCGACGACCTGGGACGCCACCTGCACGTTAAGGGCGATGCGGTCAGCCGTCACTGGCGCGGTCTCGGCGGCGACACGTTGTTCCACTGGGTCTGGGATGGCCAAGACGGTTGGGGAGAAGATCAGAGTTACTTCAGCCGCCCGGTCTTCGAGGCCCACAAAGGGCAGAGCTCCAGCTAATCGTCCGTCCCGACGCTCGAGTTGCCCCAACCCATCGCCCTCGGCCGATACGCTTCGGGTCCGGCGCATTCCTGCGGGGATTGCGCCTCGAGTCGACGTACGAGGAGGAACGAAGTGATTGCAACAAAGCCAGGGTTGAGGTTGCACAGTGCCGTCTGCACCACCGAAGTGGTGGTGGTGAGGGCCCCCGGCGACGACATTGACTTGCGATGCGGGGGAGCGCCCATGATCAGCCTCGATGAGCCCACCGACGAGGCCGCATCACCAGCTGCCGGTGCGGACGCTGGCACGGCGATCGGAAAGCGCTACGTCGACGGCGCTGAGAGTATCGAACTGTTGTGCACGAAAGCTGGTGCTGGCTCATTGGCCGTCGGCGATGAACTATTGGTCACCAAGGGAGCAAAGCCCCTGCCGTCTTCCGACTAGGAGTTCGACAGTTCCCGGTGGCGGGCCATGATCGACTGGGCCACGCCGCTCAGTTCTGGCTCAGCCTGGGGTAGGAGGACCTCGCGCCCGCCCTCTCGGCTGGGGAGGGCGACGGTGGCCGTGCCCGGGCAGGTGATGTCACCGCGCTGATTGGTGCCCCGCATTTCGATGTCGACCAGGTATCGCCCATCCTCAATCCGCTTGCCGACGACTTCCCCCGTCAAGATGTGGCTGTCACCGATGTAGTTGAACTTTCGGATCTCGCTGTGCTGGCTGACCAGCCACCCGTCGTCGCCCATCCAATCGGTCACCAGATGGGAGAGCCAGCAGTCCCGCATCACCCCGTAGTCATAGGCCATTGGATTGCCGATGGCTTGGGCCCAGGCCGAGTCCCAGTGCACCCGTTGGGCGACATCGGGAATTCCGTTCGCGTTCTTTACGTAGAAAGGCGCAATGCGCTGCCGATTGTCGTAGGCCATGCGATTGGCACACGGTTGGTATGGGGTAAATCCGTACCCTCCGGCATGAAACACGATCATGTCGGTGGCGGTTAGTGGCCCTTTGGCCATGGGGCCGATGGCATCGCCGATCGCCACGTCCTCCCACCATCGCGGATCGTTGCCGCGTGCTTTTTCGGCGGCGTAAATCGCGTCGAGTCGGGCCATGTCATCATCGGTGTAGGTGGCCGGTTCCAAGGCGTTGTACTTGCCCTTTTCCCGAGCTGTCTTGCGCTCGGCGTGAATGGCCAAGACCCGCATGGAGGCCACCACTTCGCCCCGCTGATTCAACTTCACGTTGAGAAACGTGATGAGCACCGATTGCTCGGCGAATTCGGATTGCTTCACTTCTACCGACTCGGTGCCGCCGAAGCTGTAGAGGCGATCCCCGGCTCGTACCGGTTGGTACCAGTTCCACGTGCTGCCCGATACGAAGACGTGAATCCCGCGAAACGACGGCCGCTTCAACCGCTCGGTGGGCGGGTCAGCCATGAGGGGGGCGTTCAAGCCGATACCAATCATGGGTGGAGCGATCTGGCTACCCCAACGGGTTGACCGGCCGTAGTCTTCCGAGCAAAAGAGCGGGTTGTCGTCCCCGTACCCGTGCGCGAAGTTGCGCATGGCATCTTCGTTGACTTCAGAGAGGTGTTCGCGCGATCGAGATGGCGAGTAGTGGCCGATGAGGGCGCGAGCCTTCTCAATGTCGGATTCCTTGATCTGGAAGTCAGTCGCCTTCTCGAATTCGGATGTCGTGGACATCGCTGTTTGCTCCCCTCATCGTTCCTGGTCAGGCACGATTCAATGGATAGAGTATCCTGTTTACGTGACTTTGGCGATCCGTCCCGGCGACTGCAGTTCCGAGGAGGGTTGACCGATGGAGGTTGAGACAGGCACCGACACGGTCTGGGCCGAGGTCACCAACGGGGTGGGCATCGTCACCCTGCATCGTCCGGAACGGCGCAATGCCCTGCATCCTGAAATGTACGACGCCGTGCCCCGGCTGCTCGAGCAATTCATTGCTGATTCTGATGTCGGATGCATCATGATCACCGGCGCCGGTACGGCTTTTTGCTCGGGGGGCGATGTCGCTGGAGGCACTTCACGCCGCAAGCCAGCCGACGAAGGCGTCCCAGTTCGGACCAAGACGCCGAAAGAGCAAGGGAGCATGCTGGCCCGCGACGCTCGAATGGTGGAGTTGCTCCACGATTCGCCCAAGGTGACGCTGGCCGCTCTACCTGGAGCCGCTGTCGGAGCGGGATTGAGCATTGCCCTGTCCACCGACCTCCGCATTGCGGCTGAGTCAGCCAAGCTCATTCCCGGATGGGCCGGCCTGGGTTTCAGCGGTGACTTCGGCGGCACGTGGTTCCTGACCCAACTGGTCGGACCGTCCAAGGCGCTGGAACTGTTGATTGCCAATGCACCCATTGATGCGCAGAGCGCTCTGGCCCTCGGGCTAGTCAACCGGGTCGTCCCTGACGAAGAGTTCCTGACCTCTGCACGAGGTTGGGCGGAAAGTATTGCCAGCGGTCCACGTGTCGCCCATGGCTTTATGAAGGAGAACGTGCGACAAGCCGAGCGCCTCTCACTTTCAGAGGCCCTTCCGCTCGAAAGCGAACGCATGGCTCGCTCTGCTGGAACCCAGGAGCACAAGGCAGCAGTGAAGCGCTGGATGGAAGAGGCGGCGGCCAAGCGGGCCAAGCGAAACTAAGGGGTGCCTTTGGGCTCCCGAGGCAGACCGAGGCCGCGTTCGGCAATGACGTTGCGCATGATCTCATTGGTCCCGCCGGCGATGGTCCAGGCCCTGGCGTAGAGAAAGCGGTCCTGCCACGACCCATCGTCGTAGGCATCGGGATCGCCTTCCACCAGAGATCCCCGACCGCCCTGGAGGTTCAGTCCGTATTCGGCCACTTCCAGATTGAGTTCGCTAAACCAGATTTTGGTCAGTGGCGCATCCCAGGCCTCGATCGTGCCCTGGGCTGCCTTGGTTGCCACTCGGTATCCCAAAGCCTTGAAAATGCGCGAACGAGCATTGAAGTCTCCGATGGTCTGGCGGACGGCGTCATCCTCAATAGCTGGGCGGCCGCGACGCCGATGCTGTTGCGCGATCTCGACCAGTCCGGCGGACACGCCCGCGCCCGATCCACTGCCAACGCCGCTGCGCTCCGACAGCAGGCTCGTCTGCGCCACCGTCCAACCTCCGCCAGGTTGGCCGATGACGTTGGCGGCGGGGATGCGAACGTTGTCCAAGAAGACCTCGTTGAAGTCGGTAGTCCCCGTCATTTCCCGCAACGGTCGCACCTCGACGCCGGGCGACCGCATGTCGAGTACGAAAGCCGAAATGCCGCCCGGTCCGCTGATGGGTTCGGACCGAGCCAAGAGATAGCCGTAGTCAGCCCATTGGGCCCAGGTGCTCCACACTTTCTGGCCGCTGACCACAAAGTCGTCGCCATCACGGGCGGCGCTGGTCTGCATGGAGGCCAGGTCGCTACCGGCGTCGGGTTCGCTGAAGAGTTGGGTCCAGATGTGGTCACCACGCGACATGGGAGGCAACAACATCTGTTGTTGCTCGGGTGTGCCAAAGGTCTTGAGCGCGCCACCCACCAGAGGGTTTCCCAGGACATAGGGCACGCCCGCCATGGCGAGTTCTCGCTGCAATATCCGCTGCTCGTAGGGATCTGTTTCGTCTAGTGAGAATCGAGCCAGTTGGTAGCCGGCATCGTGTAGGGAGCGGACCCAGGTGCGCAACGCCGCCACATCGGCCTCATTGTCGGGCACGCGAAGTCCCGTGCGCTGTTTCCAGTCCAGTGTCGGCTTATGGGCGGTGATGAAGGCCCGCAGCTGGTTGGTGAAGTCGTCGTAGCGAGTTGGAATCTCTGGAACGGTGACGTCCATCAGACTGCCTCGGCCAGGGCGCAAAGCCGCTCGCGGTGCCAGGAAGGCTCGCCATAGAGCTCTCTGGCCATGAGGGCACGGCGGAGGTAGAGGTGGACGTCGTGTTCCCAGGTGAACCCGATGCCGCCGAGAAGCTGCAGTGATTCACCGCAGAGCGCGGCGAACGTTTCATCGACAAAGGATCCAGCCGTGCTGACCGCAGCTTGGGCGTCGGGGAAATCGTCGCTCAAGGCCAAAGCGGCGTAGTGCGTCGCTGCTCGCATCCCTTCTAACGAGATGAGCATGTCGGCGATCCGGTGCTTAATGGCCTGGAAGCTGGCAATGGTGCGTCCGAACTGCATGCGCTCTCTGAGGTAGGCGACCGTGTCTGCGAACAGTTGGTCCGCCGCGCCGACGGCTTGGGCCGCTTGGAGAACTGTGGCCAGATTGACGGCGCGTTCCTCTACCTCAATCGAGTCAGCGCTGAGTGCCCGTGAAGCGTCGACCACGACATCGTCAAATTTCACTTCACCGAATCGACGGGTGAGGTCGATGCACTGTTGCGTGCGCACGTCGACGCCGTCATCAGCCGGAGACACCAGCAGGTACACGGCGCCCTCGTCGGTGACCGCTTTGACGAGGAGCACGTCGGCCACGGTTGCTCCCTCTACGAAGCGGGCCACGCCATTGAGTCGGTAGGTGCCGCCTTCTCCGGCCGCTCGTACGCTGCATTCTTCTGGGCTGAGAGAACCGTCTTGGCTAAGGCACCATGCCGCCACGGACGACCCTTGAGCGATTGGAGTGAGCCATTCTGATCGGAGTGCATCCGATCCCCAGGTGGCGATGGCGTCGGCCACCACATTGGTGGGCACGAACGGTCCCGAGTGGAGGACTCGACCGAGCTCTTCGCCTAGGACGATCAAATCGACGATGGCTTGATCCGTCACGCTGCCTCCTCCGTAGGATTCGGGAATCAACATGGAGGTCCAGCCCAGTTCGGCTGCATCGGCCCACGCCTGGCGATCGAAGTTCTCTGGGTCCTCCAATGTCAATCGGAGGGTGGCCAACGACCGGCGCCGCTCGAGGAATCGACTGGTGCTGGAACGAAGGAGATCCTGTTCCTCGCTGAAAGCGAAATTCATGATGCTCCCTCCTCAGTGCAAACGCATGGGCAAGCTCTTGAGACCTCGCAGAGACTGACTGGTCTTGTAAGCGAGTTGCTCTCGAGGAACGGCCAAGCTCATGTCGGGGTATCGCCTGACCAAGGTGCCCAGCGCCACCTGACCTTCCATGCGAGCGAGCTGATTGCCCAGGCAGAAGTGCTTCCCGAAGGCGAACGAAATGTGGCGATTTGGTTGGCGACCCAGGTCCAGCTGGTCAGGATTATCGAAGACCGTGTCATCGCGATTGGCTGAGATGATCATCCCCAACACCTTGCTGCCCTTGGTGATCGTTTGGACCCCGACCTCGATGTCTTCGAGGGCATGGCGCATGGACCCACAGGCCACTGGGCTGGTGAAGCGCAACAACTCTTCAACGGCAGAGGCAGTGATTGCCGGATCCCCTCTCAACCGAGCCGCTTGCTCGGGATGATCGAGCAACGCCAGGACGGAACTACCAATCAGATTGGACGTCGTGTCGAAGCCCGCCAGCATGAGGAGGAAAATCATGGCCACAATCTCGTCTTCGCTCAATCGCTCCTGCTCGTCACCGGCTTCGACCAGGGCGGAAATGAGCCCTTCGTCGGGAGAGGTACGGCGGTCGTCAACCATGCGTTCAATTAATTTCATCAACTTGCGAGCGGTCGGAAGCGTCCGGGCGAATGCGGCCGCGCTGGCGCTCCCCACCCCGGCGACGAAGCGCGCCACAAGGGAATGAAACTGCTGACGATCATCGTCGGAGACTCCCAGCATGCGGGAGATCATGGCCAGCGGCAGTGGGATCGCAAAGTCACTCACCAAATCAACCACTTGGCGTTGGTCGAGAGCATCGAGCGACTGATTGACCACCCGCTCAATGTCTCCCACCATCTCTTGCACCATGCGCGGTGTGAAGGCTTTGTTCACCAGGCGACGAAGTCGGGCGTGATCGGGATCGTCCTTGAACACCATGCTGTCGGTGAGCAAACGCAGCATCCTGGGCAGGTGTTTCACCATGCCGGGCTTTTCTTGTTTCAGGGGATCGCTGGAAAATCGCGGGTCGCTCAAGAGCAGCATCACGTCGTCATAACGGGTGAGCATGTAGCCACCCGAACCCACTAACTGTTTGGAGAGTACCCGGGAGACTGGTGCATGTTGCCGCAGCTCGGCATAACGGGGAAAGGGATTCGAGAACATGACCTCATCGGCCAGGTTGGTGATGGTGTCCGAATCCCACTGACCCGCTTCGGTCACGTGCTGGTGGCCTCAAAGCTTGATCGCACCACTCGTCGGAGCAACTTCCCCGTCTCGGTGTAGGGCAATTCGTCTCGAATCTCAATGAGGTCAGGAGTTTTTGAACTGCGGAGGTGGGCGCGGCACCATTCACGCAGATCCTCAACTGACGTATCAGCATCGGGTGAGAGGACGACGACCGCTCCAATTCGCTGTCCCCATTCCGTATCGGGCACACCGACGACGGCACACTCTTTGACCGAGGGATGGCGCACCAGTACGTCTTCAATCTCTGCCGGAGCGATATTTTCTCCACCCCGAATGATCACGTCGTCAGATCGACCCTCAATAAAGAGGTAGCCATCCGTGTCGAGCCAACCTCGGTCCCGGGTGGCGAACCAGCCCGAAGGATCCACACCGGCGCCGCCGACGTATTCGCCCGACACTTGGTCGCCGCGTACCAGAACATCGCCCACCACTCCAGACTCAACCGGCTCGCCCTGGTCGTCCATCACGGCAATTTCGACACCGGGAACGGCACGTCCGGTTGAAGCAAGTCGACCACGAATCGCTGGCTCCTCGCTGGCCACGGCGGCCCGATGATCGTCGGGACCGAGCAGGGCGATGGTCGAACTCGTCTCGGTCAACCCGTAGGCGTTGGTGAAGGCCACGTTGGGGAACTGGATCAATGCTTGCTCAATCACCGGGAGCGGCATTTTCGCTCCGCCATAGGCCAGAGAGCGAAGCGTTGGCACATCCGCCACTGGTCCGTCGACCTTGTCGATAATCCGCGACATCATGGTGGGGACGACCATGGCGTGGGTGACGCCTTCATTCTTGACCAAGTCGAGCCAGGTCCCGGGCTCAAATGGGTCCAAGTACACGATCCGGCGGCCGCCGTAGAGGTTGGTCAAGATGGTAGAGACGCCGGCTACATGGTACGGAGGGACACTGACCAACACCGCTTCGTCGGGGTCCGATCCGCCGAACTCCACGGTGCCGATGACGTAGGCAGCTAAGTGACGATGGCGCAGGACGGCTGCTTTAGGAGTCGCCGTGGTGCCGCTCGTGTACAGGAGTACGGCGATGTCATCAGAATCGATCTCGACAGGATCAGGTTCACCGGCATCTCGACTCGACAAGACTTCTGCCACGCCGATGACCGCATCAATGCCGAGACGGTTGAGCCGTTCGACCATTTCGGGGGCGGCCACGACGACCATGCCCGGCTCGCGATGGAGCTGATCGCTCAATTGATCGTCCGAGAGGCGGTAGTTCAGCGGCACGAAGGGAATACCGGCGATGGCGGCGCCGAAGAGCGACACCGGAAGGGCCCGGCTGTTGGTGGCCAAAAAACCAACTTGCGTCGCTCCGGCCTGCTGGAATTTCGCTGCCGCGGCACGAGCTGCGTCCTGCAGTTCACTACTTGTCATGGAGGTGCCGTCGGTGTCGGTGATGACGACGCGATCGGGATCTGCCCCCGCTGCCATCTCAAGCAGTAATCCGAGTTCCACGTAGTCCTACCCTTCTCAATCGGCGAGTGTAAAACATATTGGGTACACTCTTTCGACCAGCGCTGTTTTCTCCCAATGCTGGTTCGCCGGGGGCACACGTGAAGCGGGATCCCCCCTTCCGCCTCCGTGCCCCGGCAGATGGTCATCTGAACGCAAAGTGAGACGGCAGTCAAAACCGTCGGCCGGTGGCGCGAGGGCCACCAGCGCCTTAGCGGTAGGTCGGGGGATCCCCTCGCCGAGGCTGGGTCGACTGTTCGTCGCGGGGCGTGTTGCCGATATGTGTGTACGCCATCCCATTTTGAAGAGCCATCGAGCGGGTCATATCGAGTGACTCCCAGATCGCCCTCACCGTTCCTTGGATGGCTCGAGGGTTACGGGCGGCAATGGAGGCGGCAATGTCGTGCGCTCGAGTGCGCAATTCGTCCCGGGGAAGGACCTCGGTGACGAGACCGAGGCGCAGGGCCGTCTCGGCAGTAATCCGTTCCTCGTTGCCCATAAGGGCCCACCGCAGGACGTCACCAAGCGGGACACCACGGGCCAGCAGCCCGATGGGTTCAAGTGCAGAGACGATTCCCCCGTTGGCGTGAGGATCGAAGAACGACGCGTCGTCGGAGGCGATGATGATGTCGGCTTCGTTCAAGAAGTACTGAGCTCCGCCCGCCGCCATACCGTGCACGGCGGCCACCACTGGCTTCCAGCAGCGGTGGTACGACTTCGGGGACAGCGTTTGGCCGGGATCGAACGTGTTCCAGACATTGGACTTGAAGAACCACGACGTGGCGCCCCTGAGATCGGCGCCGGTACAAAACGCTCGATCACCGTTCGCTTGGATGACGACCGAATGAATGCCGTCATCGTCGCGGATGGTCTCCCAAGCCCAGGCCACTTCGGATGCCATCTGATCGTTCCAGGCGTTCAAGGCCTCCGGACGGTTGAGGGTGATGGTGGCGACGTGGTCATCGCTCACCTCGTATTCGATCGCCTCACAGTCCATATTTCGCCACAATAGAGTATCCCCATCCTGGACGCGGTGGCCCAGCCGTGGCACCGCGGGTGTGCGTAGCCGGATCGTCAACTACCAGTTCAGCGTCCTCGTCGCTGCGCATCCGCTCGGTATACCCTGAACCAGTGTCAGCGCCATCGCGTTCGAAGTCAGCGCGAACCGCTTCGGTCCCGGCGCCAACCGGGGGCACCCGGTCAAAATTGGCCACCGTCATCGCCCGACGCATTGTGGGTGACGTCATCGAGCGCGGCTGGCCGGTGGGCGAGGTGATCGGCTCGGAATCGGATCTTCTCGAGCGTTATGGCGTGAGTCGGGCCGTCTTACGTGAAGCCATTCGGTTGGTGGAGAACCAACAGGTGGCGCACATGCGCCGTGGACCAGGCGGCGGACTGGTGGTGACGGAGCCGACTGTCGACGCCATCATTGACGCGGCCGTGCTCTATTTGCACAGGGTCAATGCGCGCCTGGACGAAGTATTCGAGGCGCGCTTGGTTCTTGAAGAGGTCGTCACCGAGATGGCACCGGCCCGACTCGACGAGACCGACATTGCGAACCTGCGCCAGCTCATTGCGGACGAGGCCAGCGGCGAGATCGTGGACCACCGTGCCGTACACACATTGTTAGCGTCCATCACCAGAAACCCGGCCCTCGAACTGTTTGTGGACATTTTGAACCGGGTGCCCGTGCTGTACTTCCGCGACCCCACCGCCTTCACGTCGACCACATTCTCGGCGTCACACCACGCCCATGCTCGACTCACTGACGCCGTCATTGCCGGTGACGCCGGGTTGGCTCGACGTCGTATGCGCAAGCACCTCGAAGCCGAAGCGGAATTCCTCCGTAATCGGCGCTCGTCGCACCAGTTCCTGCCCGACACCGTGTCCCTCGGCGGAGCCGTCAGCAACAAACGAGCTGAAGACGTGGCTCGAGCCATTCTCCATGAAGTGATCGTTGATGAGCTCCCGTATGGGTACCTCTTGGGTTCGGAAGGCGAGCTCATTGAGCGCTACGGAGTGAGCCGGGCCGTCTTTCGTGAAGCGGTGCGACTGCTGGAGCATCATCACATTGCGGCCATGCGGCGGGGCCCCGGTGGCGGCATGTTCGTCACCCCACCCAGCGTCGATGCGGTGACCGATGTCGTTGCCGTCTATCTGGCCCGCCGGGGGATGAAGGTGGCTGACCTGGCCGAGCTGCGGACGGCACTCGAACTCGTTCTGGCCGACCTGGCCGCCCAACGCATCACCGACGAGGGAAGAAGCCGGCTCCATGAGGCACTCGAGGCGGAGAAGAGTGTGTCCGAAGCCGAGTTCGCCGATGCCGGCCACGATCTGCACGGCGTCATCTCCACCTTGGCTGGCAACCGGGCGCTCGAATTGGTTGCCCTCGTGCTCATTCGATTGACGCGCCTCCATCAAATTGAGTCGCTATCCGACTCCGCCCGGCAAAAAGTGGCCGACCAAGTGCCACGCACCCACGAAGGAATTGCGGCGGCCATCGCCGACGGTGACGGCGAACTGGCCCGGCATCGGCTCCGCCGCCATTTGGAGGTCTTGGCCAAGTATCTCCGCTAGGCGAAGTCGCTCTATTGGGTATACTCAATAGGGTGCAAGACGTCGACAACCCGTGGCAGCAGCGCCTGGGTTTCTGGTGGATCGCCCAGGACCATCCGGACCAGGTGGCCATAGCGTCGTCGCCCAGCGGGGAGCGGTTGACCTTCAGCGAGCTGGCGGCACGGGCTCATCAGCTGGCCCGCAGCGTTCTCGCCCTGGGGTTGTCGCCGGGCGATGTGATCGCGCTGGTGTTGCCCAACGGGATTGATGCCGTCATTTGGCAACTGGCCACCCAGGAGAGCGGGCTGCGCTACATCTCCATGAATCCCGCTCTGGCCAGCGGTGAGATTCGAGAGATTCTTGAGCATTCGGAAGCGAAGATGGCGGTCTTCCACGCCGCCAAGTGCGAACATCTCGGTGATCTCAAGTTTCCGGCTCAGGTCGAACACAAGGTCTCGATTGGTGGACCCATTGACGGATTCGTTTCCCAAGAGTCGGTAGTGGACGGACACGATGGCGCACCACTTGAGGACCGTCTGCTGGGTGGATTGATTCCCTATTCGTCGGGCACCACCGGGAAGCCCAAGTCAGTGTGGCGGCGACTGCCTCCCATGGATCCTTGGGATTACGCCGACCGGTTGAAATCCTTTGGTCAGGCTTTCAAGTTTCGCCCCTTGGAAGGCGCGCACCTTGTGTCGGCCGGCATGCACCACAGCGGCTGTCAGGGTTTCTATCAAGGTGCCCTCAACGTCGGACAGGCCCTAGTGATCATGGAGAGATTTGATGCCGAGCGCACCCTTGCGCTCATTGAGCAGCACCGAGTAACCACGGCGTACATGGTGCCGACCCAGTTCGTTCGCCTCCTTCGTCTTCCCGACGATGTACGAGCACGATATGACCATTCCAGTCTTGAGGTCGTGGTCCACTCGGCTGCACCGTGCCCACTCGAGATCAAGAAGCAGATGTTGGAGTGGTGGGGTCCGGTCATTTGGGAGACCTATGGCGGAATGGAAGGGGCGGCCACCATCGCCAAGCCCTACCGATGGATTGAGAAACCGGGGACCGTAGGACGCGCCATCCGGGGCATGGAGGTCCGCATCCTCGACGACGACGGGGGAGATCTTCCGGCGGGAGAGGTTGGCCATGTGTTCCTCGAATCCAAGGGTTCGGGCTTCGAGTACAAGGGTGAGCCGGAGCTGACCCGGTCGGTGCACCAGGGTCGAGCCTTCACCATCGGTGACATGGGCTACCTCGACGACGACGGCTATCTCTTCATTTGTGACCGAGCCAAAGACCTCATCATTAGTGGGGGAGTCAACATCTACCCGGCCGAGATCGAAGGTACGCTCACGGCCAACCCCAAAATTGGCGACGTCGCCGTGATCGGCGTGCCCGACCCCGAATGGGGCGAGCAGATCAAGGCTGTGGTGGAACTCGTGGCAGGAGTGGAGCCCTCTCCGGCCCTGGCGGACGAATTGCAAGCGTGGTGCCGTGAACGATTGGCCAGTTTCAAGTGTCCGCGCACGATCGAGTTTCGCGATGAGCTTCCTCGCACCGACGGCGGGAAACTCTCCAAGCGTCAATTGCGAGATGAGTACTGGGCAGCGTCAGGCCGGAAGGTCTAACCCAAACTCCCTCCATGCATCCGCCGGGCGACGAGCGGCGTCGCGTCCGACGGACTTCATTCGCGTCGCGGTGCTCTGTTCTGACCAGAGATTCCGGGCGTATGAAACCCGTGAGGTCTCCATCCCTCCCCACCGCGGGGAAAATGAATGGTGGCGGGATGGGCCCGAACAGGACGGGCCTCTCGCGTAGCGCTATGCCGCACAAAGTGGCTCGTCGTGCTCGTGCCCGCCACTGCTCGTGCCCGGGTCATCGCCGTCACTGTCGTAACAGTCCCATGAGCAGTATCCGAATATCCGACTGGATGCCGGATGAAAGTGGCATCGTCGACAGAGTTCGTTCATTTCAATCTCCTTTCTTCTGCGTCCGTTTGGGACTGCGTTGTGCGTTGTGTCTTGCGTGCGAGCAGTCGGATTCGAACCCACATGAGCAGGGCTCACTGCCTTCTGAGGACAGCGGGTCTACCGGTTTCGCCGTGCTCGCTGGTGGCCGCTACCCCGGCCGAGAGGATTGGGGGGACTCTCGGCCGGGGTTGGCCCGGGGGTGAAACGTGACTGTCAAAACTGCGGATCATGCAAAGTTTCCCTAAATGGCGAACTATTTGATTGTCAATGTGCAGTTGTCATTGCTTGCGATTCATGCAAAAGGGCGCGTCGAAACACGCTCCACAGGGCAGGAGGGATTTGAACCCCCAGCCGGCGGTTTTGGAGACCGGAGCTCTTCCCTTTGAGCTACTGCCCTCGGGGTGTCGTGTTGCGTCTGTCCCGGAATACAAAAAGCCGCTCCCTTTCGGAAGCGGCTCCTCAACAGTCGGGACTATGAATGTCCTGGTTATACCGTTGAGGCCACCTCCTGTGGGTTGACCTTGGCGAGGTCCGGGGATTGGGCGGTCGTTACCCATTTGGTCGATGGCGCGCCCGTAATCTCCAGACCAACAAGGGTCATGGATCGCCGGTTGGTCCGGCAGCTGTGGGCGAACATCAAATACATAGTGGAGATGAGTATATAGATTCGTCATCTATTTACAAGAGAAAACCCATCGATACAAAGAATTCATTGGCAATCGCCGCACAAACAGAACATGTGGTGAACGCGTCAAACAATTTGGCGACGCGTGCGGTGAATATCAGCGCGCTTCGGTGTGACTCACCAGGTTGCCTGCGCAGCGATGTGACAAGGTGGCGCAGATCGGCAACGTGGACTGGGAGGGAAACATGGAAAGCCAAGGAGGCGCACTCGTCACCGGCGCGAGTAGAGGAATCGGGCGAGCCATCGCCATCGAGTTGGCCAATCGTGGTTTTGCCACCACCGCCACCATGCGCAATCCAAGTGACGGGGCCGATTTACCGGGCCAGTCGAGTGGTCAGCTTGCAGTGCGCCAGCTCGACGTGACCGACGCCCAGACCTACGAGTTCCCCGACGACCTCCGCGTGCTGGTGAACAATGCCGGCATCGATTCGCCCTACCTTCCGGTCGAACACAGCGACTTGAGCGATTGGCGACGAGTCTTCGAGACCAACGTCATGGCAGTGGTGGGGATGACCATGGAGGCTATCCCCACCCTGAGGAAAAATCGCCCCGCCGTCATCTGCAACGTGACGTCGTCGTCGATCCTGGCCAGCGTGCCGTTCTATTCGGCCTATCGGGCCAGCAAGGCAGCGGTGTCGTCGTTCGGGGAGAGCCTCCGGGTCGAAGTAGCCCCGGCCGGCATACGCGTCGTTGAAATCCTGCCCGGTCCTATCGACACCGACATGTTCGCGCTCAGTACCGGCGAACCGGCTGCGCACGCCTTCGAGCACTACCGCGTCATGTCCGAGCAGACCACAAAGACGCGCCAAGAAGTGGCTGATCCCATGGTGATCCCGCCCGCTCAAGCCGCTGCGCTCATTGTCGATGCAATCTTGGACGACGAAGGGCCGATGCGTTACGGATGTGATCCGCTCTCCATCGGGCTGGTGGATCTGTGGCGCCAGTCCGACGACGAGTCGATGTTTGCCCTGACCGGGCAATCACTCATCGACCAAGTCACCGCATCAGATCAGTAACTGGACAGCCGAATGCCCTCGAAGGCCACCCCGACGATCAGGTGTACCCAACCATGATGTGCTCAATCCACCAGTCGGGAGCGGCGTTCATCAGCGTCTGCAGATCCCAGTAATCCCACCAGCGGATGATTGAGCCATCCCGCAGTTCGTGCACGGAGACGAAGGGGAGCGTGACCTCCTCGCCGGTGTGCCAATGCCAGGTCTCGGAGTGTTCGGTGACCACGATGTCGCCTTCAGCCACCATCAGGCGCAAGTTGTGCTCGTAACCGGTTATCGGCTCGAGTCCCAGGCGTAAGCGAGCCATGATGAGCTCCGGGCCATGGGCGACGTCGTCGTCCGGCGACGGGACGTCGGTGTATTCGCTGTCCTCGACAAAGAACTCAGCCATCCGATCCCAGTCGCGTTCGTAGAGCGCATTCCAGAATGCCTGCACCACTGCCTTATTGTCTGCCGCAGTCACGTCGTCTCCTCCTTGTGGACGGACCTCAAGTTAGAGCGCGTGTCGAAGGTGCACAGTGACCTTGCGGGTCGCAGGCGAAAGTGTGACCGTGCTGGTCGCCTGATTGATGCTCCCCGAAGTTGTCTGGGCGATGTTGCCCACGAAACCGGGCAGTTGGAACAGCACCGACCCCGCTCTCGGTGCGTCTCGCAATGTGAGCGTGACTGCCGTGCCGTGCGTCGAGATGGTGGCGCCAGTTCGGTGGCCGTCGGTGGTGGGGAAGTTGGTCACCGACATGACCCTTCTGGAGGTCACCCAGCTATGGGGAACATCGCGCTCCGGTACCACCAACGTCCCAGCGTTCCCCCGTCCGCGGTCATGGTGACCGTTCACGTGACTCACGCATGATCGGCTCAGCTTGGGCAAATCTTGGTGTCGAAATGCTCGCCTTGGGAGCGACGAGGCATGATGCACGGGATATCTCACACCCGAGCACTGTTCGTTGGCCGATCGACCGAAGGAAACTGTTGTGACCCTGCCCCCAGCCATTGAGATCGCCCGGCAAGCCACCCTGCTTCCCATAGGCGAAATTGCTGGGCAAATGGGCATCGACCCGGGACTACTGGTGCAGTACGGCCCGTATGTGGCCAAGATCAGCCTCAAGGCCATTGATGAGCTCGCCGATCGACCAAAGGCTCGCTATATCGTGGTGACGGCGATCACCCCCACCCCACTCGGCGAAGGAAAGACCACCACAACCATTGGCCTCGGCCAGGCCCTGGCCCAAGTGGGGAAGCAGGCCACTATCGCCATTCGTCAAGCTTCCATGGGCCCAACCTTTGGGATAAAGGGAGGGGCGGCCGGTGGCGGGTACAGCCAGGTGGTGCCTTTCGAGACGCTCAACCTGCACTTGACCGGCGATCTGCATGCCGTCACCGCGGCCAACAACCTGCTGGCTGCCATGGTCGACAATCACCTGCAGCACGGCAACGCGTTGGGGATCGATCCCGATCGCATCACCTGGCGCCGCGTGCTCGATGTCAATGATCGCTCTCTCCGCAACATCGTTACCGGATTGGGAGCGGACGAGGACGGCACGCCGAGAGAGACCGGATTCGATATCACCGCAGCGTCCGAAGTGATGGCCGTCTTGGCCCTGGCCACGTCGCTGGCCGATCTGCGGGCGCGCTTCGGCCGGATTGTGGTGGGCTACACCGCCAGCGGTGACCCCGTGACGGCGGAGCAGCTCAAGGCGGCGGGGGCCATGACCGTGATCATGCGTGATGCGCTGCAACCCAACTTGTTGCAGACCATTGAGAACACGCCCGTGCTGGTCCACGCCGGTCCTTTCGGCAACATCGCGCATGGGAACTCGTCGATCGTGGCCGACCTGATCGGCATTGGCGCCGGTGAATATCTGATCACCGAAGCGGGGTTCGGCTCCGACATGGGGGCCGAGCGTTTTTTCAACATCAAGTGCCGCACCTCTGGACTTGTCCCCGACGCGGCGGTCATCGTGGCCACCGTGCGCGCCCTCAAGTTGCACTCGGGTCGACACAAGGTGACGGCCGGTCGCCCGCTCCCACCCGAGATGCTCGAAGAAAATCCAGACGAAGTGCAGCTCGGCGCGGCCAACTTGCTCAAGCACATTGAGATCGTGCGGCGGCATGGGGTCACTCCCGTGGTGGCCATCAATGCCTTTCCCGAGGACTTCGCCTCCGAGCACGAGGCGATTCGGGAGATCGCCGCCTCAGTGGGCGTCCGGGCCGCCGTCTGTACCCACTTTGTCGACGGTGGCAAGGGAGCGGTCGAGTTGGCCGAAGCCATCATTGAGGCGGCCGACGAGCCGAACGACTTTCATCTGCTCTACGAGTCGGATCTCACGCTTCGGGAAAAAATCGAGACCATCGCCACCGAGATTTACGGCGCCGACGGGGTGGACTTCCAGCCCTTGGCCGAGGGGCAACTCGACACCTACGAGCAAGCTGGCTTTGGATCGTTACCGGTGTGCATCGCCAAGACCCACCTCTCCATCTCGTCCGATCCAAAGCTCAAAGGTGCGCCTCGCGGATGGAAACTGCCCGTGCGCGAGGCCCGAGCCAACGTCGGGGCCGGATTCGTCTACCTGGTCAGCGGGGATATGCGCACCATGCCGGGATTGTCCTCCAGCCCAGCGGCGGAACGGATAGACATCGACGAGCAAGGGAACATCGTCGGCCTCTATTGAAGGAAAACGCTACATTGGCCGGCGGAGACGAAAGGAGGCGGCAATGGGTTGCCTGCTTGCACTGTTTGCCTGGGTCAGCCCCCGCTTCGCACTGGTCATCGTCTACCTCTTTACCAACCGGCTGACCATTGCCTTCCATTCGGGCTGGACTGGGATCATCGGATTCTTTGTCCTGCCCTATACGACGCTCTTCTATGCGCTGGTGTATCAACCAGGTCGAGGCGTGCAGCACTTTGGTTGGGTTGTGGTGGCTTTCGGCGTGTTATTCGATCTCTTCTCGCTCGGTTTCGGACGCCGAGCGCAGAAGCGGCGCAACCGGCACCAGCCGCAGCCTTCCTAACGCACGGCGTCGTCTCACTACGACGACGTATACGTGAGGCGGAGATCAGGTTGGGGACCGAAGCGCCGATCACTCTCGCCGTGTGCGGCGAACTTCTGCCATCCGGCGATGCCGATCATCGCGGCGTTGTCGGTGGCCAACGATTGCGGCGGGATCAACAAGGTGCTGCCGTATTCGTCGGCCAGCTCTTGTGCCCGAGCCCGCAGGATAGGGCTGGCGGCGACACCACCGACGACGGCAATGGCCGCGTCGCCGTACTCGTCGAGGGCCCGGCGAATCTTGGTGATGAGGACGTCCATGCAGGCGGCCACAAATGACGCCGCCACGTCCTCAATGATGAAGTCGGGCGTCTTGCGTACGTAGTTGACCACGGCCGTCTTTAAGCCGGAGAACGAGAAGACGTATCCCTCCGTCATCATCGGGCGGGGGAAGTTGAGGTTGTCCACTCCTGTGGCCGCCAGACGGTCCAGGACCGGGCCGCCCGGATAGCCCAGACCCAAATAGCGTGCCACCTTGTCGTAGGCCTCGCCGATGGAGTCATCGACGGTCTCGCCGAGCAAGGTGTAGGTGCCGGGAGCGAGGGCGCGGGTCAACATGCAGTGGCCGCCGGACACCAGCAAGGCGGTGTGGGGGAAAGGGACGTCGGTTTCGGACAAGTAGACGCTGGCGAGGTGGCCCTCGAGGTGATTGACGCTGACCAATGGCACCCCCCAGCCCAGCGCCAGTGCTTTGGCCGCTGAAATCCCGACCAGCAGCGCGCCGACCAGTCCCGGTCCACTGGTCACCGCGATGGCACTGAGGTCGGTACCGGCGATTCCGGCATCGGCCAGCGCTTGCTCGACGATGGAAGTGATCAGTTCGACATGCGCCCGGCTGGCCAGTTCGGGGACCACACCACCGAACGGAGCGTGTAGGTCGATTTGGCTGGCCACCACCGATGAGCGCACCACCAGGTCGTCGCCGACCACGGCGGCGGCCGTTTCGTCGCACGATGTCTCAATGGCCAGAAGAAGGTCGGTCATAGGATCACCTGATCGCCGCCAATGTGTCGGTGATGTCGCGTTCGGACAAGGTACCGACTCGCTCAATGGTGGCCTCACCTTGGCGCACGTTGACCAGGGTCGACGGAGTATCACTGAGCGTCCCGCCGTCGACCACGAGTGCGACCTGGGGACCGAGTGAGTCCGCCACCAGGTCAGCTGATGCGGCGGTCGGTGCACCATGAAGGTTGGCGCTGGTCACGAGCAAGACTCCGGTGGCTTCCAAGAGAGTCAGTAAGAAGTCGTGGCCAGGAATGCGCACGGCCACTTCGTCCCGTCCGGCCAACCAGTCGGGGCGGCTGTTCTCCTTGGCAAATCCAAACGCCAGGGTCAGGGGTCCGGGCCACCAACGCTGAGCCAGCGCCGTGGCGGCATCGCTCAGTTCGACGCCGAGTTGGCGGACCTGGTCGAGTGACGCCCCCAGCACGGGAAGGTGCATCGCTTCGGGTCGTTCCTTTATTGCGAACAACGTCTGCACAGCCGCGGGCTGGGTTGGCAGGGCAGCCAAGCCGTAGACCGTGTCGGTCGGGATCACCACCACGCCACCGGCGCGCAGGCATTGGGCGGTCGCCGCCACGGTGCCTTCATCGTCTTGGCCCAACGTGTCCAAAGTGGTCTCCCAGTTCGGGTGCAGTATTGCCGAAGATCTGAGCTGCTCTAACCTCACAAGCCATGGTTTGGAGCGTCGTACGTTGAGGTCATGCCGGTGAAGGTCGATGTCGGATTGACCGGTTATCCCCTGGACCAGGTCACCACCCGGACCTCGGAACTGGCGGCCCTTGGGGTTGACGGCTTGTACTGCGCCGAAGGTCCGCATGACATCTTCGTGCCGCTGACCTTGGCCGCGGGCACCGGTGCCGGACTGAGCGTGACCACCAACGCCGCCGTGGCTCTTCCTCGAAACCCGATCCATTTGGCCCACGCTGCCTACGATCTCCAGGTCCTGTCGGGCGGAAAATTTCGGTTGGGCCTGGCCCCGCAGGTCCAAGCGCACATTGTCCGGCGCTTCGGTCTGGAGTGGTCGTCACCGGTGGCCCGCATGCGCGAACTGGTGGGCGCCCTGCGGGCCATTTTCACCAACTGGCAAGAAGGCTCTCCGTTGCAATTTCAAGGCGAGTACTACCGCCACACCCTGATGACGCCGATGTTCAATCCCGGTCCAACTGAGTTTGGGATCCCGCCGATCCTGTTGGGCGCGTTGGGTCCGGCCATGACCGCCATGACCGCCGAAGTGGCCGACGGTTTACTTGTCCTCCCGTTCAACACCCGCCGGTCGCTGACCGACGTCACCATGGC
>Ga0182030_10008671_pt1 | contig 20988 bp, 20 predicted proteins | sample 812S3MmetaG_FD_121299 | JGI IMG/M metagenome (GOLD analysis project Ga0182030, IMG submission 121299) | Permafrost microbial communities from Stordalen Mire, Sweden - 812S3M metaG (Illumina Assembly) | ecosystem: Environmental > Terrestrial > Soil > Wetlands > Permafrost | place: Sweden...
ACCCGGAGTATCCCTTGTCAGGTGGGGCACTTTCTCGTTCCGCCGCCCAGCAGCCACCTACCTCAGTGAAAGATCGGGGCTAATACACAGCCGTGGTTTCGGCAACGCCCACTATGCTCCCCGTCGAGCGCCCTCAGACCCTTGATTGGAACCCACCTGCGCCCATGCCGCGCTACCCACTGGCCCATCAGTCGGGCTTCTCGGCGTCGGATCTCCGCGGCGCCGGCTTGGCGATGATGTCCGCCGTGAGCCGAAGTGGCGGCTGGGACAGCAGGGCCGAGGTGATCCGCATCAGCGTTCGCGTCCTCACCGGCTTACCCGAGAGCCCACGGCTGATGGTGTTGGCATCCACCCCGGACATTCGTGCCAAGTCCGCGCCGAGCAGGCCGCGGATTGCCATCTCGTAGCGGAGACGGTCAGCGTCGAGGACGGGCACCGCAGGGAACCTGATGAGCTACTGTGCCGATCGCAGAAGAGGATGACACCTTGAGGGGGACCCGGCCGTAGGTGCAATCCGTCACGCGGAGTCCTCGAGGTCAAGGAGGCTTTGGCATCGCGTCGTCAAGATCCGCCACTCCCCGGGGCGCCGAGGCCGCTCACCCAGCGTTCCATGGCGTTGAGATGGTCAGGTGTGAGGCCGATGTTCTTCCGAGGCCGTATCAGCAGACTCGGCACCGGGAGCCTCCCCGCCCAGGGCCTGCCGCTCAAGTCCAGGCGACGATCATCGTCGCACCAGATGAACGCTCGCATCCCCCCGTGCTCAGCGAACCATTCCTCGATGGCCCGGCGCTTGTCCCAGGGCCGGTCTGCCGGAGGCAAGCGGAGCCAGGGCATCCCCGACCAGCCCAGCTGGACACTCAGCCCGTTGTCCCCGTCGACCAGGCCCTGCCAGGTCGAGCACCAGATTCGCTCTACCGGTAGAGCGGTCAACCGCGCGATGCACTCGGGGGCGACAAAGACCGGCATCCTCATTCGAAGCCGGCGCCAGGTTGACCAGGTCTGTGGCAGCGGCGGCATATGCGCACCGGCAATTGGCGAGACCACGCCGTCCAAGTCAAGGAAGGCCGCGGGCCGGCGGTCTCTGGACGCTGTTTCAGGAGCCACGGTCGCGAGTCCCGATCGGTCGGTAGCCAGTCCCTCGCGCACAGGATGGACACAAGGTCGTATACCACCCCCCGCGGTCCATGAGCACCGCAGCTCTACCGCACTTCTCGCAAGTGCGCTCGGATGCCGTCTCCGCCTCGTCTACCAGCGACGCCATTGCTGCGTACACCGCCGGGGCGCAATCGAAATCCCACCGGAGCGTGCCGTACCTCTCAGTGACTTCGAGCACCTTGAAGTCGGGGTCCAAGGTTGCCAGCTCGCGCTCCAACTCGGTTATCAACCCGTACCACCCCTTGGCGCATCCAATAGACCGGTGGTACCCCTCTGGGATGCGGCGCAGGATGCGCTCCAGATCGCCAGCGAAGGGCCCGGCGTCCGCGGGCACCCGCGGGGTTCCAGCTGAACCCATATCATCGGGCCCCACCGGGCGCGGACGACGGTGGCCGTAGCTCTCGCCATTTGTCATGCGTCGGCACCACCCCGCCAGTCATCTTGTTGCCGGTCGTGCGCGCTGAGCCAGGCCTCGGTCGCCGGTGGCTCAGGGACACGCGGACACCGCTCCGTCCACACGATCCAGTCGCATGTCAGTCGATGACCTGGAGGGCGTGAGGAACGCTGAGGGCAAGCACATCGAGATCAAGGACGGCGCAGTGGTGGTCGGAGGTGACGGCGAAGGAGGGGTCGCAGTTAAGAGAGACGATCCGCACCTCCTCGTTGTCGCTGGACCTGGTGATGGTCCGGTCGTAGGGGAGGTGCCAGTGTCCGTGCACCTGGAGCCTGGGTCTCACAGCCTCGGTGATGCGCTGGAGCCGTTGACGGTTGCGGCTGAGCGCGTCGGCCACGGAAGGGGGAAGGACCGGCTCAAGATGGGGATCCGTCAGGGGAACCTCGGCCTGAATGTCATGGGTGAGGAGGATGTCCACCCGCCCGCCCTCGCTGCAGCGGGCGACGTCCTGGTCGGTGATCGCCTCCTGCGGCCACCAGCTCCGCCCGGGGAGGCGATCACCGACATCGATCGAGCTGGCGCCCCCGCAAGCGAGGAGGGTCCGACCAGCCCACTCCCAGCGATAGCCGCGGGGGAGGTGGGTGATGTGGTCCCGAACCGGCCGTCGGCCTTGGGCGAGGGGCAGAGCAAGGAGCTGGTCGAAGTCCTCGTGGTTGCCGTCGATGAACCAGATGGGAATGCGAGCTCCCTTGGCCTGGCGGCTCAGGGCGTCGAGGTACCGCTGACCGCCGGTTCCAGGCCAGATACCGAAGTCACCGAGCTGGAGCACCAGCTGGCACCCATGGCGCTTCGCCTGGGGAAGGACGTGATGCATTACCCAGTCGGTGTTGCCGTGGACATCCCCGGTGAGGAGGATTCGCTTCAGAGTGCTCATTGATATGGGTGTCGGAGAGAATGGCCGCGCCGGGTACCGGCTGATGCTCGCGCGACGACGGGACTCGTGCGGCTGGTCAGTGGGTGGGGGCACCTCGTCTGGTGCGGCCGGAGTTGAGACGCAATCAATGGCTCCGGGGACTGGCTCGCGAGTGCCTGCCTCGGCAACTGCCAGTGCCCGCCCCGATGACAACTCCTCTTGGCGCCGAGGCTCTCCGCCCACCACGCCATGCCGACAAGGCCTTGCCATAGCCCCAACTCATGATCGACACGCGCCTCCCCCGCGTGAGCCCTCCACCTCGCCGGATCCATGATCGTCATGCGGCAACTCCCGGCGGGCTCGGAGGGAAGCTCAGCTGACCCTGACCACCAACTGCACTGGCGGGTGCCCGGGTCGCCCGTTGCCAGTTTCCGGGCGCTAACAAGCTCTCGACGACAACGTGCCAACCGGGCGCGCAGCACACGGCGTAGCGCTTGCTGGCCTGTAGATCGACAATCTGAGCGTCGTCGAGCCAGACCCCCCACTCGGATTCCGCCGAAACAGGTGGTCGGATTCAACGAAATCCGCAGGTGGTAGCTGACGATGTTGTCGTGCCAGAAGTGGGTGTCACTTAGGATCCACGCACGGTCGAAGGTACTTCTCGATAACGGCGGGGTCGACGCGAGGGAGCCCGCGGGCGCGGTCGGGGATCGCGCTCACGGCGCCGGGTCGCCTGCCCGAGCCAGGTGGGCCGGCCTCCGCTGATAGCTTCGCGCGGCCCGCCGGGTGGGACTACGTGGGGGGTCGGCGCTGCCCCCGCTGGCGCGGACGGTCAGGAGACCCAGCTTCTCCAGCCCCTCGGCGACGCTCAAAACCCGCACGGCAAGCGGGTCATCAGTCTCGACGCTGGCGGGGACCAGCACCATGCCCAGGCCAGCCTGCCGCGCCGCGCCCAGCTTCGCCAGCACCCCGCCCACCCCGCGGACGCCCCCCTGCAGATCCACTTCGCCGGTCATGGCCGCGGAACCGGGGACGGGCTTCCCGGTGAGCCGCGAGTACAGAGCGACGGCCAGGGCCAGGCCGGCGGAGGGGCCGTGTTTCACGATCCCACCGCCGGGGAGGTGAACGTGGTAGTCGAGGGAGTTGACCTCCGCCGACGACAGGCCCAGCCCAGCTGCGTGGGTGCGCACGTAGGTGAGGGCTACTCCGGCCGACTGCTCCATCTCGATGCTCGCCAGCCCGGTCACCACCAGCCTGCCCGCGCCGGGCACCGTGGCCACCTGGATCGGCATGACCTGACCCGACACCCCGTTCGTAGCCAGGGCCAGGGCCTCACCCGGGGGCGGGTTGGGGTCGGGTGTGAACGAGGGCTGGTCGGGCTCGCCCAGTTCCCGGTGGACGTCCGCCAGAGAAATCGAGCCCACCTCGCCGGCCAGCAGCTTGGGCACCGCTGCGCTCATCAGGGTGCGCAGGTCCTGTTCGACGCCCCGGAGCCCCGGCTCCCTCTCGTGGCGGGCAACCACCGCCTCCCGGGCCTCCTCGGCAAGCGGCAGCGCCTCCGGCGGGATGGCGTTGTCGGCGAGTAGCCGAGGCCAGGCGTGGGAAGCGATGATCGCCCGCTTCTCATCAGGCGAGTAGCCGGGGAGCTCTATGACACTGCATCGGTCACGGAGCGCCGGGTGTACCGCACCCAATTGGTTCGCCGTGAACAACCACAAGACGCGGCTGAGGTTCATCGGCAGGGCGTCGCCCAGGTGCAGGTCGATCACCTTGTGGTTCTGGGCGGAGTCGATGAGCTGGAGCATGATGGCCAACGCCGCCTCGCCGTTCAGGCCCTGCATCAGCTTGTCCACCTCATCGACGACCAGGATCGGGGCGGCGCCCAGATCCAAGAGGGCCGAGGCGATCTCGCCGTGGTCGCTATGGAGGAAGTGGCGGCTGCTGCCCAAGAGCCGCACCGCGGTGTCTCGGTCGTCCCCCACCGCCAGGCGGCGTAGCGGGCGCCCGGTGGCTGCAGCGACCGCGTCGCCGAATCTGCTCTTGCCGACCCCGGGAGGCCCAGCCAGGAGGATCGCGGCACCACGCGAGGGCAGCCCCTGGCGCCGACGCCACTCGTCCTGCGTCAGGACCGCCATCACCGCCCGTTTGGGGGCGGCCATGCCCGCCAACGTGCGGTCCATGGCCGCCTGGGCCGCGGTCGGGTCGAGCGGCGCGACCTCGGGGGGGCTCCACGGGAATCTCGCGATGACCTCCAGCAGCGCGTCCTCAGCCCCCGCGTCGATCTCCCGCTGTACCGCGGGCCTCAACTCATCTGGGACCGCCTTCAGAGCCCGCTCCTCGAGGGTTTCGCCACCCTTCGCCCGTCCCCGGGGCGTCGGATCGTCAAAGCGGGCCCGGGGCCGGGAACGGCGCCGACGGCCCCGAAGCACCCGAACTTCGAAGGCGAGGAGGCTAGGAAGGTCTGGGCAGGCGTAGGCGCGGAAGCCATGAGCCTCTGGATGCAAGTTGTGAGCGATCCGAAAGGCGAGCACCAGCGCATCCTGGTCGGGGTTGACCGTCCCGACCCACAGGACGGTCCCCTCAGCCTGGTGACGGCGCACCAGGCGGCGAAGTTCTACGAGACGACCGATGACCTCTGTGTCATCCTGGCGCTCGTCGTGCTCCTCCCAGGTGGCCCTGAGCAGATCAGCCGGCGGCTGGGCGGTGAGGGAGACCCGCTGCAGGCCGTGGACCTCGACCACGTCGTCTTCGTTCCCGACCACCTCGCCCAATGTCGCCAGCTTTCCAACGATCACCAGGGCGCCCAGCCGGATGTCAGCCCGGTCGTTCAGCGAGCCGGGAAGCACAAGGAGCCGATCACCCACCTGTGGAACCGGTCCCCAGTCGCTCTTCCAGGAAAGGGTCGTCCCGCACCGCGGGAAGCACGCCGGGCCGACCAGCACCGGCAGAGCGCTCGCGGCGGGCGCGGACGGCTGTTCGGCCGGTCCACCCACGTCAGGCATCGAAATCATCGCCACCTCCTGCTTCTTCCAGCGTGTACCTCTGGATCAGCACCACCCAGCCCGGCTCGCGGTCGATCGCGAAAGCCTGCAGGCCGCCCAACGAGGCAGGGGTGACAGGCCGGTCATGGCTACTCACGTCAGCCCCTCTTGAATTACCAACGGCTCCGGCTTCGCTGGCTCGCGCCAGGCCGCCTCGTTCCACGCGGCGCATTCACCACACAGCCAGGCGAGCCCTCCGTCCGGCCGGTGCACCAAACCGTGCCAGTGCAACTTGTCGTCACCGGGGCAGACATGGCGAGCTCCCGGGCGCTCACCGCAAAGGTTGCAGGTGTCGTCGCTCATCGCTAGCTCACGAGATCCGCTGCGCCGCGGGCAACATGCAGAAGGCGCCTGTTCACGCCCGGCAGCACCCGCCCTCGCGGCTGGTCACGCATCAGCCACCGCTTCGCGCCTCCGAGCCCGATGCTGGAGGTCGGTAGCACCAACGACTTCCTGTTCGTCGCCATCCTTTCTTATCGCCCCTGAGCGGAATCCTCAACGCGCCCACTTGCGCAAGCCTCCACTTGGGCAAATCTCGTGGTAGGCGCGTTCATCTCGTCATTCTCGTGAGCTTCACACGGAAACTCTTGCGAGCGGCGCCGACTGACGCCTGCCATGCTCACCGCGTAGCTGCTTCCGATTCTATCCAACTCGCGCGCACTCGTCAATAGACAGAAGGAGAGAATATCGTTGGTAGGCAAGGGCAATCTAGCGTCCGCAGGGACGCCAGAATTGCAGTCCGCGCGGACGCGCGATTTTGATGTCCACAGGGAACGCCACACACGCCTGTCCACGCCTACCCGGGCCGAGCAGGGGGATCAGCTGGATCTGGTAGAGCTTCTCGGCGAGGGCAACCGGCGCTGCTTTGCGGCCATCGTCAGGGACGACACGATGGGCGCCAGCCCCCTTCCTCCTGCCGGGTTCCGTGGGCCGGCCAGTGCGGCTGATGCCGACGATGTCGTCATTGCCCGGCACCCGCGCGGCCGCCGGGGCGAGGCTTGCGTTGTGCTCGGCCAGTTGGCCCGCGCCAACGACGGAACGTCCATCCTCCGAGCCTAGGCGCCCGGTGTTGTCGACCTCCCAGGCGGCGAACTGGAGCTGCTCGGAGTGGCCCTGGCTGAGACCCGCCGTCTTGGGCCGTAAGCGACTCGCCGTGGCGCACGAGAGGGCCAGACGGGGAAGCACGCCCGATCGCCACCCGTCCCGATCGTGACAGAGATCGTGAGATTGTGGCTGTCAGCCGAATTGAGCTGAACGGGATGGGCACTCAAGGATCTCCTCACAGCTGCATCACCCGGCCGAGTCGGAGATTCGCCGACCTGCGGCGGGTCGTCCGCTCCAGCGATAACCTCAGCCTATTCGCCTCGTCCCAAAGCCGGTCCGCCTCATCGAAGCGCCCAGCCTGTACCTCAGCATTCTCTCGCGCCCACAGCTCCGTTACGCGCGGGTGAATGCTGGACTCCTCCTCGGCCACCCTGAAGATGTCCTCCATCTCCTTGAGTGCGTCGTCGGGGATCGCCCACAGCAAGCGGTCGAAGGACCGGAGGTGAGGGACGGAGCAGCTGCTCGGGGCTGTGGTGTGGGATTCACACCACTTCCGACCGCGCTCCGTGATGGCGTTCATGGCCTCGGGTGGCAGGCAGAGTTGGGGTCGCCCGTTGGTGATGCACGCCTTCACCTCGTCATTGGGGCCGGGCCGCAACCGTCCATAGCCCCGGGCGAAGCTGACGCAGGCGATCTGGGGGGAGATGGCCAGGACGGCCACCCTGGTGCCGATGAAGATCTCGTAGAGCAAGTCCCATAGCGTCTCCGACGACTCCGCGGTGACAGCGAGAGTGATGAGCACCTCGCGCAGGTCGATGGCGCGGCCCTGCCATAGGCGCAGGCAGTCGCGCGACGTTGCGACCTTCCGCTGCCGCCTACAGGGCGAAGCCCCGGCGTCGTCGTTTCCACATTCCCCTTTCCACCCGTGCAAGCGGCTCTCTCGCACACGGCTCACCGACGGTCTTCTAAGCATGGTTACGCTGCCTCCGGATGGTGGATGGTGCCACGCAGTCGGTACAGGGCTTGCCGATGGTGCGAATCCATCGTCCACTGGGCGCCCCGACCGGCGTGGAGACCCCTGCACCGCGACCGCACGGTCGGGGGATTCCTTGATCTGGCCCATCTTTGCTTCGCTTGCTCCTTCGCCTGTGCGATTCGACGGTCCGTGGCCAACTCAAGGAAAGCAAGAATCGGACCAGCACCATAGAGTTGAGCGGCCATTCGGCTTGGGAGATTCGGGTATCCGTCGACAGCGAATCTGTTGCCCCGGCCCGCACCAGAGCCGGCAGTACCCCACCGGCAGGATCGGACACGCCGCCCACCGGCTCAGCTGGGCACTCTCTCGGTCACTGCAGGGCCCGACCGACCCGACCCCGACTCTAGACCCTCGTCGCAGATGATCCGAAACCCGCATTCCCTGCAGCGCCGCGCAGAGGGACGGGCTTCGAACCGGCCATCCTTGTAGGCCTTCGCAAGCCCGGCCACCCGCCTTTCCAGCACCGACCGCGCCTTGCTCAGCAGGTCAGCGTCATAGGTCACCGCCGAGATCACCATGCTGCGCAGATAGTGAAACTCGCACGTCACCGTGGGCACCCGATACACGTGGCTAGCCGCCACCGCGTAGAGCATGGGCTGGAGCTTCCACCGCAGCCGCGCCGCGTCCTGCTCCGCCACCCCGGTCTTGTAATCAACGACGGTGATCCCGGTCGGGCGCCGGTCGACCCGATCGAACTTGCCCCCGAAGCTGGAGCCGCCGACCTGGACGACGAACTCCTTCTCCACGGTCTCAGGCTGGGCGTTCTGCCAGGCCGGGCTGTCCGCGTATCCCCCCAGCATGCCCTTGCCCATCATCGGGGAGTGCGTGTCGGCGGGCACAAACCCCCGGGGACCGTCGCAGGTCCGTCGCCAGAGCGCCAAGAGAGCGCCGCGGTCGATGGTCGCCCCAGCCATGCGGCTGACGAAGGCCTCCTGGAGCACTTGGTGGACAAGAATGCCGAGCCGGGTCGACTCCTGGGGCTCGGCCGGCAGCCGCCAGACGTGCTGGAACTCATAGCGGCGGGCGCACTCGCCCCAGGTCCGAAGCCGCGAGTAGGAGAGACGGTCGGGCATCTTCCGCATCCGCGGGGGCAGGACCCGCACCTTGATTGCTCCCAGCACGTGATCGCTGATCACCCGTCGATCCACCAGAGACGCGGGGATCGATCCCAGAAACCGGGACGCCGTCTCGATCTTCTCGAATCCGCCGGCGTAGCGGTCGGCGTACGTCATGGTGAGTGTCAGCCGCGGCCGGGTGATGGCCACGTAGAAGAGCCGCTGCTCCTCGGCCAGGAAGTTGGCGCTGCCTCCCACCCCCTCTGGGGTGAAGGTAGCGGGCAGGTCGAGAGCAGTGGGCACCAGGCGCGTGGGCAGCCGCCCCTCGGTGAGGCCGGCCACGAAGACGTGGTCCCACTCTCTGCCCTTGGCCCCGTGGATGGTGGAGAGCCGGACCCCCTTGGCATCCGAGGAGAGCGGGGCAACCGCCTCTCCGCCGGCAGCCTGCATGACCCGGAGGTAGCGCTCCGCCTCGGCAAAGCTTGGCGCCTCCCCTCGCGAGCCCATGATCTCGATGATGTCAACCAGCCGATACAGGTTGGCTCCGATCTGCTGGCGCTGGAGATCCTCCAGACGCTCCGCGATGGCCGAGTATCCGGTCTCCCGGACCGCCTCCCAGAACACGGCGCTGGCCGTCTCGGTGAGGGCCATAACGCTCATCTGGTCGACCCGGGCCACCACCCGCGAGATCATGGCGCGGTCCACGTCATCTAGGAAGTCGATGCCGCCCATCGAGCGAAGCAGCGCGATCAGCGGCCGACCGGTGCGGGTCATCTCCCTGCTGAGATTAAGCCGGGCCTGATTGCTGAGCCGCCAGTTGGGCAGGGCCAAGCAGCGCAGCAACGCCAGCGAGTTCCCCGGGTCGACGATCACCGCCAGCATGGCCATGGTGTCTTTGACGTCGGGGCTCTGGAAGTAGCTGACTCCCCCTGAAGCGATGTAGGGAATGTGTGCGTCGCGCAGCACCCCAGCGATGGGGTCCATGTCCTTGCGGTTGCGCACCAGCACCGCGATCTCCTCGGGTGCCGTGCCTTGGCTCATCAGCCGGCTGACCCGCTCCGCGATCTCCACCGCCTCGTCGCTAGCGGTGGCGGCCCGCAGGATCTCCGGCCGCGCCCCCGCGGGCTGAACCGCCACAATCGGCTTCGGTTGGCGGTCGGGAGCGCCCTCGATAACGCTCCGCGACACTGCCACGATTTCCGGCGTCGACCGCCGGTTCTCGGCCAGATGGATCTCGGCCCGGCCGGGGAACTCCTGCCGGAAGCGGGCGATGTTGGCCCGGCTCGCCCCTCGGAAGGCGTAGATGGACTGGTCGTCGTCGGCGACCACTAGGATGTTGTCGTTGCAGCTCCCCGCCACCGCCTCGACCAGTTCGGCCTGGGCGCGGTTGGTGTCCTGGTACTCGTCGACCATCACGAAGCGGACGCGGCGCACCCAATCGCGGCACTCCGGCACCGTCTTGACCAACTGGATCGCCCGCAGCACGCAGTCATCGTGGTCGATAAGACCGCGCTTCTTGTGCTCACGCTCAATGCGGTCGAACACCCGGGCCACGTCCAGCTGCCGGTCCTGCTCGGTGCGCAGCCGGACCAACCGGAGCTGGGCCTGCTCGAACTCAGCCTTGGCGTCCTCGAAGACGCCCGAGGTGCGCCGCACCTCAGGGCTCGGGCCGGTCACCGGGTCGCGTGGCCCCTCCCGCTTGAGCGCGGCGTCGAAGTCCTTCTGGGCTGTGTTCAGGGCCTGGTCAGCGTCCTTTAGCCTTTTCTGGGCCCGGGTCGAGGCGCTGCGCAGGTGGGCGTAATACCGCGCCGGGGTGAGCCGCTCCTGCTTCGCCCGCTGGATCACCTCCCGAACGCTCCGCACCGCGTCCAGAGGATGGGCGGGATCGTAGAGCGAGGGAGGGGCAAGCTCGCGGAGCACGTCCATCAGCAGCATGTCCTGCTCGGCGTCTTCGACGATGTGCGGCGGCGCCCATCCCTTGCGCCACCCGAAGGCGCTCAGCAGGGCGACCGCGAAGGCGTTGTAGGTGGTGAGCGATCCCGCCTCGGCGGCTCCCGGCTCGAGGCGATCGCGGACCCGGTCGCGGAGCTGAACGGCCGCCTGGTTGTTGTAGGTGAGCACCAGCACCTGTTCGGGAGCCAGATGGTGATCGCGCAGCAAGCGCAGGTAGCGCTCGGTGATAACGAGGGTCTTGCCCGACCCGGGGGCGGCCACCACCAGCGCCGGACCGTCGTCGTGCTCGATGGCGCGGAGCTGCTCCGGACTGGGGGAGAGCGGGCTCTCCGCCACCCCGACAACCCGCGACGACATGTCGGACGGGGAGAACTCGCGGGTCTGGGGTCTGACCACCCGCGGGCCTGCCGCTGCCGAGTCCGCGTCCATTACGGACGACGCGGGTGCGCCACCGAGCGAACCCTCCACCCCCACCCCCACCCCCACCGGGCCTTCGGGGGGTTCACTGGCTTGGTTCAGGTCGTGGGTCTCATCCATCTCTTGCGTCCCTTGTTCCTTCTCCGTTGCGGGTCTCGACGGTTCGTGGCCGCCGCTGCACGGTTCGGTGGCCTCCTCGAGGCCACCGGTGTTCAGGCCACAGTCAGGTTTGAGGTCGAGCGGTGGCTGATGGACTCCACTGGGGTCTGTGGCCACCCAGCTCTCGTGACCACTCCCCCGGTTGGCTAGCTGCTTGATCACCATGGGACGACCGTAACCCGCACCGACGGAGCGCACAAACCACGCGGCCCGATGTGTGCCACGACACTTCCGGACCGAAGCTCGGCCGGTCGAAACACGAGGCGCCGTGCCGACGTCCGCCACATCTATGCGCCTCTGGACCAAGCACGGTTGCGAACCGGTTGCCTCTTCCAGCGACATGAAGGCCGCCCGAAATCGGACTGGGTGCGGTACCCGAGCAGAAGAACCGGAACCGGGCACGCTGAACACCAGAACAACGGGTGTTTGCGTGGTCAGATGGGTTGCGCTAGGGTCAGGCCATAGTGACCTGTAGGGACGACCGAGAACACCGGACGGCGGTGAGGGGACCGCACGAACCGAGATCCGCCAGCTGCCCCAAAGCAGCGACGGCGACGTCGTTCCCAGGCCGACCGTACCGGGCCAGCTGCCCCACTTCCCGGACGGGGAGTGCCCGTGGTGGTTCCCCTGCAGTGGTGGGTGGCACCCTGCTTGGCGCCGCGAATCCGCGCGTGGCCTATCGGCAGGTTCAGGTGGGTCAGGTCATTCCGATCGTCGTCTCACGGTCCCGCTCCTTGCCCACCGCCTGATCGTTCGGGTTTAGCTCCGCTATCCGCTTGACCAGATCGCTGTAGCGGCACTCGGCAACCACTGTCGGCGATCAGGCAAAACCGGCCAGGGATGATCGGGTCAAAACCGGCCACCTGAGGTAGCTCCGAAGCCCGCCACACTCCGTCGAAAACGACGGAGGTGGACGTGGGGAACTACCTGAAAGTGCCTGACAGACAACGAGTTCTGGCCCTGCTGGAGTTGGGCTGGAGTTACCGACGGATCGAGAAGGAGACCGGGATCCGGCGGGAGACGATCTCCGGGTACGACCCGAGGCGGTCGGCAAAACCGGCCAACCCGATCGCCGGCTCCGGGGATGAGGCTGGCGCTGCTGGGATTCTCGGGGAGCAGAACCGGCCAAACCCGATCGCCGGCTCGGGGCCGGGTCCGGCCAGCGCCTGCGAGCCGCTCCGAGTGGTGATCGAGGCTGGGGTGGAGCGGGGTCTGACCGCTCAGCGGATCTGGCAGGACCTCTGCGAGGAGCACGGCTTCGCCTACGGGTACCTCTCGGTGCAGCGGTTCGTGCGGGGGATCCGGGGCCGTCGGCCCGAGGTCGTGGACGTCATGGAGCACCCGCCGGGGAAGGAGGCCCAGGTGGACTACTTCCAGAGCCCGGCCCTGGTGCTGGACCCGATGACCGGGAAGTGGCGGCGACCCTGGATCTTCCGGATGACGCTGAGCTGCAGCCGGCACGGGTACGAGGAGGCGCTGTGGCGCCAGGACCGGCGCGGCTTCCTGCGCGCCCATGAGCACGCCTTCCTCGCGTTTGGGGGCGTGGTCGAGGTCGTCCGCCATGACAATCTCAAGGCAGCGGTGGTCCGGGGCTGCCTGTACGACCCCGACGTCAGCGAGCTCTACACCGCCTTCGCCGGGCATTGGGACTTCGTCCCGCTCCCCAGTCGACCGCGGCACCCGCAGGAGAACGGGGTCGAGGAACGGAGTGGCGGCTACGTCAAGAGCAAACGGCTCAAGGGCCGCCGCTTCGACAGCCTGGAGGCGCTGAACGCTCATCTCCAGCACGGGAACCGGACGGTGGCCCAGCTGCGCATCCACGGCACCACCCGCCAGCAGGTGCTGGCCCACTTCCTGGCCGTCGAGCGGCCGGTGCTGCGGCCGTTGCCGGCGGAGCGCTTCGCGCTCTTCGAGGTGGGCACGCGGAGCGTCCATCCCGACGGTCACATCGAGGTCGGGGCGGCCTTCTATTCGGTGCCCCACCACCTGGTGGGGCGGAGCGTGAGGGTCCACTGGGACGAGCATCTGGTGCGGATCTACCTGGACGGCCAGGCGGTGGCGGTGCACAGCCGGGGACCGGCGGGATCGTGGTGGACCCGGCCCGAGCATCGCCCGTCCCACAAGCCCGCCCACCAGAGCGCCTACGAAGCCGCCCTGCTGGCCAAGATCGAGCGCATCGGGGAGCGGGCCCCGGCGTGGGCGCAGGAGGCGGTGGTGGAGCGCGAGGTCCGCTCCTACCGGCTGCTCCAGGGAGTGGTCGCGCTGACCCGACGGCATCCGCGGGAGCGGGTGGACTGGGCCTGCGGGGTGGCCCTGGAGCGGCGCTGCTTCCGTTACCAGGCGTTGCGCCGCATCGTCGAGGCCGCCGCGGCGAGAGCCCCCACGGCCAGCCTGCTCCAGCACCACGAGCTGATCCGCGACCTGGCCGATTACGCCGCGGTGCTGACGTGACCGCAGCAACCTCGCCGACCCCGCCGAACCCGCGCCGCTGTGCGGGCCCAGGAGCCGCGAAAGCTCCGGCCCGCGACCACTGACACCTGGGGAGAAGGACCATGCAGCCCGACCTCGACACCCGCCTGCGCCACCTCCGCCTCACCGGCATGGCTCAGATGCTGCCGGTGCGCAACCAGGAGGCAATCAGCAACAGCCTCGCCTACGTCGACTTCCTCGACCTGCTCGTCGAAGACGAGCTCAACCGCCGCCGCGATCGGCTGCTGTCTCGGCGCATCGCCCAGGCCGGACTGCCCCAGATGAAGACGCTGGACAACTTCGACTGGAGCTTCAACCCCGGTCTGCCCAAGGCGCTGATCGTCGACCTGGCCACGGCCCGCTTTGTCACCGAACGAGGCGGCGTTCTTCTCATCGGTCCACCCGGGGTGGGCAAGAGCCACACCTGCCTGAGCCTGGCCCTGGCCGCCATCCACGCCGGCCACACCGTCCTCTACCGGTCCACCTTCGACCTCGCCGAGGACCTCTCCGAAGCGGCGGCGATGGGCACCCGCAAGGAGCTGATGCACCGGCTCACCCGCGCCGACCTCCTGGTCATCGAGGATTTGGGGATGCGCCGCTTGCCGGCGACGGCGGCCGAGGATCTCCTCGAGGTCTTCACCCGCCGCTACGAGGTCGGCGCCACCGTGGTCAGCTCCAACAGACCCATCGAGGACTGGGGCCAGCTGCTCGGTGACACCGCCGCCACCGGCGCCATGCTCGACCGCTTCCTCCATCACGCCGACGTCGTCCAGCTCCAGGGCAAGAGCTATCGGATGCACGACCGGCAGCAGCGACGCTCATCGAAGGACTTGACCAACGAGCCCAACTGACGCCACCATGACCACGCTCCTCAGGTGGCCGGTTTTCACCTGATCACGAGTGGCCGCATTTGGCTGATCGGTGACAGCAACCACCGCCGCCGCCGTCACCACCAGGATTCGCAGGCCGGGGCGAGAGCCCCGCACCGTCGTCGCCGACCGCCAGCAGATCACCTCGCGACCATTCCGATCTTTGGTCATCACCAACTGGAAACGCTTGTTGCGCCCTCGGGCGGCCACGACATCGATGGCGACCCCCCGGCGCCGGCACTGCAGAAGGGGCACGCCTTCGATTATCTCCGCAGCGGCCGGCCAGCTGATCGGGAGGCAGAAGAGCTACCGAGTGATGGGCCAGCTCTCAGCGACGGCCACGATGACTGGATCGGGGGTGAACGGCACCAAGACGACGAGCGGAAATCGCTCCCGCGCAGAGCCTGGACGGCGAGCGATGAGGAGATCAGAAAGATCGCTCATGGCAGATCTCACCAGGTCGGCATAAGCAGTGTTGCCACGATCTCTTGGGAGCGGTTGGCGGTCTTCATGCGACCACCGATGGCTGTGGAGCTGAACCCCAGGAGCTGTTGGGTGATCGGAATGCCGAACTCCTTCAGTCCGGCCTCGAGACAGGCGCTCCGGGCCCGACCGGGGTAGATGCCAAGTGCATGGAGCTGGTCGCCCAGGGCCCGCGGTGAGAGGTGCTGGTCAGGGAGCGCTCCGACAAACAGCCACTTGGCCGCGGCCGCGCTGAGGCATTGCTGGCGAGCCTCCCCTGCGTCGATGAGTGCGCGGCCGATATGGGCCAACACAGGCGGTAGCCAGATGGGATCCCGCCCAGGCGCCCTCAACCAGACCTCATCATCGCCGAGGTCCACGAGCTCGCCGCGGGTCAGGAGGACAAGACTGCGGAGCGTGAAGCCGTAGACGAGGACCAAGAGACCGGCGAAGACCACGGCCGGTGGTGCCGTCGCCTCCAGAAGCCGCCGGATAAGGGGGGCGCGGTCAAGCGGCGGCGTAGCTTGGGGTGGCTTGTAGACAGGAAGGCTGGAGGCGGTGATCAACCGGCGCCGGATCGCCCAGCGCAGGAAGCGTCCTCGCCCAACGCGGGCGGAGAGGGGGGGGACGCCCGGGCCAGCCGCGACCGTCACCCACACATTGATGTCCGCCTGTCGGCAGGTGATGAAGGATCCATCCCTCGCCCACAGCCAGTCCACCAAGGCGACACCCGTCTTGACCTCTTGGATCGCGTCGCTGACGTGCCCGGCCATCAGGCGTCCCTTCCGGAGGCGCACGGTGAGACGCTTGGCCTGCATTTTCGAGAACGTCTCGAGCGCAGGGCGGGCCGTCTGATCCTTGACCCCATCGATGATCGTGGCAGCCCGTGCCTCATAACCGTCGATCAACGCCCTGGACCGGTCCGTGGGAGGCAGCTGACCCTCGTCGCGGAGGAGCATCCGGACCCCTTCGACCGGATACTCCGAAGCCAGCTCGTCGAGCAGGTGGTGGGTGATCTCCAATGCCGTGGCCAGCTGCACGAGAAGCTCCGCGCCCTTCAACCGCACCAGCCAGTGATAGCGGGCCGAGGCCGCAGGCTTCCACTGCTGGACGCGCTGGAGGAGGTGACGGACCCGCGGGGCGGCGGCACCACTCTGATCGACCATCCTCTCCTCCACGATCCGGACCTTCGCCTCATATTCCAATCTCTCTCGCGCCGCTTTGACCGCTCCCACCTGGCGCCTGGTGCAGCGGGGGCAGCGACCTTGGTTCGCGTCCTTGGGCAGCCACCGATAACCACATGCTGCGCACCGCACTTGGAGCTGGCGGCGACAGGGTGAACAGATTCGCTTCCCCTGCCACGCCGCGGTGAGAGCTCGGCTCGTTCCACAGCGCCCACAGCCGCCGGTCTGCTGCCGCTCGGTGTCGAAACATCGACGGCAGACGCGGTCGCCACTCGCGGGGTAAGTGTTCCTGACAGCCTCATGGCATCTCGGGCAACGGGCGGCGCCGACGGCCCCGGCCGTGCTCGCCGAGAGTTCGAAGAGAAGACGACACGCCGCGGGACTGAGCCTGGTCGCCGCGACGGGTGCACCGAGAGACAGTCCGCTAACCTCGGTGACAACGCCAGCCCAGACGTGCGGGCGAGGGCTCACGAGCAAGAGCGCCCGTCGCAATTCGTCCGGGGGGACAGGTGGTCCAAGTCTCTCCACGATGATCTGGAGGTCGGCCACAGCCCGATCAACGGCGCGACCCGCCCGACCCTTCGTCACTGGTCTGCTCCAACCTCGGGATCGTTCGCCCAGCCCGGCCGCAGCAGCTCCTGGAGGCCGCAGTCGAGGACGTCGCACAGCCCGCCCACCAAGCGCAGCGAGACCATCTCCGGCGGGTAATTGAGCAGGCGAGACATCTGAGGGACGGACCGCCCCACCCCCAAACTCCGAAGGCGCACGCTGAGTTCCGTTGGCCCCATGCCCTTGCTGCGGGCCAGGCTGCGAAGACGCCATTCGATCACGGTGTTGCTCATCGTCCAGCCCCCTCCCCGTCGGGTCCGGTCTTCTCGTCCGGTGGAGCCAGAAAGAGCATCGAGCCCTCCGGGGACGAGCGAAGCAGCTTCGCCAGGACCCGGTTGAGCTCGGCAGGCTGGAGCTTGACATAGCCATTTGTCGTTTGCAGGTACTCGTGGCCCAGCTGTTCCTGCACGAATCGTGGGTCCATGTCCGGCAGCCCCATGAGGCGCGTGGCGTACGTGTGGCGCAGCCCGTGGAGGGTGGTCCCCGGCGCTGCCGCGCGACCGTACTTCGGGTAGAGGGCGCCAACCGCATCGGGGCTGAGCCGGGTACCCCGTTCGCTGAGGTAGAGCGGCTGGTCCTCGATATCCACGCCACCCTCGTACTTCCGTGCGTCCTTCGAGCGCACCTCCTTGAGGTAGCGCGTGATGTCGGGAATCCCCTGCGCCGAGACGGTCCAGACTAGGCGGTCCTTATGCCCTTTGCCGTCGATGACCGTGAGTACGCCGAATCGACCGAACTCCGGGTGCCTCGGATTCGGCGTGAAGTCACGCAGGCGAAGCTTCGCGATCTCGGAACGACGCAGCCCCCAGAAGAGGGCAAGTGCCACGATCGCCGTGTCTCGGATGACGGTGTTCGCGCCCTTGCAATGGCGTCGCCGAAAGCCCGCCTCGGCGGCTCCCAGGGCGGCTCTTAGTCGGCCCACCTCCGGGTCACTGAGAGCCCTGGGTCGGTGAGCCCTTTCCGCGGCCTCATTGTGGCGCGGGCCATTCTCGCCATCAGCGATGACCTGGACTTGCCAGCGGAACCGGCGCCGGCACTCGCTCGCCCAGCCGTTTCTGTCGTCGCAGAGCCACCCTGAGAACTTCTTGACGTGCTGATGGTATTGACGCTTCGACCCGATCTGCCCGCCGACCCCGGCCAGCCACGCTTCATAGTCCTTACGGTCGGCGCTCCACGGCCACACATTGGCCTCGGTGAGGAAGCGCATGACGGTGAACAGGAACAGCTTCCAGCTCCCGATTCCTTTCGCTTTCAGGTGGTTGGCGAAGTCTTCTCGGATGCGGTCCTCCCACTCCTTGGCTTCGTCGGGGGCCGGCGACCGCCTCTTTCCGGACCGGTCGATCGTGCCTCTCAGTGGACTGAGGGGGGGCGACAGTCGCCTCGAGCGCCGTCTCTGCTGACGGCGGGTCTTGGTCGGGACTGGAGTGGCGGACGTTGTCATGCCTCATTCATCCCACAAGCGATGGAACCACGCAAACGCTTGGCCTTGGCCGACGGACGCCCTGAGCGACGTTCGCCGCCCAGGCGCCGCGTTCCACATGGGAAGCTGCGCGCCGGACACCCCCCGAAGATCCAGATGTAGCTCGCCCCGGTGCAGGGATGCTGCGCATCCGCCGCACGGATCAAGGGCAGCGCTCGAGGAGCGATTGCATCCGATGCAACTTCACGGGATCCACCGGAAATACCTGTATTTTGCAGCTCCGCGGAAATGCCACAGGGTGCGATTTCCGTATGGCTCAGCCAGTTCGCATCGGCGGATACCAAGAGTGTCGTGACCGGGACGTCAGGTTGCACAGCAGGGCTTCTGCGGCCCGTCGCGGGCCCAGACACTGTCGCCTCAGGGGTGGAAACGCATGCGGCCGTCTGCCCCGATCGTGCTGCGACTGGGACGTCCGTGGCACAGCGTTTCCGTGGCGACCTCTCGTTCGTCGCACTCGCCTTCACCCGGTCGAGGGGCTGCTGGTCGTTGACGCGGCGATCATCCCGGACAGCGCGGCCTCCGGCTGATGGCCACCGCACGTGGTGACCGACGACACTCGAAGGCGTGTTCTCATAAGGCTTTACCATGGCGCACTTTCGGTACCCCAGCGCGTCCCCCCTTGACCCGGGGCGTCTCTCCTATGTGACGATGCTTCTGCTTCCCGCGCCGCGCGGGACCAAGAGCACCGGATTCATCAGATCACTCAGCGGCGGAGGCAGCGATACCTGCCCCATGATTGCCGACCGATCGGGCAAGGACCCTCGACGAGCATGTCGACTGATCAACGTCACCATCAGGGTAGAGAGTGCCATATTTCTGAGTCCGAGTCAAGGAAACGCCATATCGGACAACGGAATTAGGCCACATTACTGTTTCTAGCTATCGGCAATTAGGCCACATTCCATCACCATGAGGACGGCGTTCGTGGACATTCCCAACAGCGGTAGACACATGACGGTCGGGTTCAACCGACCGAGGCCTCTCATCGATCCGCGACAGTACGCCGTGATGATGGCCGAGGGCAATGACGCTGCGGGAAACGTCGGTTAGGCAGCGGCTTACAACTACGTGGTCGACAACGGCCACTACTACTTCAGTAGTCCGCTCCCTGAGGGGTGTGAGCGAATGGAACCCCAGCAGTGCTTCTACGACGGCTTCAGGCTCGCGATCGAGCTAGACCTCAACTATGCCGAGGGGTAGCGCGGTCCGGGAGAGTCACTACCTGGCACGCCTGGGGGGTCACCGACGACGGCCTCGTCGCAGTCCCGATCTGCAGATGACGCTCACCACGGCGGGCACGGAGGCAATGGTCCCGGCGGATCACCCCCTGCGCCGAGATGCGGTCCTGGCCGAGATGGACGGCGACTTCGAGGCCACGTTCTCGGGCATCGGCCCCCGGCCGACGGCGACGTCCGCCGCGGTGACCAGCACGGGCAGCATGGCGCGCATGAGGGGTACTCACGGGCGGGACGATGGGGTCCCTGCACGTCCCCGCGAATGCCGGAGAGTTCGCCGACGGTGTGGCGGAGATCCTCCGCCGGATCCCCCAGGGCCGGCCCGCTCCATATGTAGATAGACGTGACCGCGTCCACCTCCCGGCCACCCAGGGGTACCGCATGGCTCGCACCTTCGCCTCGAGTGAGCCGGAGACGGTCCTCCGCTACATCGCCGAGGTGGAGGACAACCTGGAAGCCGAAGGGATGATCCCGGGCGAGCGCTGGCATCACGAGTACCTGCGCAAGCAGTCGCCGGCAATGGCGCTCGCTCGGAGCTGGGCCGGACACGAGACCGAGGTCCAAGGCGTTCGGAGAAAGATAGGGCGCCTCGTCGGGATGGTCGAACGGGCCCGCAATAGAGCTGGAGCGGACAGGTTCCCCGACTGCCTCACGCCGCCCGCGGCGGGAGCTCCGAGGACAGTGAGTGCAGCGTCTCTCAGGGTGGGCGCGAGCTGCGAAGCCCGGGGCCCCGACCACGCCCGACCCAACGCCGGCTCGAAACTCGTGGCCAGTCCGCCCAGGGAGGAGGCGTCGAGGAGCCATTCCAAACCGCCACCCCGGGACGCGCCAAGGGGGTCTTGTGCCGGCGGCGTTGGTGCGGGGTGACGATGTCGTTCCTTCGGTAGACGTGGCGACCAGCTCACTGCTTGCATAGGGGTATGAACCGCGCCAAAGGCGGACCTCGCCAGTCCTCTCATTCGCTGCCAAGCTCTCTCGTGGGCCACGCCACCCTGACGGTTGGCCCGGAGACGAACGCCGCAGCGGAGGCGCCCCCACCCGTGCGCCGGACCCTGCTGCTGGCGCGATCAACCCCCGCTGCGCTGGTGGGTCGCTGCACGGCTCGGAGCTGCCCAACGCCGTGGCTCTTCACGGCTCGCACGTTCACCGGCTGCCGGAGCCCGCGATGATCGTGACCCTCGACTCCGAACGGCTCCGCTACGAGATGGCGATCCGCAACTTGGACGGCGTGTCGCTCGCGCGGGCGGCGGGGGTCTCCGAGAACACCATCAGCCACGCCCTGCAGGGAAATGGCGTCCGGAAAGGCACCCTCCGCCAGATCGCCGCGGGGCTGCTCACCTTCCCGCCCCTGCGCATGGTCGAAGACCTGGTGGCGAAGCCGGAAGAGACCATCATGCTGACCGGCACCCCCCAGGAGCAGCGGCCGCGCAGCGGGGCTCCGCGTTCCCCTGCCGGCAGCCGGTGAGGGCATCCGTGTCCGCGGACCTCACCGACGCAGGGTCCATCGACCAGC
>Ga0182030_10008672_pt1 | contig 20985 bp, 20 predicted proteins | sample 812S3MmetaG_FD_121299 | JGI IMG/M metagenome (GOLD analysis project Ga0182030, IMG submission 121299) | Permafrost microbial communities from Stordalen Mire, Sweden - 812S3M metaG (Illumina Assembly) | ecosystem: Environmental > Terrestrial > Soil > Wetlands > Permafrost | place: Sweden...
AAGTTTCCTAACTGGTACGAGCACTTCCAGGCCAACGGCTACGATCTGGACCAGGAGCCGAAGATCTTCGACGGCATCTACACCGGAACGGAGACGCGCGATCCCGTCACCACCGATCAGCACCTGCAGCAGTACGAGAGCTATCAGATCGTCCGCTATTTCGATAACATCAGCCCGGGGCGAAACGGAGGCGGCTGGGTAGACACCTATGACACACGCTACGCGGACCGCTATGCCGAACAGTTGTGGGACACCATGCTGGCCAAGGCTCCGGAGATCGTGCTGTTCCAATATGGCGACCTGCTGAGGCCGGTTGCGCTGGGCGATCGCTCGGCATGGGAAGCCCGCGAGACCAGCTTTACGCAGGCCGGCGTGAACAAATGGCACGCCGCCTACGCTGCCGCCGCGCCTGTCAGTTACGCCACCGCCGCCGGCTACGCACTCGACACAGTGAATGCCGTACTGGACAAACTCGCCTCGCCCAAGGGTCTTGCCAGTTATAAGCCCTACCAATCCACCGGCGAGGACTTTCTTCACAACTATCTCGGCATGATCGGCATTCCCATCGATCTCCATCCGGAGTTCCCGGCCGATGCCAAGACCATTCTGCTCACCGAGTCAGCCAAATTCGACCCTGAGATTGTTGGCAAGATGAAGGAGCACCTTGAAAAAGGCGGAAACATCGTCATAACTTCCGGCCTGCTGCGCGCCTTGCAGGGCAAAGGTATCGAGGAAATAGCCGACTTGAAGTTTACCGGCAATGTTCTGCGGGTTACCGACTACTGGGGCGCATACGGCGCGGGCAGTGGCGCAAACCTGGGATCGGCCTCTGACGTCCTGATTCCCGAGATCGCCTTCCAGACCAACGACGCCTGGCCGATTGTTCGCGGCACCGCCAACGGCCGCGGCGCGCCGCTGCTCATCATGGATCGATATTCCAAGGGCATTCTCTATGTGCTCACAATTCCCGAGAACCCCAACGATCTCTACTCTCTGCCGCAGCCTGTTCTTACCGCAATCCGGCAATACCTGTTGCGCGATTTTCCGGTTGAGATCGATGCGCCCAGCAAGGTAAGCCTCTTTGCCTATGACAACAAGACCTTTGTCGTAGAGTCTTATCTGGACTCGCCGTCGCAGGTTACGGTCTCAACGCTGGGTCCATCGACGCGGCTGCGCAATCTGGCTACCGGCAAGTTGGTAGAGAGTACCAAGCTCAGCACGGATGCAAACGGCGCGCGCAGACGCCCCAGGCAGCAACCGCGCACCGAGTTTCACATCGAAATCGCTCCTCACAGCTTTGCGGCATTCGCGGAAGAGTAGCGATACCGAGCTGTCCTTTGCATTCTCAAGGTCCATCCCTGTCCGCGCTCACTGTCGCCTGTTTCGGCGCCTTCATCGCGGTTCCCGCATTCATCCACTTTCGCAGCAGGTTCTGCGCGGGCTTCTCGATCAAGTGCAGCGCCAGCAACGCCAGCAAAATCAGGATCACGTAGCTGATCCACGGGTCGAACCAGGCCAATCCCAGGCGGTTGAGCACATGCGAGTCGTGGATAAGATTCCACATGGTGAAGTGCAGCAGATACAGGCAATAGCTGGCCTCGCCCACAAACACCAGCGGGCGCAACCCAAAGGCGGTAGCCAGCGGATTCTGCCCGGCCAGCCCTAGAATAATGCAACCAAACAGCGGCATCAGCATGCCATCGTGAATCAGCGCATAGGGCACGGCCGGTCCCAGTTCCAGCAGGCAGAATAACGCGCCAAAGCCAGCCAGGCCCAGCCACAGGCGCAGGCTGCTGGCTCGCGCAATCATTTCGTCAAGGTTGGCCAGCATGACCCCGAAGACAAAACTGGCCACATGGGTATAGGGTGTGTACTTCAGCGCCTGAAGCCACGGGCCGTAACTCCAGCGATCGGGATGCGCGATTCCGTCGGGATTGAACACGATATACAGTGCGCCCGGAACCATCCCCAGCCCCCACACGACTGCCATCTTCCCCAGGTGGGACTTGAAACTCACCGGCAGCTTCCAACTCGCCAGCCACGGAAAGATCGCGTAGTAAGAGCACTCGGCCGACATGGTCCATGCCGGTGTATTCAGGAACGTCGCGATCTCCGGAATCCACCCTTGCAGCAGCAGCGGCGTCAGCACCATGCCGGCCCAGAACATGGCATGGGTGTGCGCGGCGCGCTCCGGCCCCACCATTCCCAGGCTTAACAGCAGGCTCAGCAGGTAGATGGGATAAAGCCGCGTGAACCGCGCCTTCCAAAAACGCACACGGTCCAGCTCGCCGGTCCGCGCCCGCGCAGCATAGTTATAAGCCAGCACAAACCCCGAGAGCAGGATAAAAAAGCTCACCGAGGCGTACCCGGCGTTGACCACCGGAGCCATGATGCCAAACCACTGTGGATTGGAGAAATGAAACAGAACAATGTTAATGGCGGCGAACGAGCGCAAGCCCGTCAGAGCGTTCAGCCGTGCTGGCTTGCTAATTTCCACTGGCCGTTAGACGTCTCCGGGGAACCGCCTGGTACAGCCGCGTAAGGCCAGAGCCCTCCCGGCCACTGTTCACTGACCACTATTCGCTGTTCACTGCTCTTACGCCGTTACCATCGAGCCGACCTTCTCCCCCATCACCACTCGCCGGATATTTCCCGGCTGGTTCATGTTGAAGATAATCAGCGGCAGGTTGTTGTCTTTGCAAAGGCTCACCGCGGTCAGGTCCATCACCTTCAGCCCCTGGCGCAGGATTTCCATGTAGGTAATCTCGTCGTACTTGACGGCATCCTTGAACAGCGCCGGGTCAGCGCTATAAACGCCCTCAACTTTGGTGCCCTTCATCAGCACGTCGGCCTTTATCTCCATGGCGCGCAGGCTGGCGGCCGTGTCGCTGGAGAAGAATGGATTCCCGATGCCGGCCGCGAAGATCACCACCCGGCCCTTTTCCAGGTGCCGCACGGCCCGGCGACGAATATAAGGCTCGGCAAGCTGGTTCATAAACACCGCGCTCATTACCCGGCACTGCACGCCGCGCTTCTCAATCGAGTCCTGCAGTGCGATGGCGTTAATGACGGTGGACAGCATTCCCATGCTGTCGGCGCTCACCCGGTCCATCTCTCGGGCCTGTTCTTCTACGCCGCGAAAAAAATTCCCTCCGCCGACCACGATACCGATCTCCACTCCCAAACCGTGTATCTCGACAATTTCGTCAGTGATTCCCGCTACCTTGTCGGCATCCAGGCCAAACCCGCGATCGCCAGACAGTGCCTCACCCGAAAGCTTAAGAACAATCCGTTTATACATGCCTTTTCGAGTATCGCATACCGCCCGCCATGCCTGTTCCTGGCATTGAAAAGAGCTTCAGGCGCACAAAGAGGCCCAGGGTTTGCGCCCTGGGCCTGAGAAACACAATATTCGTTTGGACTGACGCAGTCAGGCGCGCAGACCGATCTTGCGGCGCACCAAGCCGGCCAATGCCACCAGACCGCTGCCGAGAAGGAGGAGACTGGAAGGCTCGGGAGTTGCGGTGGCAGGGCTGGCGGGCGTTCCTTCGAGGTCAACCTGGACGACGGCGTAACCGCCCTGACCGCACGTGTCGTCATAGCATTGATCATCGTCACTATTGCCTCCAAAGATGCGAACAAGGTCGGTGTCGATTGGAGTGCCAAGCGTATCGGATTGAGTGGTGAAGCCGTAGCCATTACTCTCGATCGGCCGGTCCCAGAGGGTCTGCCACTGGTCGGTGCTTTCGTTCAAGTACTGCAGGATGTACTCGTCGTTGTCGTCGGCTTGCAAAGTGATGGAATCGATCTGATAGGTTGCGCCGAGATTGATCTGGAAGACATAGCCATTGCCGCTCCATTCGAGAGCTTGGCCGGCCGCCGCAGGAGACCAATACTGGGTGCCATTGGGTAGAAACGTACCATTGGTGATATCGCCCACATTGCCAGCGGTCCCATTGTTATATCCGGCGCTGAGATCCGGGTCGGTGGCGGCGACTATTACGGGGGCGTTGAGAGCAATATCCGTGTCGGCCCGGGCGTGCGGGGCGGTGACGGCCGCAGCCAAGGCGAACACGAGTAAGCTGCCGCGAGCCCGGCCCATTGTGAGAAGTCCAAGATTGATCTTCATGTGCAATTCTCCTTCGTGACGCGGTTCGGAACAGTTTTCGGTAGTCGCGCCGAGCAATCCTGCGACGGATCATGCCGGCTAGGCTGGTGAGGCCGCTACCCAGTAGCCAAAAGGCTTTTGATAACGATTCCTTTGAAAGATATTCGATTCTCCATTGCTCGTGATGCTTTGGCCCCAAGCGGCGGGCGGGGACAGTTTCCGGGACTCTTGGGGCGGCCGTTCAGGGGGGCTCAAGGGAGCCTCCGGCTGCGACGCAAGAGAACTCAAAGATGCGAATCTGCGCTGCCAGTTGTGGGGATGAAGCAGGGACAAAGGCCAGATGAGCAGATCCCCACCCCATGAAAGCTATAATCGAGCCAGCCTGCCCGATTTCAAAGTGCCGATGCGGGTCATGGGAGGTCATCTCGTGCCATTTGAAGGTTCAAGCCCGTCGTCTGCCACGCAGGATGCCTCCGCCAACCTCCGCCTGGACTCATGGAAAGAGATTGCATCCTACCTCGGCAAGGGTGAGCGGACGGCGAAGCGTTGGGAGGCCGAGCGGGCGCTCCCGGTTCATCGTCTGCCTGGCGGCGGCCGAGGAAGCGTGTACTCCTATTCCGCGGAGTTGGACGAGTGGCTGAAGTCAACCAGGTCGCTGGCAGAGCCGGATGTTGAGATGGATCTGGAGGCCGCGGACGAGGAAGCTGATGGCACCGTTTTAGCGACAGCGGCTCGCGATCCAGCCCTGCCGGTAGTTGGGAACGAAATTCCCGGAGCGGGCGGGCCTGACCTGCCCATCGCTGTTCCCCCGAACGCTTGGCGAATCGCGGCCGCCGCCAGCCTGCAAGGCGATCGGCGCGACTTCAAGCTGGGCTGGAAGCCAGTGCTTGTTGGAGCCCTTGCGGCAGGTTTGGTCGGCGCAGCCGTTTTCGCGGCCGTGAATCATTCCCCTCTGGATGGAATTCCGCACCGGATCTCTTCGATCGCTGGCATAGCGCAGGCAGCTACCGTTCATCCGGATTCAGCGATAGGATACGGGGCCGTTTCCGATGTGGAGAGAGTTCGCGCGCACGAGCTCTACCTGAAAGGCCGCTATGAATGGAATCAAAGAACGCCCGACAGCTTGAATCAGGCGCTGGATTCCTTTACGCAAGCCATTGTGCACAATCCCAACAGTGCAGAGGCCTACGCGGGCATGGCCGACACGTACAATTTTCAGCGCATTTTTTCCACTCTTCCCCCCGGCGACATGTATCCGAGGGCGATTGCGGCAGCAAGACGTGCCGTGGAGCTGGATGACTCCCTCGCTGAGGGGCATCGCGCATTGGCGTTTGCTGAGGTGTGGGGCGCACGAAATTGTCCCGACGGTTATAGGGAATTTCGTAGGTCCATCGAACTGAATCCCAAGGATCCGCTAGCTCACAATTGGTTTGGCAATGCGCTCGCATTGGCAAACCCTGCCGCGCCATGGGAGGCGTCTAATGTGAAGGGGTTTCAGGAGGCGCTTGTGGAGATAAGCCGGGCACAGGAGTTGGATCCAGGTTCCCACACAATACTCGCCGACAAGGGCATCGTGCTGTACAGTGCGGGCAAGAAGGAAGAAGGGACTGCGCTTCTCCAGCAGGTGGAACGCGCGGACCCTGGTCTCGCTACAGTGCACACATACCTTGCCTTCGTTGAATTTGAGCGTAACAATTATCCGGCCTACCTCGCCGAGTCAGAAAAGTCGGCACAGCTTCATGACGACCGGGCGCTCAAAGAACTAACGGAAGCGGTAAGGGCTGGATATGCGCATGGCGGCGAACGCGGACTATCGAAGGCCTTGTTTGCCAAAGCCGAGTCTTGCGATCCAATCACGGGCCACACTCGCGTCGGTCGCGCCCACGCCTGCGTTGGGCTCGGCAAGAACCAGGAGGCTCTGCAACTGCTCGAGGAAGCCAGCGCAAATCATGACGCGAACCTTGCTGAGTGGTTCTCAACAGGAGCTCTTCCTGAATGGAAGGCGATCAAGGACGAACCTCGGTTTCAGGCGCTGCTGAAGAAGGTCACCTTTCCGCAAGCTTCCGGACAAGCATCGACGAGTCCTGCTTCTGCAGCCGCATTGGCGCCGCTTCAGCCGACGGACTATTCGCGCTGAGTTCTCTGTGCAGCCCAGGATTCCATTCCGGCGAAGGCATCTGCGAAGTAAGCCCAGGAAATGGCAAAGGCCCAAAGCTCTCGCCTTGGGCCTTTGCCGCTTTCTTAGTCCCTGTCTTTACTCCGCCGCCGGTTCCACGGCCTTGGTCGTCGCCACGGTCCAATCCGGCGCGCCTACCTTGAAGCGCGCGAACCGGCGCACCGTGATGTTCTCGCCCAGCTTGCCAACCTTCTGGGCGATCAGCTCTTTGATGCTCACGGCCTGGTCCTTGATGAAGGGCTGCTCCAGCAGGCAGACCTCCTCGTAGAACTTGGCCATCTTGCCATCCACAATCCGTTCGATAACCGGAGCCGGCTTGCCCGTGGCCAGCGCCTGCGCGCGATACACATCCTTCTCGCGCTCCAGATCGGCGATGGTCACGTCCTCGGGCTTCACATAACGCGGATCGCTCGCGGCAATGTGCATCGCGATGTCCTTGAGCAGCTCCTGGAAGTCCTCGGTGCGGGCCACAAAATCGCTCTCGCAGTTCAGTTCGATCAATACGCCGATTTTCCCGCCGGCATGAATGTATGTGCCCACCGCGCCTTCGTTGGTGGTGCGGCTGGCCTTCTTCTGCGCCGAGGCAAGGCCCCGCTTGCGCAGGGCAACAAAGCCCGCCTCTATGTCTCCATTCGTCTCCTGCAAAGCCTTCAGGCAGTCGCCCATCGGCGCTCCGGATTTCTCGCGAAGCTCCTTCACCAACTTGGCATCGATTTTTGCGCTCACTGTGGTCATCTCTCTTTTCCTGTTTTCCAGCCAGTCTCCCCATGGTTCATGCCGCTGGCTTTCCGGCATAAGAAAAGCGTGGCACTCGCCACTCGCGGCCACGCTTGTCTCATTATGCGCACTCGCGTGCGAAGATTCGATGAATCCTAGCCTTCAACGACCTCGGCCTCATCCAACGCCGCCACAACAGCGGGCGCCTTGCGAATTCCGCCGCCCAGCGCCACTTCCAAATCCAGCTCGTCCGCCGGCCCAGCATCCAGACCCACGCCTTCAACCGCGGCCTGCGCCGGCAACTCCTCTTGAAACGCCTTGTCGCCCACCAGGTTCACGCCCTCGGCCGCTGAATCCGCAATCTTCGAAGTGAACAGGCGAATGGCCCTTAGCGCATCGTCGTTGCCCGGAATCACGTAGTCCACCACCGTGGGATCGCAGTTGGTATCCACCACCGCAACCACGGGAATGCCCAGCTTGCGGGCTTCCTTCACCGCAATCGCCTCGTTGTTCGAGTCCACGATAAACAGCGCGTCCGGCAGCCGCTTCATCGTCTTGATGCCCGCCAGATTTGCCTGCAGGTGCTTCCGCTCCCGCTCCAGGCGAATCACTTCCTTCTTGGTCAGCAGATCGTACCGGCCATCGGTGGCCATCTCATCCAGTTCCTGAAGGCGCTTTACACTTTTCTGCACGGTCACCCAGTTGGTGAGCAGGCCACCCAGCCAGCGCTGGTTGATGTAGGGCATCCCAGCCCGTGTGGCTTCCTCGGCCACCGCATCCTGCGCCTGGCGCTTGGTGCCGACGAATAGTATCGTCTTGCCTCCCGCGCACAGCTCGGTAACGAACTTCGACGCGTCCTTGAACAGCTTCAGCGTCTTCTGCAGGTCGATGATGTAGATCCCGTTGCGCTCGCCGAAGATATACTCCTTCATCTTCGGATTCCAGCGCTTGGTCTGATGCCCGAAGTGAACACCCGCTTCGAGCAGCTCCTTCATTGTGATCGTGGCCAATGGGCCTCCTTTTTGGATTGCATCCGGGCAAGTCCTACCTTGGCCCGGATTGATCCCGCCGATGCGGGAGATTGAAGAACTCAGTTCACAGTTCGCAGTTCTTAGTTCTCAGCAAGAAACTGTGAACTAAGAACTGCGAACTAAGAACTGCAAGCGCTTTAGCGCTTGCTGAACTGGAACCGCTTGCGGGCGCCCTTCTGCCCGTACTTCTTGCGTTCTTTCTGGCGCGCATCGCGCGTCAACAGGCCTTCGGCCTTCAGCGTCTTGCGCAGTTCCGGGTTGAATACGATCAACGCTCGGGCAATGCCCAGCTTCACGGCATCGGCCTGCGCGGCCACGCCGCCGCTCTTCACGGTGGTCACCACGTCGAAGCTCGATGCCAACTCTGCCACAACCAGCGTCCGCTTGGCCGCCACACGCTGCTGCTCGGTTACGAAATACTCTTCGAATCCCTTGCCGTTGACCTTCCACTCACCCGTGCCGGGGCGCAGAAACACGCGCGCAATCGCGGACTTGCGCCGTCCCGTCCCGTAATACTGCACCAAATCTGCCATTCTCAGCTCTCTCCGCCAGCCGTAGCTGGCCAATCTCAGTCCCTAAGTCCCTAGTCCCTTAGTCCCTGCCTTACTTATAATCGCCAGCGCCACCGGCCCCTGCGCCTGGTGGGGATGCTTGTCGCCGCGATAGACCTTCAGCTTGGTTGCCATCTGCCGGCCCATTTTGCTTTTTGGCAACATGCCCTTGATTGCCTGTTCCAGAATCGCTTCCGGCTTGCGGTTCAGCAGGCGCACAAACGACTCCTCGCGCAGCCCGCCGGGGAAACCCGTATACCGGCGATAAAGCTTGCTCTCGGCCTTCAGCCCGGTGAGCCGGACCTTCTCCGCGTTGATCACAATGAGGTGATCGCCCATATCGATGTACGGCACATACTGCGGATTCAGCTTGCCGGCCAGCACACTGGCAGCCTTGGTCGCCAGTCTGCCCAGCGTTTCACCGCTGGCGTCCACCACGTACCACTTGCGGGCAATATCCTTGCCGCTCGGAACAAAGGTACCCATCTCTCTCTCCTGCCCTCTAAAAACCAGTCTCGATCCCACTCTGCCCGGCCGGCATTCGCCCTGCTCCAGCAGCACAATCCAAGCAAAAAACTCTTGCCCAAACAAACGCATTTGCCCATGCCAAACATGCACGGGCCTTGAATCCACCCACGTCCAAACAGTTCTGTTCGGGTGAGAACTGCGGGGGTTGGCCCTCCAGGGGCTCGCTGCTCCGCTGAACACGTTCAACGTTCAGCAGCCTGCAAGGCCTGTACCAGCCGACCCCCAAAGGGCATCTGCCAGCCGGATCCGGGTGCACACACACAGACCCCAGGCGCAACACCGCGCAAGGACTCCAGAATACCCGAATCGTGGCTTAGAGTCAATGAAAACGATGGCTTGGCCGTGGTTCAGTTGCTGGATCGGCGGCAAACCGTCCGGAATCGGATTCTAGGCGGACACTGAGGCAACGGAAGGCTGGATGCGGGCAGGCCCGCACCATCGCCGATTGCGCTCGCTGTCCCCAGTTCCTTCTTCTTATCGAACAACTGCGGACAAATTCTCCGTCGCCCGCTCCCACCGCTCCAGAAACGCCCTAAGCTCCATTGGCGGCTGCAGCCAAACATCCGCCGCTGTCTCCCGACCCTCCCGTCGCACCAGCACGCTCAAGCCCCGCCGCCCAACCCGCCGAACCGCCCGGAACGCCGACTCATCGCTCAGATCGTCTCCCAGGAAAGCAACCGGGCCGCCCGCATCCGCCTCGGCCAGAATCGCCTCGACCGCGCCGCCCTTATCGCGTCCCACGCGCAACTCCAGCCCGGCCTCAAAGTCCAGCAAACTCAGTCCGTCCATCTTCGCCGGCGGCTCAAACAGCTCTCGCGTTCGCTTCTCGATCAGCGCAGCCTTCCGCCGCGAAACCCCGCGCCAATGCATCACCACGCCGTTTGCTTTGTCTTCGAATAACCCGCCCAGAGGGTCAGCCTTCAGCCGGCGGCGCAGGACTTCCAGCATGTTTTGCGATGCGGGCGGAGCTTGTTCAAGCTCCTGCCGTCCATCCGGGTACAGCCGCTCCGCTCCGTGCAGACCCCATACTTCCAGCGGTGGGTCCAGGCCCAGCAGCGGCGCAATCTCCTTGGCGGGTCGCCCGGTAATCACCGCCATGCGCGTCCGCCCTTGCCGCTGAATGCGCGCCAGCAACTCCCGCACTCCGGCCCAGGGCCGCGCTTCGAAGCGATCGACGCGAATCCCCGCCAGCGTGCCATCGTAATCCAGCAGAAGAAGAGCGCCTGCCGCCCCGGCAAACGCGCCAAAGAACTTTTCCAGCTTGTCTTCCGCCTCTGGGGTCACCGGCCAATCCCTTTCAAGGCAAGTGTACCGCGTTGTTCAACCTACGCCGAGACCGCCCGCGCGCTTCCTTGCGCGGCTTCCGCAGCTTCCAGATGGGCGTTTTCAAGATCCCCAATGCGCAATTCCCTGAGGTCGTCCAGAATGCTGGCTGCCCAACGATACACATTGTGGTCCGTTACCTGTTGCCGCATCCGCTCCATCCGAATCCGCCGTTCGGCCTGCCCATCTCCAGGGCGCGGTGAATGGCCTCACCCACCTCGTGAACGTCATAAGGATTCACCAGCAATGCGTCGTTCAGCTCGACAGCCGCCCCCGTGAATTTGCTCAGCACCACACCCCGTCTCGATCGTCTCGCGCAGCCACAAATTCCTTGGCCACCAGGTTCATTCCGTCGTGCAGCGAGGTCACCAGGCACACATCCGCCGCGCGAAACCACTGATTCACCTCCTGGTGGCTGCATTGCCGGTTAACCAGCACGATAGGCTTCCAGTCCGCAGTCTGGAAGCGCTGGTTGATGCGTTCCACCGTCTTTTCCACCTGATCGCACAATTCGGCATAGGCGGGAATCCGGCTCCGGCTGGGAGCCGCAATCTGCACCATCGTCAGCCGCTGCAGGTGCCAGGGATGCTCCTCAAAAAGCTGTTCCACCGCAAGCAGCCGCTCCACAATTCCCTTGGTGTAGTCCAGGCGGTCAACGCCCACAGCCAGGTAGTCGCAGCGCACGCCATACTCCACCAGCAGCTCCTGGCGCTTGAACACCGGCGACGGACGACCCGCGCCGACCAGGCGCGGCTTTGCGCTCTCCATCACCACGCTTACCGGGTATGATCGAACCGTGCTGGTATGGCCATGCCGCATCGCTGTCATGTGTTCCTGGTCGGTGCGCGACTCCAGAACCCGGTCTACCGTCGAAAGGAAATTGTTGCAGTGCAGCGGAATATGGAAGCCGATCAGATCCGCGCCCAGCAGCCCGTCCAGCAGTTCCCCTTGCCACGGGCAAATCCCAAACGCCTCAGGATTTGGCCACGGAATATGCCAGAAAATGGCCACGCGCGCATCCGGCCGCACCGCCTTTACCAGCCGCGGCACCAGGGCCAGATGATAGTCCTGCACAAAAACGATCGGATTCGGACTGGCTGCCATCTCCTCCAGCACTGCCGCGGCAAATCGCTCATTCACCCGCCGGTAGCTTTCCCAATCCGCGGCACGAAAGATGGGACGCGTATGCGCTATGTGGCATAGAGGCCAAAGGCCTTCGTTGGAAAACCCGTAGTAGTAGGCCTGCTCTTCCTCGCTCGACATCCACACCCGCCGCAGGCTGTATCGCGGGTCTTGGGGGGGAACGCGCAGCCGGTCGAAAGCGTCCACGGTCACTTCGTCGGCGTTTCCGCTGCCGTGCGCCACCCACACGCCGTCGCAGGCGCACAAAACGGGCTCAATGGCCGTCACCAGCCCGCTGGCGGGAACTTCGCACACCGTCGCTTTGCCACGCAGGGTGTGGATGTAGGGATCGCGACTCGACACCACAAAGATCCGGCTCGATCCTGACCGGTCGCGCATGTGTACGGCCAACCGCTCGCCGGTCCACAGGTGCTCCCCGGCATCGCGCAACCGAGCCTCGGCGGCTGCGGATGCGCGCGCCGCGGCCAGGCTCTCCGCCAGTGCCTCCACCTCTCGCGCGAGCGGGGTAAACAGGCTCAGCTCGGAGTGGCCCTCGTCCGAGAGCCCATCCACACTGCCCATGCGCAGCTTCCTCAGCCGCTCGACCGCACGTACCAAAGGCCGCATGAGGAACCAGCGAATCATCAGCACTGTGACGCCCACAATCAGCGCCACAATGGCCAGAACGAGCCAGAAGCTCCGCTGCCACACCGCATTCCCTTCCGCGCGAATGCTCCCGGCATCTTCCAGAATCACCAGAACCCCGTTCAGTCCGCCGCCGTCCGCCAGCGGAATGGCATCTTCGAGCCATTGCCGGCTCGCGTCGTGCCCAAATGCCCTGGTCTCCGCATCATGGTTGATCGCCTTTTCCACGGGACCGGAAGGCAGCCCCTTGATCAAGTCTTCAGCGCCGGCGGATGCCAGCAACCGCCCCTCTGGGTTAAATACCGCCAGACCCAGCGTCTCATTCGTTTTCTGAAGATTTGCAACGACCGCGGCCACGGAATCGACCTTTTCGGGAGCCATCGCCTGCTCAATGTCTACTTCCAGGCTTGTTCCCAGCCAGGAAGTCCGGCGTTCCAGTTCACGGCGAAGCGCAAGTTTATGAGCCACCACCTCAAAATACGTTGAGGCAACTGACACCACAGTGATCCCCGCGATCAGCGAAAGGATCAGCCGCAGCCTGAATGAGCTCATACGCACCTCCCGTTACCCGCTCCACTTCAATTTCTTTGCAAGCACTTGAATCGCCAGATGCAACTCATTGAAAACAATGGGAAGGCCCTCAACGAGCGCCTGCCGTGGGATGAAATTTCTGCATACCACCGGGTAATCCTTGCCCGGCCGTAGGCGACGCAGCCCCGCCGGCCACTCGCAACCCGCCCCATTCCACCCTTATGCGATATCCTGTCCATGCACGAGCGTCTCCCCTCAAATCGGCGCGTTCGCGTCAACACTCGAACACCGGCAAACCAAATGGCGATACCAACCATCGACAGAACCGCCAAGCGAGTCGTGCTCACCGTCCAGGACTACTCCCTGTTCGCGCATCGCGCTGTCATGAACCTCTTTCGCCCTCCGCGTTATGGGTCTGAATTCCTGATTCAAGCCGACATCATCGGCGTCGGTTCGGCGTTCATTGTGTTGTTGTCGGGCTTTTTCACGGGCGGCGTGCTGGCGTTGCAATCCGCAGCCACGCTCTCTGAGTTCGGCGCCAACGGCCTCACCGGCCGCTTTGTGGGCCTCACCATGATTCGCGAACTCGGCCCGGTGCTCACCGGCGTCATGGTAGCCGGCCGCAACGCCTCCTCAATGGCCAGCGAACTCGGTTCCATGGTGGTTACCGAGCAGATCGACGCCATGCGCGCCCTTGGCGTGGACCCCATGCGCAAACTGGTCACCCCACGCCTGTTTGCCTGCATCTCCATGCTTTTCTTTCTCACCATCCTCGCCGACGCTTTCGGCATCCTCGGCGGCGGATTCGTCACCGTCGTCATGAACCATCAGGACGGCTTCCAGTACTTCTCCACAGCCTGGGAATCCCTCCGCTATCCCGACATCGTTCAGGGCCTGGTAAAGCCGCTCTTCTCTGGCTTCATCATCGCCTCCATCGGCTGCTTCTTTGGTATGAGAACCTCGGGGGGTACGCAGGGTGTCGGCCGCGCCACCATTCAGGCCGTCGTTTTCTCCTCGGTAGCCATCATCATCGCTGACTTCCTCCTGACCCAGGTCCTGCTCTCTCTTTTAGCCCGCTCATGAACCAGACCGACAGCGCCTCCCAGTCCGATCCGGTACCGCCTGGTCTAATCCAGGCCGGAGCGGCATCGGTCGTGGCCGGCACCCCAGTCGTAGCCTTTCAAAACGTATCCATCGCTTTTGATGGCCCGTCCGTTCTTCAGGACATCAGCTTCTCAGTAGCGCCAGGCGAAACCCGCATCCTGCTCGGACCCGCGGGCGTAGGCAAGAGCGTCCTGCTCAAGCTCGTCAACGGCCTGCTCCGCCCCGATGAAGGCAGTATCCTGCTCTTCGGCGACGAGATCTCAAAAATGCCCGAGGAGCAGCTTTTTCCCCTCCGCACGCGCACCGGCATGGTGTTCCAGGAAGGCGCGCTCTTCGATTCCCTCACCGTTCGCGACAACGTGGCTTACCAGTTGATTCAGGAGCAGATTCCCGACAGCGAAATCGACCGCCGCGTCCACGAGGCGCTCACCTTTGTTGAGTTGGACGAGACCTTTTCTCTTTACCCGGTCAGCCTCTCCGGCGGCATGAGGCGTCGCGTCGCCATCGCGCGCGCGCTCATCCGCCAGCCGGAGCTTATCCTCTACGATTCGCCCACCGGCGGACTGGACCCCGTCACCTCCACAACCATCATCGAGCTGGTCATGAAGGAGCGAGACGTTTACCGCACCCCATCCATCTTCGTCACGCATCGCCTGCAGGACGCATTCACCCTCTGCACTCACCGCTTCGACCCCGGGCAGGGCTCCATGGTCCCGCTTCCCAAAGGCCACGCCGACCCCAACACCACTTTCCTGATGCTCGAAGAAGGCCGCCTCATCTTCGACGGCTCCATCCACAACCTGGTCAACAGCGACAACAAGTTCGTGAGGGAATTTCTGCAGTAGGGCGGGGGCTTCGACGGCAGGGCTGCTAGGCTGGGGCTGGTAGGTCAGGGTCTCACAGGTTGCGGAAAAACTCCTCTCGGACAGGCTTTGTAACAGGGCGCGACTTCAGAGGCTGCGGAAAAACTCGATGTTTCGGATGAAATTGTCGGAAGACATCCCTCGGGGGCTGAAGCCCACGGTGATTCTATTGCCTTTGCGGCACGGCTGAAGTCGCGCCCTTTCAAAGCAATGAGTTTTTCCGCAGCCTGTTCAGTCGTGCCGATAAAGCCAACAAAATGAATCGGGCTTTAGCCCCTGAGGTATGTTCCTCGGACGCGGCCTATGATGAAACATATCCCGAAGAATCGATATACTCTATCCATTGTGGAAACCAAGAAACTCGATCCCGCCCAAATCGAAGAACGCAGAGCCGCCATGATGGCCGCTGTCGGCCTCTGGAAGGATCGCACCGATCTACCCGACACCGAGACCTACATCCGCAATCTGCGCGGAGGCACCCGACTCCAAAGACTCCACGCCCAATGGAGATCGGATGAAGACGAAAAGCCGTAATGCAAAGTCGGCGCGGAACCAAGAGCTATAAGCTAATAGCTGGAAGCTAGGAGCTGGAATTTCCATGTCCTTCAAATTTCAAAACTTCGACTTCCTCCACCTCGACGCCAGCTTCAGCGAAGACGAGTTCCTTGTCCGCCGGACCACCCGCGACTTCGTCGAAGACAACCTCATCCCCATCATCGAAGACTGCTTCCGCGAAGGCCGTTTCCCGCGCGAGTTAGTCCCACTCATGGGCGAGCTAGGCTTCTACGGAGCAAGTCTCCAGGGCTACGGATGCGCCGGCATGTCCAACGTCGAGTACGGCCTGGTGATGCAGGAGCTCGAACGCGGCGACTCCGGCCTGCGCAGCTTTGTCAGCGTCCAGTCCGCGCTGGTCATGTATCCCATCTACACCTTCGGCTCCGACGAGCAGAAGAACACCTGGCTCCCCGCGCTCGCCAGCGGAGAAAAGCTGGGCTGCTTCGGACTCACCGAGCCCGGCTTCGGGTCCAATCCAGGTGGAATGAGCACCACCGCCCGCAAGGTGGGCGATGAGTACATACTCAATGGCGAAAAAATGTGGATCACCTCCGGCTCCATCGCCGACATCGCCATCATCTGGGCCAAGGTTGAAGACGAAGACAATCAGGTCCGCGGCTTCCTGGTCGAGACCGATCGACCCGGCTTCAGCGCCCACGATATCCACGGCAAGTGGTCTCTGCGCGCCTCCGTAACCAGCGGCCTCTCCTTGCAGGAAGTCCACATTCCCGCCGCCAACCTGCTGCCCTTGACCGGCGGCCTCAAGAGTCCGCTCATGTGCCTTAACCAGGCGCGCTACGGCATAAGCTGGGGCGCCATTGGCGCGGCCATTTCCTGTTACGACACCGCCCTCCAGTACGCCAAAACCCGCAAGCAGTTCCACTCGCAGCCCATTGCCTCGCACCAGCTCATCCAGGAAAAACTGGTGTGGATGGCGAGCGAAATCTCCAAAGCCCAGTTGCTCTCGCTGCACGTTGGCCGCCTCAAGGATGCGGGCAAAGTTGGCCACCAGCACATCTCCATGGCCAAACGCAACAACGTCTGGATGGCTCTGGAAACGGCTCGCATGGCCCGCGACATCCTGGGCGCAAATGGCATCACCGAAGACTACCCTGTCATGCGGCACATGATGAATCTAGAATCGGTGAAGACCTACGAAGGCACGCACGACATCCACGCGCTCATCCTCGGCCAGCACCTGACGGGGATCGCCGCGTACTGAATCAACGGCCACAGCCGGCGATGCGTGTAAGAACCCATCGACAAGCCGAATCGAATGCGGCATAGTGTTAGCCATGCTGAGTTTTGCTTTTGGTCTTCGTCTCTTGCGGCGGGAATTTCCTTTGCTCCTGAGCGCCTTCCTCGCTTACGCGATTCTTGTCGCCGCCCAGCAACCAGCCCCGCTAATCGTCCTCCACGCCGCGCGCTTGCTGCAGGTAGACACCGGCGCCCTGCTTCAGCCCGGCGAGATCCTGGTCGAGGTAGACCAGATTCGCGCCGTGGGTAAATCCGTCGAACATCCGGCAACCGCAAAGATCGTCGATCTCGGCGACGTCACCCTGCTTCCCGGCCTCATCGACGCCCACGTCCATCTCTTCCTCCATCCCGGCACGGAAGACCTGCAGACCGTTGAGGAATCGGTTCCCTGGCGCACCCTTATGGCTGCTGAGGCCGCCAGGGCCGACCTGCTGGCCGGTTTCACCGCCGAGCGCGACATGGGCACCGAAGGCGCGGGCTCCGCCGACACCGCCATCCGCGACGCCATCAACCAAGGCCTCATCCCGGGCCCGCGTTTGCGCATCAGCGGCAACGCGATCGACATTCTGGGCGGCCACGAAGACGCGCTCGGCTTCAACCCCGCACAGCACGTTCTCTCCAACGCCGACTACGCCAACTCCGCCGACCAGATTATCGAGGTCATGCGCGCCCAGCACAAGCAGGGCTCCGACTTCGCCAAGATTTACGAGACCGGACCGGACAAAATGATCCCGAATGGGAAAGGCGGGGGCGTCCTGCACACCCCCTACCAGTACGCCGCCGCGCAACTCACAGCCGCCGTTGAAGAAGCGCGCCGCCTCGGCACGCGCGTCGCAGTCCACGCCATGGGCGAGCCAGGCACGCTTTATGCCGCGCAGGCAGGTGTTGCCTCCATCGATCACGCCACGCAACTAAGCGATGAAACCATGCGCCTGATGCGCGAAAAGCACATCCCCGCCGTGCCCACCTTCGCCATCTTCGATTATTTCGCGCACAACCGTACCTCGTCAGCCGAGGCCGCCAGCGAATCCACTCTGCTCGATTACAAAATTGCCGAATTCAAACGTCAGGTGGCTGCCGGCATCCCCTTCGCGGTCGGCTCCGACGTAGGCCCGTTCCCGCATGGCACGCAGGCCGTCGAACTGGAGCTGATGGTTCGCTACGGCATGAAGCCCCTCGCCGTCCTCCAGGCCGATATGATCGAAGGCGCGCGGCTACTCGGCTGGGAAGACCAGATCGGCCAGCTCAAGCCCGGCTACCTGGCCGACATCGTGGCCGTCCCCGGAAACCCGCTCGAAGATATCACCGCCGTCGAGCGCGTAAGTTTCGTGATGAAGGGTGGCAAGGTGGTTCGTCAGTAATCTTGTCCGTATAACTCGGCCATAACTCCGGAGTAAGTCTACAAGTTAGCGGCCATCTCGGCCAGCGTGGCAACCGTATTCATATTCCGCGCGGTGCCGTTCCTCGCCGCCGGAATCCTTAGCCTGGATTCGCCCTGGCCGTCCGGGTAATAGACATAGAATTCACGCAAGCCAACCTGAATCACTTCGTTTTTCCGGTTGGAGACACCTTCCAGACCGTCGGCTGCCGGAGGCTCGTCAAGAAAAATTGCGACAGTACGGTTCCCCGGCATCTGCGTGAACGGGTTGTTCGCGAGAACAGCAGCCATCTCCGCAGCGGTGCGGACCATGACACCAACCGGCTTGCCTGCATATTTGGCCAGCGCCGCTTCAAGGGCAGCCTTTGCCTGGGACTCGGTCTTTGCGGATTGAAAGACGACGTTACCGCTGGCGATGTGCGTACGCACGCGCGTGAAGCCGGCCGCCTCGCACATAGCCTTCAGTTCGGTCATGGGCAGCTTGCCTGTGCCACCCACATTCACCGCGCGCAGCAGACCGATGTATGCGTTCATTTCTGTCACTCCGGCATGCGCTTCCGAACACTGAGTACGTGGCACTCGGCGCAACCTCACTTCGGCGCAGGCGCCGCTTCCTGTTTCCGCCGCGCATGAATCTTTCTGAGCGTCTCCCGCCAGCGTTTCGACTTTTCCGGCAGCAGCGAGTCTTCGACCGCTTTACGATAGCCGCCCAGGTAGATGGAATATAGAATCGCCAGGGAGCATCCCGTGCCCCAAAGGAAGCCGATGCAGAGTCCAAGGATGGCGGCCGGTCCAAAGGATTCCATCGCGCTTGTCCTCTCTACTTCGCCCCTACACGGCCACCGTAAAGCTATCCTCGGTCCGCGTCACCGCATGGTAGAGCGTATCCCGCTCTACAGGGATCCGCCCGGCCTCGGTAATCAGGCGGCACAATTGTGTGCGCGTCATGCCCTGCGGCGTGGTGGCCCCGGCGTCGTGGTAGATCTTCTCCTCAATCACCGTGCCGTCGAGGTCGTCGGCGCCAAAGCGCAGAGCGATCTGGGCAATCTTGGGCGTCATCATCTGCCAGTAAGCCTTGATGTGCGGGAAATTATCCAGCAGCAGGCGGCTCACCGCTATCTGCCGGATATCCGTCAGTCCCGTCGTCACCGGCAGATGATCGAGAGGGGTATTCTCCGGGTGAAACGCTAGGGGAATGAAGGTCTGAAAGCCGCCTGTTTCGTCCTGCAAAGCGCGCAGTTTCAGCAGGTGGTCCACGCGGTCTTCGTCGTTTTCAATATGCCCGTAAAGCATGGTGGCATTGGACTTAAACCCCAGCCTGTGCGCCAGGCGCGCTGTTTCAAGCCACTCGTCGCCGTCGATTTTGTGGTCGCAGATGATTGACCGGACCCGAGGGGCGAAAATTTCAGCCCCGCCCCCGGGCATCGAATCCACGCCGGCATTGCGCAACTTTACCAGCGTTTGCTCAATGGTGAGCTTCGCACGCCGCGCCAGATAGGCTACTTCCACCATGGTGAAAGCCTTGATGTGCACCTTGGGAAACCGGTCCTTGAGCCCGCGCACCAGATCGAGAAAGTATTCCAGCGGCAAATCCGGGTGCAATCCGCCGACAATGTGAAACTCCGTAACCGCCTCGGAATAGCCCGACGCCGCAGTCTCCCACGCTTCTTCAAGAGCCATGGTGTAGCCGGCCGGGTCGCCCTTCTTGCGTCCGAACGCGCACAGCTTGCAGGCGGCCACGCAAACGTTGGTGGGATTGATGTGGCGATTGACGTTGAAGTAGGTTACGTCTCCGTGCATCCGTTCGCGCACGTAGTTGGCCAGCCAGCCCACCGCCAGCACATCCCGCGAGCCATAAAGCGCCAGCCCATCGTTCGAGTCCAGGCGCTCGCCGGCCATCACCTTGGCCGCAATCGGCTCAAGCCTCGGGTCGTAGCTCCGAAACGCAATCGGTTCGCGGAAATCCTGGGTCTCAGCGCTCATAGCCCTATGATACAGAAAGTTCCTCGAAGGACGTGTCCGAAGACTCTGTGGAGATGCCGAACTTTCGACAGGAGAGAGTCCCCCTAGGGCCCGACTGGCGGCGAGGACGCCGCCATCACAGCCGGCCAGGAGGCCAGCGCTACGATGCCATTGGCGTCGCCGGGAGTGTGGTGATTTGCGTACATTGCGATGACAGAACGACGTCGCAATGTGCGCGTATCCGTGTACTCAAACGTGTGAAAAAGAGTGCAAAAATGGGCAAACGAAGGGCGTTTAAGGGCGATTAAGGGTGTTTTCGATGCGTTTTCGCGTGCATTTTTTGTGCGTGTAAGCGTTTACAAAACGAGGAAAGTGCATGCACTGATATCATCTGGCTGCGAACGGGGCTTCGCATCGAAACAGTGCTGGAGGTCGCAGTTTCTGGAAAGGTTCCTGGAAAGATGACCTAGCGATTTGGCACTCTTCGGAGGCGAATCGGCGGGTTTCGTAAACCAGCGACATGGGCGCTTGAACTAAGCCGCTGCGCGGCGGACGCTGCGGCGTGGGCGGCCATCGATGGTGCAGTCTCAGCCTGAATCCTGGCTCTGGGCTATACTACCCTGGTCATGGACATAGCCGTTGCGAAATGCCTTAATGGTTCTGCAGGTCCTCGGCAAGTTTCCTGTAATCATATGCTTACAATTGAAATCCCATAGGTGGATCACCGCGCCCGCCGCAAAACCACAGCGGCTCACTTCAAACGGCCCTATCGAAACTGCCCCGGAGAAGAACCCGCGTTCATCCCTACTTGTCCAGTCGGGGCAGTCCCGATAGGGTTCTAACGTTTATGAGGATCTATTAGCGAACACGCAAAACACAAACTCCTGTTTCGGTGGCGGTATTCGCTCAAGCGAGACTTCTCACTGAGAGCGGATGGGAGACCGATCATTGACGAAGCGGGCGTGACCCTGCCAACGATGCCACACAGATCGGTAGTCAGGCAAACCCTAGGGGCCTTTCGGTAGCTCCAAATTGTGCCAAACCTCAATCAGCCACGTGTCGTGATCCCGAACAGCGACCCATGAAAGGATGCCCGTCCGAGTTCCCCAGGGCGAACCATCAGGCGCCAATGCT
>Ga0182030_10008674_pt1 | contig 20984 bp, 18 predicted proteins | sample 812S3MmetaG_FD_121299 | JGI IMG/M metagenome (GOLD analysis project Ga0182030, IMG submission 121299) | Permafrost microbial communities from Stordalen Mire, Sweden - 812S3M metaG (Illumina Assembly) | ecosystem: Environmental > Terrestrial > Soil > Wetlands > Permafrost | place: Sweden...
ACTTCGGCGCTGGGGAACAGCAAGCCGCCCTCGGTGGTGTAGTAACCGAGTTCGGCGCCGACGCCGAGAACGAAGTCGGCGTCAGCGAGAAGCCGTTCCGACGGTTCCGACGCGAAGGCGCCGGCGATGCCGATGTCCCAGGGTTGGCCGGCGAAATAGCCCTTGCCTTGCAACGACGTGGCCAGCAGCGCGCCGACGCGATCGGCGAGTTTGATGATTTCGTCTCGCGCTTTCGACGCCATGGCGCCTTTGCCGGCGATGATCACCGGGCGTTTCGCGGCGGCGAGTTTTTCCACCACGGGCGCCAGCAAATCGGGGCTGGGGCTTTCGACGCGCGGCGGCAGGAACTGCGTGGAGGGGCGATAGTCGAAGTCCCAGTCGAAGTCTTGTTCCTGGAGATGCATGTTGAGGTTCAACACCACCGGGACGCGATGCACGCGGGCGGCGTAGAAGGCTTCGGCGATTTCCTCGGCCATGTTGTCGATGCTGGTGACGGTGTGGAAACGCGCCGAGCAGGCCTCGGTAAAGCGCTTTTGGTCCATCGATTGGGTTTTGTTCTTGGCGCCTGGATTGATTTCACCGGTAACGACCACGAGCTGTGAGCGGTTGCGCGCGGCGATGATCAGCACGGTGCCAAGCTGCGTCAGGCCGGGTCCGCAGGTGACCATGGCGACGCCGACCTTGCCGGTGGTGCGGGAATAGCCGTCTGCCATCGATACGGCGGCGGCCTCATGCCGGGCGGAGATGATTTTCGCGTGCTTCTTCGCCAATGAGGACCACAGCCACATGTTGCCGTCGCCCATCAGGCCAAACAGATTGTCGCAACCCTCGGCCAGCAAGGCGTCGGCGATGGCTTCGTAGACTTTCATTGGTGTGTACTCCCCTTGGCCGCCGGATCGGCGGGCCCGTCGTGTTCCTGGGGTCTTTGTTCCAGATGACCGGCGGCGCGTCCATAGGCGGGCACGGTGGGTCTGACATCGAGGGTGGGACGTGCTATCACCGTGGGATGAGCGCGGCACTCAAAGCAATGACGATCGACGAATTCGATGGCTTTCGTCCGGTGGCGATGACCGGCGGCACGATCGCCCACGAGGCCATCGGCCGGAACCTCCGCACGGAGCTTGATAGCCAGTTGCACGGTTCCCGTTGCCAAACTTTCGGTCCAACCACGAAGATCGAGGTCGCGGGCCGCATCCGGTATCCGGATGCGCTCATCGTCTGTTCGCCATTGGACCGGAAAGCAACCGTTGTGACTGATCCTGTGGTGGTGTTCGAGGTGCTGAGCGACAGCACCGCGCACATCGATTATTTTGAGAAGCTCCGCGAGTATACCGCGACGTCGTCGATCCGGCGTTACGTGATCCTGGATCAGGACCTGATCTCGGCGACGGTTTTTGTCCGTGACGGTGACCGGATGGTGGTGGAGACGGTCGCGCGCGGGGAGATGTTGAGGGTCCCGGAAATCGACGTGGAGATCCCGCTCAACGATCTGTGTCGCGGTGTTGAGCCGGAGCAACCGCCGGACGCCGGGGCCGCATCCGGTTGACCGCGATTTTTCATTTGGCTGCGACCATTGGCGCCGCCCACGACATCAGCCAGCCAACCGTGTCGCGAACTATCGCCGAGCACAGGAGCACGCCTTGGGTCTTTCGGATCCGACTGATTGGTCGATGCTACCGCACGCTTATGGGCCGGCTGGAGACATACCACCGCTTTTGCGCCGTCTTGGCGTCGATCCGACACCGAAGAACCCGAATGACGAACCCTGGTTCACGCTATGGTCGGCGCTTTGCCACCAAGGAGACGTCTATAGCGCCTCCTATGCCGCGGTTCCCGAAATTGTGCACATCGGATTGGCCGCAAAAGGTCCAATTGATATTGGCTTTTTCATGCTTCCCGCTTGCATAGAGGTTGCCCGGTCGACCGGCCATGGGCCAGCACTCTCCGATGCGGTCACAGGTCCATACCGGCTGGCGCTACGCCAATTGCATGACTGCGCCTATGCTCATGCTGACGATCAGTGGGATAGCTACATGGCTCAGTCCATTGCTGCCGCACTGTCGGCGTCCAAGGGGCAAATTGAGTTGGCTAAGGCGTTGGTGAACCTGGATCGGGATATCATCCGCAAGATCAACGCGGGTGATTGGTAGCGTCCCTATCGCTTTCACTGCTTCATGACGGGCCGGTCCAAGCCTACGTACCAGGTGACACCACGCCCTAGACCCGTTCGCACGGTGCGGCGCGCCAGATGGCCGGGTCAAGCCCGGCCATGACGTCATCGGAATGAGTCAAACGACCTTATTCGCTTTCAACTTCTCGACGTCGTCAGCGCTCAATCCCAGCCACCCGGTCAGCACATCTTCTGTATGCTCCCCCAACACCGGCGACGCCTTCACCTTCGGCGGCTTGCCATTAATACGCACCGGCCACGACGGCATCTTAAATCCCGCGTAGCTCTTATGCTCCATCACCTGCATGATGCCGCGCGTCTCGAACGTCGGTTCGTTCTGCAATTCCATCGTATCCAGCACCGCGCCGGCCGGCACGCCGGCACCGCCGACCGCCGTCATCGCTTCGTACTTGGTACGAGTCTTCGTCCACGCGGTGATGATCGGATCCAGCTCCGGATCGTTCTTCACGCGCAATGCCGGCGTATTGAAACGCGGATCGTCGATCAGGTCCTCGCGGCCCATCACCTTGCACAACCGGGCCCAATGCTCGGGATTGCCGCGGCTGGTCATGATCCAGACGTAATCGTTCGGTCCGCCCGGCGCGCAGGGATACAGTCCCGACGGCGCGTTGGTGCCGCCGCCCGAGCGCGTGCCGTCCCGCTCCACAGCCTTGCCCGATCGCGCCTGGGTCGCGAAGTTGGTGCGCATGTAGTGCAGCATCGCGTCCTGCATCGCCACCTGCAGACGGCAGCCCTCGCCGGTCTTGTCTCGCTTGCGCAACGCGCCGAGGATGGTGATCGCCATGGTCATTCCGGTCCCGGTATCACCCAAAGACAACCCCGGCTTCACCGGCTGCCTCCCCTTCTCCCCCGTCACGCTGATCGTTCCCCCCATCGCCTGGGCGATCATATCGAAGGCGAGATTGGTTTCGTACGGGCTGCCTTCGCCAAAACCCTTGACCTGGCAATAGATAATGCCGGGGTTCAACGCTTTCACCTCGTCATAGCCAAGGCCAAGACGTTCGATCGTGCCCGGCGCCATGTTCTCCACGGCGATGTCCGCCTTGCGCAACAAATCCTTGACCAGCGCCAAGCCTTCCGGCGCCTTTAAGTTCACCGTGATGGACTTCTTGTTGGCGTTGAACTGCTGGAAATAATACGGATCGTCATCGGGCTGGCCCTTGCGCAGCCGCCGGCCGGGATCGCCGGCACCGGGGTTCTCGATTTTCACGACCTCGGCGCCCAGCCAGGCGAGGGCTTCGGTGCAGGATGGGCCGGCTTCGAACTGGGTGAAATCGACGACCCGCACGCCGGCGAGAAAGTCGTAGTCCGCGCTGTTGTTCGACATGATGATTTCCTCCGGTGCGGAAGCTTCGCACGGAACCGGGGTTTATCCAACCCGATCGCGGCGGCGCCAGCGCAGACCGATCCAGACGACCCAAAGGAAGCAGATCGTTTCGGAGATGTCGATCGCTCGCATCGGGCCGACGCGATCGGCCAGGAAGCCGAGCATTAATATTCCCAACGGACCCATGCCGATACAGACGGTTAACAATCCCATCAGGCGGGAGCGGATATGCGCGGGCGCATGCAACACGATCAACGAGGTTTGCATGTTGGCGAAGGCGGCGGAGCCGAAGCCGCCGAGCGCCAACAAGCCGCTCGCCAAAGCGAAAACGGGGGCGAGCGGCATCAGGAACACACACGAAATGAACATCAGGGAGCCGCCGACCATCAATACGCGGCCGGTCAGGCGCGGCTCGCCGCTGCTCAGCCAGATGCCGCCGATGAAGGCGCCGAACGCCTCGGACGCGGCGAGGATGCCTACCAGGGTGGGAGAGACCATGAAGACCTGGCGGCCGATCGGCGCGATCAGGGCGGAGTAGGGAAACGCCAGCAGGTTCATCGCGATGGTGACGGCCAGCACGCCGGCGATGGTGATGTGGGCGCGGGCGAAGGCGATGCCCTCGGCCAGGTCGCGCGGAACGTTGCTGACCACGAACGGACGGCTTTGCTGACGGTAGCTGACGCCTCGGGTGATCGACGCGGCCAGGGCGTAGACGCCGGCGGACACGGCGTAGGATCCGGCGATGCCGAAGTGTTGATAGATGATGCCCGCGGCGATCGGGCCGAGCAGGCGGGCGCCTGAATTCGACATCGTATCGAGCGCGAGGGCCCGGGACACCAGGCCGCCTTCGACGCTTTCGCCGACCATGCGCCGGCGCGTCGCCATTTCGGTCGACCACACCATGCCGGAGACGAAGGAAGAGATCGCCAGATGCCACGGATGCACCACGCCGAGGATCGCCAGGGTGGCGATGATCGCGGCCGAGGCACAGGTCAGAAGTTGTCCAATTTGCAAGACGGATTTGCGGCTGACCGACTCGGTGATCACGCCGGAGAAGGCGCCGAACAGCAGCATCGGCATGGTGCGCGCGGCGGAGACGACGGCGACCGCGAGGCCGGAGTTGGTGGCGTCGAGGGTGAACAAAGCGGCTGCCAGAAGCTCGAAGAAACGCATGGTGTTGACGCAGCCGCCGATGGCCCAGAGGCGGAGGAAGGCGGGCGTGGACAGCAGGGCGCGCAGGCCGGTGGTGTTGCGGGTGGGCGGGGTCATGGGGGCGTCGTTGGCGTCGCGCGGGAGTGGGTCATCGCACGCAAGGCGGTGCCGGGCGAGATGGCCGGGTCAGGCCCGGCCACGACGAATTGTCGCGGGCCGGCCATGACCAATTCACGAACTCACGCCCCTTTCAGCGCGGCATTTGCTCCAACAACCGGCCCAGGCCCGGGATCGGATCGTTCAACTTCATGACGCCCAGAGCGGCCCATAAGGCGGCCTCGTTGGTGGTGATCACCGGCTTGGCGAAGGCGCGTTCCCAGGGGGCGATCCAGGGCATCGTCGGGAAATTGCCGCCGGGAACGATCAGCAGTTCGATCTCGGGGGTATCGACGCGGCGCAGGGCTTCGAACGCCATGTTGGCGTCCAGCTTACCGATGGCATAGGCGTCGGTGGCGCCGAAACCCTCCATGCCGACGACATCAAGTCCGTATTTGCGTTCGTAGTAGCGTTTGGCGTTCTCGATCACCTGGATGGAATACGGGGTAACGATGCCAACGCGTTTCATTCCCAGCGCCAGCACGGCTTCGCCGATCGCCTCGGCCGAGGTGACCGCGGGCACGCCGGCCCCCTTCGACATTTGGGCCTTAACCCTGGCGTCGTAATCGTCGTCGAACAGGCTGGCCGAAGTCTGCGCCAGCGCGACGACCTCAACCTTCGCGTCGCCCAGCATCTTCGACTGATAGATGACGTCCTCGTCCTTGCTGGGGGAGAACGGGGTGTTGCCGCCCTTGCCCAGACGCGCGGTGTGGAATTGCAGCGTGGCGGGCAGGCAGTGGGTGTATTCGATTTCGACCGTCGTGTTAGTGGACGGGATCAGCACGCCGAAGTGCCGCCGTTCGATCTGGATCATCTGACCTCCCCCGCGATTGTGTCGCGGGAGGGGTCGCACCTACGCGGGTCAAAGGCAAGCCGGAGGGCCCGGTCAGTGCGCCATCAGAACGGGCAGCGCGGCCGATTGCAGCACGGCGCGGGTGAATCCGCCGAACACCGCTTCCCGCAGGCGGGTGTGGCCGTAGCCGCCCATCACCAAAAGTCCGCAATTCGCCTGCGTCGCGGCGTCGAGCAACACATCGACCGGTGAGCGGGAGTGTTCGCGCAGCGCCTGGATGGTCACGTTGGGGTTGTGCCAACGTAACATCCTCGTCAGACGGAGATGGGATTTGTCGCCTTCCTCATCCTCGGTGACGACGAAGACGGTGACGTGACCGGCGGCGTGGATGAAGGGCAGCGCGGCGCGCACGGCTCCGGCGGATTCGCGGGTATCCTTCCAGGCGATGCCGATGACGCCGTTCAACGGCGCGGGCGGCACGGTGGAGGCCTGGGGCGCGATCACCACCGGTTTGCCGGTGTCCATCAGGGCGGCTTCCATGAGGACGTAGTCGGGGCCCCATTCTTCCTCGCCGCGGCCGACGACGATCAGGTCGGAGGTGCGGCCATATTCGGCGAGCCAATCGGCTTCGGTGCCGATTTCGCTGATCCACTCGCCGGTGACGCCTTTTTCGGCCGGCGTTTCGGCGGCGGCGATTTTGTTCTGGGTGCAGAACGCATGCCAGGCGTCGGAGGCGGCTTTCTCGCGCCCGTCGGCGTCGGCTTCCATCTGGCCGATCATGGTATCGATGCCGGATGCCATCCCGCCGTCGCTGGCGGCCAATGAGGCGACGTCGCGGCGCACGTCGGGGCGCACGTGCAGGGCCACGAAATGCGCGTCGAACGCCTGGCCGAGGGTCAGCGCGGTGGCGAAGACCTCCGCGTCGGCGGTCGAACCGCTGACCGGCAGCAAAATGATTTTGGGCATCGGAGACCTCCCGTGGTTCGGCGTCCTGGCGCCCCTTCCCGAACGAATTGTTCACGCGAATGTGGGCGGGTCGGGGGAGGTTGTCCAGAAGCGGGGGGTTCAGAGACTCTTTCGGGACTGGCCGGGGCCGAACACCCGAAGCACCAGGATGTCACCGGCGGTCTCGGCGCCGCCGGGATCCCGGTTGCATCTGCCAATTCAGAATGGCGTCAAGGTCGTCGATGGTATCGACCGCGTAGCAAAGTGTCCGCGCCACGCGGACGCGTCAGCGGCCGGAACGCGGCGGCGGCAGTTCGCGATCGGCGCCCGGATTGTCGATCCACACGTCCGCCTGAGCTTCCGACACGGTCCGCCCGCCGGCGGCGGATTCTCGCGCCTGGGCGCTCAGCCGAGCTTCGCGAGCGCCGGCGGCGTCGGGCGATGACGGTTTCAGCCTGGGAGGCACCGGTTTCGATCGTGTCCACGGCGGATAACGTAATCCTGGCGGTAACCGGTGATCAGTCGAACGCTGATACGGGCCGGTAGTCCGTTGCTCACGCCGCCTCGTCCAGTTCGACGTAAACCGTGCCGTCGAGGATGCGGCGGGCGGTGCGGCCCAATGTGGCGCGGCGGACGCCGTGGTTGCGGCCGGGTTGGGCGAGGACGACGTCGGGTTCGGTCTCGATCACGCCCGCCGGGTGGCCGATGCGCAATTCGACGCGGCCGGCGGCGTCGGGACGGGCGGCCTCGGCGACCAGGCTGCCGGGGATGCGAGCGGCCACGCCGGTGCAGACGGTGGACGTGCCGGCGTAGGTTTTGTGGGAAATTTGCATGAACAGCAGGCGGGCGACGAGATCGACGTCATCGGCCGCGACTTGCATGCCGTCGAGGTGACCGGTGTAGGCGGCGGGCGGGGAGACAATGCCCAGAATAGGAGTGGCGGGGGATTCCGAGCGCGCGGCCGGGATGGAGGTGGCCATGCCCATGCGGACGGCCCCGGCGGCGCGGATGCGTTCCAGGCGGTCGAGTAGCTCTCGATTGGCGTCGATTTCCGCGGGGGACTCAATGCCGGTCAGGCCGACGTCGCGGGCGCGGATGAAGACATGGGCGTTGCCGATGTCGATCAATGAGGCCTCGATCGGGCCGATGCCGGGGACGTCCAGCGTATCGACCGGGCTGCCGGTCGGCAGCAGCGCTCCCGTCGCGCCGCCCGCGGTGTCGGAGAAATCGATCAGGATGCGGGCGCCGGAGCCGGGCACACCGGGCACCCGATAGGTCCCGAGGCCGACCGGCTTGCCGTTCCGGACGGGGACCTCGATGGTCAGCAGGCGCTTCAGGTTGGTGTTCCAGGTGCGCACGCGGGTGATGCCCTCGACCGGGGGAACGATGCCGGACTCGATCGCGTACTGGCCGACGGCGGCCGAGATGTTGCCGCACAGGCTGTGGTAATCGACGTGCGGGCGATCGATCTCGACCTGGCCGAAGGTATAGGTGACGTCGGTGTTCGCCATGCGCGGCGGGCCGATGATCGCCAGCTTGCTGGTCAGCGGGTCGGCGCCGCCCAGACCGTCGATCTGGCGTTTGTCGGGGGAGCCGAAGACGCGAAGGATCAGGCGGTCGCGCTCGGGTCCGGCGGGCGGGAGGTCTTCCTCGCGCAGGAAGATCGCTTTGCTGGTGCCGCCGCGCATGATGGTGCAGCGTAATGATTCCATGGTGGGTTCTCCCGCGGGCCGGCTGGCTTGGGCGATGGTAGCGCGGTTCGCGGTGGCACGGGAATCGGCCTGGGCGGCTGGTCAGGGGATGAAGCGTCGCAGACTGTCCTTCAGCAGAACGCTGTTGAAGTTCATGAGCAGGGCTACCTGGCAACCACTAAGGCGCAAGTAAGTGCGCGCTTGCGCCTCATGCACCGGCAGGATGCGCTCGACCGCTTTGAGTTCGACCAGGACGGTCCGCGCCACGATGATGTCGGCGAAGAAGCCCTGGTTCAGGCGGATGTCCTCGTAAACGACCGCGAGCGGCACCTCGCGTTGGAACTCCAGGTTGGCATGTTGAAGCTCCCAGCAGAGACAATGATGATACACGGTCTCCAGCAGTCCTGGGCCGAGCTTGCGGTGCACCTTGATGGCGAGGCCAATGATGCGGTCGGTCAGGACGGGACCGGGTTCCGTTACGGGCATGGGGTGGGGTTATGGGGGTGGATGGTTGCGGAAGGCTTAACGTTGCGTCTGTTCGTGGTCGCGGCTGGCTTGTGAGGTTTTGACGTCCGGGTTTGTTCCTGGCTGGCTTATCAATCGCAGAGGACGATGAGACGCAGGGATCGCAGAGAAGATTTTCATAAGCCGTGCCGGTTGCGTGTCCAGGGGTCGCCTCGCATGGGGCTTCGCCCAGGCCGGAGAGTCGTTGCGACTGGCGAGGAGGCGCGGTTTCGACTGAGCTTCTCTGCGATCTCTGCGTCTCATCGTCCTCTGCGATTGATAAGCCAGCCGAGGTCGGCACGAACGGAAATGTTTTCGTCCCCGAGACAGGGGCGGAACCGTTTGCGGACGGGGCGGCGGTTCCGTGCGTGGTGATCGCTGGCGGTTTAATCTTCCAGCGCATGTGTGTGTTCCTGGCTGGCTTATCAATCGCGGAGGACGATGAGACGCAGGGATCGCAGAGAAGGTTTTCATGATCCATCCTGCTGGCTGTGGTCGTTAGCTCTCAGCAGCGCGGGCCCCAGGCCGGGGAATCGTTGCGACTGGCGCGGTTTCGACTGAGTTTCTCCGCGATCTCTGCGTCTCATCGTCCTCTGCGATTGATAAGCCAGCCGAGGTCGGCGCGGACGGAAATGTTTCACTCGCGGTCTAAACCGGCGCCCCGTCGCCCTGCGGCGATCGCCGCCGCGATCTCGGTCTCGCTCGTGCCCAGGGCCGCGAGCAAGCCGGCGTGGTTGCCCTGCACGATCTCGCGCGAACGATGCGAGCGCCCGACCGCCGCTTCCAACGCGCGGAAGATCGCCAGCGCGCAACGCATCAGCGGTGCCCCTCGCGCATGATGGTGCAGCGTAATGATTTCACGGTGGATTCACCCGCGGGCGTGGCACCGGCTGGCTGGTGGGTGATGGTAGCGCGGTTTCAGGTTCGCGGAAACCGGAAGGATCGGGGCGCGCGCCCGGAACGCGCGGAGGCGAGGCGTAATGAACGGTCCCAACCTCGAACTTGCGGGCATTCGCGCCGATGGCATATTCTGCCAATGCGTCAGTCCCGCCAGGAGAGCACCATGCCCACGCGCAACGTTGTGCTGACCGAACAGCAAGCGGCGATGATCGAAAACCTGGTGCATTCCGGCCGCTACCAGAACGCCAGCGAGGTGTTGCACGACGGGCCGCGGCTGGTGCAACAGCGGGAGGCCGAGGACGCCGCACGCCTCGTGGCGCTCCGCGACGCCGCGCGTGTCGGTCTGGAGGATTTCGCCGCCGGCCGGTTTCGCAGGTTCGCCGACGGGCCGGCGCTCCGCGATCATCTGGCCGCGCGCGCCGATAAGGTGCTGAAGCCGCGCGGGTGACACGCCGGCCTTGGGCGGTCGGGCTGTCGGACAGGGCGGAGGCGGACTTCGACGATATCCCGCGCTGGGCCGCGGATCGTTTTGGCGCCAGGCAGGCTGCCTCGTACGGCAAGGTGCTGGCCGCGTCGCTGAGCCGTCTGGAGCATGGGCCGGCCGTGCCGGGAGCGCGACAACGCGAGGAGATCGGCGCCGGCTTGCATACGCTGCGTGTTGGGAGTCGTGGACGGCATATCATACTGTTCCGCGTTGGCAGCGAGCTGGACCGAACGATCGATGTATCGCGGATATTGCACGACGCGATGGATCTCGCGCGGCATGCGGGGGAAGACGATTGACCGCCGATCCGCGTTGACGCGTCATGACCGATCCAAACCGGCGTCCCGTCGCACCGCGGCGATCGCCGCCGCGATCTCGGTCTCGCTCTTGCCCATGTCCGTGAGCAGGCCGGCGTAGTTGCCCTGCACGGTCTCGCGTGAAGGATGCGAGCGCCCGATGGCCGCTTCCAACGCGCAGAAGATCGCCAGCGCGCGGCGCATCACCGGTTCCGCCTCGCCGTGCCGGTTGGAGTCTTGCAGCAACCGGGCGAGGTTGTTGAGGTCGATCGCGACCCTCGGATGGTCCTTGCCGTAGCTGGCCTCATCGATGCCCAGCGCGCGGCGATACAGCGGTTCCGCCTCGTCGAGCCGGTTGGTGGCTCGCAGCAACTCGGCGAGGTTGTTGAGGTCGGTCGCGACGTTCGGATGGTCCTTGCCGTAGCTGGCCTCGTCGATGCCCAGCGCGCGGCGATACAGCGGTTCCGCCTCGCCGAGCCGGTTGGTGGCTTGCAGCAACAAAGCGAGGTTGTTGAGGTCGATCGCGACCCTCGGATGGTCCTTGCCGAAGCTGGCCTCGTCGATGCCCAGCGCGCGGCGATACAGCGGTTCCGCCTCGCCGAGCCGGTTGGTGGCTTGCAGCAACGCGGCGAGGTTGTTGAGGTCGCGCGCGACGTCCGGATGGTCCTTGCCGTAGCTGGCCTCGTCGATGCCCAGCGCGCGGCGATACAGCGGTTCCGCCTCGCCGAGCCGGTTGGTGGCTTGCAGCAACAAAGCGAGGTTGTTGAGATAGACTGCGGCGCCCGCACCGTTCGGACCGTATTGCTTCTCCGCGATCGCCACCGCGCGGTGAAACAGCTTGTCAGCCGGGGAGTACAAGCCTCTCGTTTGAAACAGTGTGGCGAGCCGGTCCATGAGGTGGGCCGATGGCTCCGGAACTCCCGCCGCGTCGGCATGCACGGTCATTGCCACCGCATGCGGGGCCAGTGGATCGAGACGCACCCAGGTCCGCACATCCTGCGGGTTGCCGGTGAACGCGGCATTCACCCAACCCAGTGCCTCTGGCAGCCGCGCCATCGTCGTCCCCGCTTCTGCCAGCCCACGCCGGGTCACGTCCTGCACCAGCCGATGCACCACGAACGTTCCGCTATCGACATCGCGCGTCACCAGGGAAAACGCCGCCAGATCGTCCAGCGCGGCCCCGACGTCCTCAAGCTCAACGCCGGGCACGGGCACGTCCAGCAGCGACGCCGGCACCGGGTCCGGCGCCAGGAACGCCAGGCGCTCCAGCAGATGCCGTCCCGCCTCGGTCAGTTGATCCACCGAGGTCTGCCAGGTCTCCGCCACCGCGTGGTGGTAGCCGGTGATCTTCTGATCCGCCCAGCCGATCACCCGGGCGCGGTTGCCCTGCCACAGCGTGCGGTATGCCGCGAAGCCGAGGCCGCGGGCCTCGATCGTCGCCGCCGCCATCTCCAGCGCCAACGCCAACTGGCCCAGTACCTCGGCCAGCGTCCGCGCCTGGGCCGCGTCGTCGGCTGCTTTGCGCCGGCCGGTATCGGTCGCCTCCAGCAGGAAGGACGCCGCGTCGTCCAGACTGAGCACGTCCAGGTCCAGCCGCTCCACGCCGCGAGCGAACCCCGCCGTCAGCCGGCTGGTCAGCAGCACGTGCCCGCCCTGTAACCGCCCAAGCAGCCGGTTCGCCGCGTCCAGCGCCGGCTGGGTGTCGATATTGTCCAGGATCAGGAACCAGCCTTGATTGGCGTTCAGCCAGGCCAGCGCCGCCTCCATCCGCACGGTCTCGTCCGGCACCGATTGCTCCGGCAGGCGCAACGGGCCAACCAGCGCCGCGATTCCGGCGTGCAGTTTTTCGGGCGTCTCGGCGTCCAGCAGCGCCAGCGCGGTGTATTGAGCGCGGTGCGCCCAGGCGTATTCCACGGCGGCGCGGGTCTTGCCGACGCCGCCGAGGCCGTGCACCGCGCGTCCGGCGATCGCCGCGGTGCCGCCGTCCGGCCGCGTCAGGCTGGCGCGCAGCCGGCGCAGGAACGCGTCGCGGTCTTTGAACAGCGTGCCGAGGCTGGGGTAGGGCAACGCGATGAGCTTCGACGGCGCGCGGTCATGAGACGCCTCGCGCGATGGCCAATGGTGTGTGCCGACCTCGGCGCGAAGCTGATTCACCGTCGCGAAGCTTGTGCAGCGCAGTCCCGAGCCGATCATCCGGGCGACGAACGCGCGTTGCAAATCGGGGAAGTCTTCGCTTGTCGGTTTCACGACATCTGGCTTGTATTCGTCGGTCGCGAGATAAAGCAGGCACTCCTTGCTGTAATGCCGCGCCAGGTAAAATTCCCATTGCGTGTACGAAGCGTCGGCGACCCCATTCGGTAGGATGTGCTGGAACGGCGCGGCCTCTTCCGGTTTGGGACAGGCGCCGCTGCGCTTTCCGATTACGCAGATCACCGCCTCACAGGTCTGGATGTCGCCGTCGAGTGCTTCCAGTAGGGTATGGAGCCGCCGTGCCGGGAGAAACTGCTCCTGCACTCGCACCAGCACGTCGCGCGCCCCAAAATCATCGGTCAGCGCGTCGGGCGCCGAGGCGAACTCACTACTGACCGCCGACAGAAAGACGCGAAACGCCGTCATCGTTACCATCCCAGCACGAACTCGTTTCGACATGGATGTTCGCACAAGGCCTGGGCGCGCGATACAGTCATGCACGGACGAGCGCCGCGGTTGTCATCCGGCGACGCGGCCGCGGCACCGTGGCCGGCCGATCGCTACCCAACCGCGGTCAGGCGCGGCCGTCGTCTCCGGCCACTGGGCGCAGCGCGGCACCGGACAGGGCTTCCTCAGCCGCGACCCGCCGCAAATGCCGCATCTCCACGAACTGCCACAGCAGCAGGATCGGCACGCCCACCACCAGATCGCGCCCGCGCCGCACCAGCGACACGCCCAGAGAGATCTCGGGGGGCACGCCGAACACCACGCCAAGACCGGCGTAGCCCGCCTCTTGCACGCCGGCGTTGACCGGCACCAGGAAGGCGACGGCGGCGGCGGCGCTCAACAGGGCCTCGATGGCGAGGGCATCGTCGAAGTCGATCGGCACACCCAGGGCGTGGAAGCCGATCCAACCGGCCACGCCGGTGCAAATCCAGCCGATAAGATGGACCAGGAAACCCAGCGCCAGCCGCCCCGTGTGGCCGTAGATCAGGCCGAGTTCCGCCTGCAACACATCCACACGCTCCTTGGCGTTCTGGAACCGGTTGCCGGCGATGCGGGCGCCGAGCCTCGCGAAGATCGAGTTAATGCCTTTTTGCACCCAGATGAAGGCGAAACAGGCGAGAACCGCCAGGCCGATCCCGGCCTCGACCGGACCGGCGATCTTCGAGCCAGGGACACGCAGCAAGAGGATCACCAGGCCCAGACAGGCGAACACGATCTGCGCCAGGAACTCGGCGGTGACATCGACGACCGTCGACGCGGTGGCGGTGTGCCACTCGACGCCGTGCAGGGTGACCGCGCGGGCGCCAAAGATGAAGCCGCCGACCTGGGAGAACGGTAGGCAGTTGGCGGCGGCGTCGCGCACCATGCGGCCCCAAATGGGGACCCAGAAGCGACGGGAGGCGCGGGCGGGCATGATGATGTCCCAGGCGAGGCCGAGCACGACGAACAGAACGAACTGCCAACCGACGATGAGCGCGAACTCAGGCCAACCGATCTGGCTGATCGCGGTCACGACGTTGCCGACGCCGAACCAGGCGACGAGGACAACGCCGATCAGGACGCCCACGAGCGCGAGAATGTAGGAGAGATGCTTCATCGCCGGGCGTTCTGCCTGGATGGAGGGTACTGGGCAAGCGGCCAGGGCGCCGCCCCCGGGTCAAGCCCGGGGCAGGCTCTGAAACCCGCCAGGGACGTTGCCCCATAAGCATCAGGATAAGCCCCGGACGCCGCGCGATCTTCGCCTTACCGCCGTCCCTGGCGTCGCACCGAGGATCGCTCGCATCACGCGCTTTGGCCAATCTTCCGCGCACGGGTGCTGCCACGGATACGCGGGTCGAACCCCGGGCATGACGACACTCCGGCCTCCGCCCGCGCTTATCCTGCTGCCCATGGGCGTTGCCCGTTGCCACCCGTTGGCCCCGAGCAAGGGCGAGACCCTGCGCGTTCGCCGCTCACGCCGCGCGTTTGCCGCTGCTTCGGTCCAGCAGCGCGCGCAATGTCGTCCTGCCGATGTCATCCAGCGCGAATGCCAGATGCAGCCCGTCGATGGTGACCGCGCGCGCGGTCCAGGGCAACGGTGCCCCGAGCCCCTCCACGCGCAACGTTCCTTTGCTTCCGGCCGCCACGGTCTGGTCCGCGCCACGCACGCTGGCTCCGCCTTCGGACAGGTCGAAAATCCGTATCGCCACCTCCGGCCCACCGGCGACGCTCAGCCGGCCGGCCATGTTCACCAGGTGACGCGGACTGCTCCGCCGATCGACGTCGGGCGTGGAACCGCGCACCGCGCGGATCACCGCATGGCGCAATTCCTCCATCGCCGTGTCGAGCGCGCCGGTGTTGTCGCGAACATCGGCGGCGTAACGGCCGGTATCCGCGGCCTCGCCGGACACATCATTGGTGCGGCTGGTCATTTCATCCGCCGCCGAGGCGGTCTCGGTCACGTTGCGAGCGATCTCCGCCGTCGCGGCGCCCTGCTGCTCCACCGCCTCCGCGATCGACGCGGCGATCGCGTTGATTTCCGTAATGGTCTGCTCGATCCGCGCCACCGCGGCGACCGAGGCTCCGGTGGCCGAACGCACCCGTTCGATATGATGCGCGATCTCCTGCGTGGACCGCGCGGTCTGCGTCGCCAGCGACTTCACTTCCGAGGCCACGACCGCGAACCCCTTACCGGCGTCGCCCGCCCGCGCGGCCTCGATCGTCGCGTTGAGCGCCAGCAGGTTGGTCCGCCCGGCGATGTCCGCGATCATGCCGGCGACGCGGCCAATGCGTTCGACTTCCTGGTTCAGCGCCTCGATCGTGTCGCGCGCTTCGGTGCCGGCGGTGACCGCGCGACCGACCACGGCGGTGGATTGCCGAACCTGGCCGCCGATCTCATGAATGGAAGCGGCGAGTTGCTCCGCCGCGGCCGCGACGAACTGCGCGTTCGACCGCGCGTGCGCCGCCGCCGTGGCCGCATCCTGGGCAGACTGGCCGGTGCGCGTGGCCGAGGCGCTCATGGCGTCCGCCGTGGCGGTCATGGCTTTGGCGCGGACGCCGATCTGGCGCAGCGCCGTGTTGGTTTCCGCCTCGATCGTGTCGGCCATGCCGGTGAGAGCGACGCGCTTCGCCGCCTCAGCCCGCTGGCGCTCCGCCGTCTGTGCCGCGGCGAGTTCCGCTTCCCGCAGCATGTGATCGCGGAACACGACCACCGCGCTGGCCATCTCGCCGATTTCGTCCCGGCGGCCAGCGCCAGCGACGGCGGCGTCGAGGTCCCCCGCGCTGAGGCCCGCCATGCGCGCCTTGAGGCCGAACAGCGGCCGGACGATGCCGCGGGCCACAATCCATCCGATGGCGATCGAGATCAGCATCAGGACGCCGATCACCGCGCCGGCGGTGCGCGCCATGCTCCAGAAAGCGTCGTCGATGTCGGTCATGTACTCGGCCGATGCGATCATCATGTGCCACGGCGCGAAGCCGCGCACGTAAGCGATCTTCGCCCGCGGGGTTTTATCGGTGCCCTTGGGAAAGGCGTAGGCGATCGTGCCCTCTCCCGACCCTTTGGCGTCAGGCTGTCTGGCGATTTGCAACATTATGGTCGCGAACGGCAAACCGTTCGAATCCTTCAGCCCGCGCACGTCCTTGCCGACCAGCGACGGATTGCCGCTGTTCATGACACAAAGCCCGGTCTCGGTGTCGTAGATGAAGGCGTAGTTCGAATGGCCCTCGAACCACATTCCTCCGCTCGCGGCGATGAACTGCCGCCTGGCTTCGTCGGCGCCCAATGTCCCGGTCTCGACCGCGTGCTGATAGCGGTCGGCCATGCTCCAGACGGCATCGACGATCGCATGCGCTTTTTCGGTCCGCTCGGCCACGAGTTCGGCACGGGCGATCGACAATACCGTGACGGCGACGAGCACCATGCACAGCACGCCCACCGCGGACATGGCGACCAACCGGGCGACGACCGACCGGAGCGTGAGAATCGTCAGGAGCGTGCGCATGATCAGGCCCTTCCTTCGCGGCTGCCCGGCCGTGGACCCGAGAATCCGCCGGCGCGGATCGACGTGTAACGGGGATGGGTGAACGAGATGTTAACGCGCGGAGGAAGGGCGGCCGATCGGGCGAAGTGGCCATGGGCCGGACTCTCCCTTTTCCCACTTATCCGCGGTAAGAAGCGCGTCGATGTTCTCCAACCCGCGAAGAGACCATGGCCGGCCATTCCCATTTCAAGAACATGATGCACCGCAAGGGCGCGCAGGACGCCAAACGCGCCCGCCAGTTCGCGCGGCTGATCCGAGAGATCACCGTCGCCGCCGGCCAGGGCCTGCCCGACCCGGCGTTCAATCCCCGCCTGCGCGCCGCCGTGGCCGCCGCGCGCGCCGGCAACATGACCCGCGACACCATCGAGCGCGCGATCAAGAAAGCCGCCGGCGAGGGCGCGACCGACAACTACCAGGAGGTCCGCTATGAGGGTTATGGTCCCGCCGGCGTCGCGGTGATCGTCGAGGCGCTTACAGACAATCGCAACCGCACGGCGGGCGAGGTCCGCTCGGCCTTCGCCAAGAACGGAGGCGCGCTGGGGGAGACGAACTCGGTCAGCTTCATGTTCAACCGGGTGGGCGCGATCCAATACCCGCTGTCCGCCGCGTCCGAGGACGCGATGCTGGAGGCGGCGATCGAAGCCGGCGCGGAAAATGTCGAGACCGACGAGGACGGCCACGACATCACCTGCGCGATCGACGACTTCTTCAGCGTGCGCGACGCGCTGGAGGCGAAATTCGGTGGACCGGAAAGTGCCAGGCTGGAATGGCGGCCGACGACCTCGATCGCGCTGGACGAGGAAAAGGCCGCCGGCCTGCTGAAACTCCTGGATGCGTTGGAAGACAGCGACGACGTGCAGAACGTCTACGCCAACTTCGACATTCCGGAAGCGGTGATGAGCCGGTTGTCGGCCTGACGGATCGGGCGCCGCCTGGATTTGCCCAGGCTGAATGGGGCGAGCTCGGAGGGGGTCGGTTCCTTCAGGATCGCCGGTTCGCGCACTGTCTCATTATGGCCTGGTTATCTCGTCAGGCATCGCGCGTCGAGATCTGGCGCGGTCGAGGGCCGGCCATGGCGTTTGAAAGCTCGAAACGCGCGGCCACGCCCCGCCACGGCGACTGAAACAGCGTAACCCGCGATGCGGCGAAACCGGGGATCAGATCGGCGGGAAGCGGTACGACAGCGGCTCGGTCCCTTCAAACCGCTTGCTTTGCGCGGCCACCAGCGATTCCAGAACGGCCTTGAAAGTCGCGACGAAACCGGCGCGGGGCGCTGACTTCGCGGTGGGCTCGCCCGGCATCGCCGGCTCGAGCGCAAGAGATTCGGACATGGGAAAAGTCCTCGATGGTTCTTGTTCGCATGTGCAACATGGGCCCGCGACGCTCCATCCAAAAACGCCGGGTTCGCAACGGAGTACCGCGTTACGCGCATGACCAGGGATATGGCCGTCGCGGGCTCGCGGGTCAGTCCTCAGTGGACATTTGGCCCAGACCGTGCAGCCAGCCGGGCATCGTGGACTCCGGCGGGCGCAGGTGCTCGTCGACGGTCGCGTGCAGCGCCAGCAATGCCTAGCGCTTGTCATAGGCCGAGCCGTCGAACGGGTAGCCGGCGCGGCGCAGTGGATTGAGCAGCGCGCTCTCCAGAAATACCTGGATCAGCCGCGCGGTCTCGCCGCGCGGGGGCAACAACTCCGGAACGCCGAGCGCATGCACCAGCAACACCGCGAAGGCCCGGCGCGCATCGCTTTGAGGCGCCGCGGTCGCGGCCCTGAGAATCGCGTCGAGCGCCGATCCCAGCCTGGGCGCCCCGGTCCCCCCAGTCTCGATACCCTCGGTCCCGATCGCCTGGATCTCGGCCCCACGCGCGATCAGGACCCGAAGCCCGGCGCGCGACCGCGATCCACGGTCCGCGGCGGCCTCCACGGCACGGGTCAGTTCGTCTCGCGCCGCCTCATGGTCCACGGCTCAGGCCCCAATCACGCTTGCCGGACACCATGTGCACGATGATGCCGAACCGCTCGAGTGGGAGCAACACATCAGGGCGGTCAGGTCGAAGCCTTGCGAAACAGACCGGACGGCGACCCGAACTTCAGACTTTATTAGCACATCGCCATGCACAGTGCCGCTGAAGCCACGACATCCCGGACTTCCCTGGCTTCGCGTGAGGCAACCATTATCGACATGCAGGCAGTTGAGCCGAGCCCGGATGCTCCCCTGGCGAAGCCGCCGCGGGAGGTGGCCTGGGTGACCTATCAGGCGATGGATCAATCCGACGACATTGTCCTGTTGCTGGAAGGCGACACCGCCTCGGCGGCGGCCGACGCCGTCGTGATCGCGAGCAACGGCGCGTTCCGCCGCGCCTCGGGTTACGCCGACGACCATCATGTCCAGCGCCGGGCGGCCGAACTGTTCCCGGACCCCGCGCAGGCGGAGACCGTGCGGAACGCGATGCGCGACCGGGTCTCGCTCCGCGCCGAACTGCAATGCGCCCGCGCGGATGGCGGGACGTTCGTGCTCGGGTTCCATCTGATGCCAGCGCCGGAATTCACCCCAGGCCGCGTCTGCTTCGCCATCCTTGGCCGCGACATCACGACGCATCTTGAGGCGCGGCGCATGCAGGACATGGTTCAGCGGTTGCTCGCCAAGGTGTTCATGTCGGTCGATGAGGCGGTGGTCATCATCAACGCTGCCGGCCGCATCCTGATGACGAACTCCCGCATCGATCAGTTGCTCGGCTACCGTGCGAATGAACTGGTCGGACGGCTATCGCTGGATCTGGTGGCGCCCGAGTCCCACGCGACGATCGCCGCGACGATCAAACGGCAAATGGAGCATGGTCACGACCAGAGCTACGTCACGCCATTGCTGAAGGCCGACGGGTCCCACGTGGTCACCAGCATCACGTCGGTGCTGGTATCGACCGACGACACGAAGAAATTCCGGATTCTCACGCTGCGCGCGCACGCGGACAACGCGGCCGGGCTGCGCACCGAAACCGCCAGCCGGATCAAGTTGGTCGGCCTGGACGAGGTGCGGACCGCGATGGGAGAGCGGTGGCGCGCGGTCGCGGGCCGGGCGATGGCGACGGCGGAAGCGATCATCAAGCGGCGCTGTGGCGATCATGACAGCTATTCGCTTGTCGATGACACCAGCTTTCTGATTTGTTTCGGCACGCTGAGCGAGCGCGACGCCAGCTTCCGCGCCGCGATCATCGGCCGCGAGATCCGCGACAGGCTGATCGGTCTGGGCTCCGACCCCGACATCGCCCTTGTGCGCTCGATCGCCGCTTCGGTGCGGTTTCCCGACCACGGTGAAACCGCGGGTTCGTTGCACGCGATCCTGTTGGACGGGTTGGACGCCCAACTGGAACGGCTGGAACGGGAGGCGCGGCAAACGTTGCGGTCCGCTCTGGCGGGCGTGTCCTGCGACCTGAAGCGGATCAGCGGCACAAAGGCGAACGAAACCCTGGCGATGCAGGTTGGGTTCCCGGGCGATCTGGAACGCGCGATCGTCACGGCGCTGGCCGCGCTGCCAGCGGAGGAGTCCCGGGCGTTCGACCAGGACGGGCTGCTGCTGGGGCTGGCGGCGCGCGAAGCCTTCGCCGGCATGGCGCGGGGCGATGCCACGCCGATCCTGGTCAACGTCCGGTTCGACGTGTTCGCGACGCGCCTCGCCACCGAGCGGTACCTCGCGACCTGCCTCAGGATCGACCCGAGGGTCGCCGGCCGGCTGATCCTGTTGCTGGCCTCGCTGCCGGAGGGGCTGCCCAAAACCCGTCAACTGGAATGCATCAACCGGCTGCGCCCGTTCTGCCGCGGGGTGGGATACCATGTCACCCAACTGGCGGCGCTGGGGACGCTCGACCTGTCGTTCAGCGGGACGCCGATCGTGTCGTTGCCGGCGCGGGTGCTGAGCGACGAGGATCCGGATAAACTGAGGATATTGCTGAGTTCCTTGCATGCCAGGCGGGCGAAGGTGCTGATCCGCGGGGTCGCCTCGGAGAAGGACGCGGCATGGTTCCGGTTGTTTGGCGCCGATATGATCGCGATGCGGCGCGAGGCGGCGTGAGCGCCGCTACAACTCCGGCATCGCCTGGCTCAGCCGGCCGCCGCTGCGCACCGGTTCGATCCGGCGCGCGAGGCCGGTCGTGTCGTCGGTCTCCACGAACACGCCGCATAAGGTCGAGGGGCCCTCGGCCGGGCCCAGACGCTCCCCGGGCATTTTGCGCCAGAAGCGTAACGCGGCGTTGTCCTTGGTCATGCCGATGACGCTGTCGTAGTCGCCGCACATGCCGGCGTCGGACTGAAACGCCGTGCCCCCCGGCAGA
>Ga0182030_10008676_pt1 | contig 20980 bp, 16 predicted proteins | sample 812S3MmetaG_FD_121299 | JGI IMG/M metagenome (GOLD analysis project Ga0182030, IMG submission 121299) | Permafrost microbial communities from Stordalen Mire, Sweden - 812S3M metaG (Illumina Assembly) | ecosystem: Environmental > Terrestrial > Soil > Wetlands > Permafrost | place: Sweden...
AGAGCCCGTCGCCGCTTCACCGGTACCGCCATCATAAAGTGCTGGACGGCGCGGGCCAAACGGATTATCATCGAACGGTAACTGCGTCTTTTCCCTCGTGTCTCACCGAAGGGGTTCACCCCACTTATCCGTGTTCATTCGTGTTCATTCGTGGCTAATTACCGCCTTTACGCGACCAGGCGGACGGCCCAGACGGACGCGCAGGCCACGACGCTGCCGATGGCGGCGCCGGCCAGCACGTCGCTGAGGAAGTGCATCCCCAGGAGGATGCGCGAGGCGGCCACACTGAGCGCGCAGAACAGCAGTCCGGTGGCCAGATCGGGGTAAAAGCGGCTGAGCGCCACCGATACCGCAAATGCCGTGATGGTGTGGCCGGAGGGGAACGAAAACTGGTCGGGCGGGAGCAGCGTGGCCCAACAGTGCGGCTCGATGGCGCAGGGGCGCCTGCGTCCGGTGGCCTTCTTGAGGCGGAGGAACGTGGCGATTCCCAGGCCCGCCGCAAGCAAGGCCGCACCCACTGCGGGGAAGCGGCGTTCGCCGCCGGCCAGCAGGATGACGATGCCCATGGCATACCACAGCCAGCCATCGCCGCCGCGGGTGGCGCACACCATCCAGACGCGAATCCAGCGAGGCGCATGCCAGCGGTTTACGCGCCGCATGAGCGGATGGTCGCGATGGGCGATGTAGCTTAGCATGGCGCCGGTGCGGGTCATGCGGCCACCTCGGCGACCGTCGCGGAGCCGAACCGCGCGGCGCGGGCGCGCAGATAGCGCGCCATCCACCAGCGGGCGAAGACGCTTTCCAGGACGTAATTCCCCGCCATGACCAGTGGCACGCCCAGGGCCAGCGGCGCCAGCGGCAGGGTGAGCGGATTTTCGCGTACCATGTGTCCGCCGATGGTGAGGACGTCGCGGGTCAGTTTCCAGTAGCTGCCGGTGGCGCCGCGCACTTTGCCGAGCCCGCGGCGCAATCCGTCGAGGTATTCCTGCCGGCTGCGGGCGCGCGGCACCACGGTCCAGGCGCTGCCCACCGAGGCCATGGCGTGAGCGTCGCTGCCGCCGACTTCGGCCTTGGCGGAAAAGTCGGCCAGGATGGCGGCGTTTTCGTTGGCGCGCGCCAGCATGTGGCCGTTGCGGGTTTCGAGGGCGGGGAAGACGCTCTCGAAAAGCTCGAAATCGGCCAGGTGGCGCCGGCCGGTGAGGCTGGAGAAAACGTGGTTCGCGCTAAACAGCAGGTTGCGCTCCCGCAGCCATGCCAGCAAGCATTCGAAATCGTGGCGGCGCCGCTGAATTTCCAGGTGGTCGCGATCGGTAATGTCGTAGATCCCGATGTGCAGCTCGCTTCCGCTGGGCAAACGGCAGGTAGCTTCCTCGCTGACGAAAAAATCGGGCCGGGAACGAAGGGCTTCCGCGGAATCGATGGAATCGTGATCGGTGACGGTCACCAGATCCATACCCAGACGCTTGAGTTTATTATAGACTGCCAGAGGTTCGTTGTAGCTTTCCCGGCACACGCGCCGCAAGAGCGGAATCGTGCACATTCCCGAGCGATTGGTGTGGACGTGCAGGTCGCACCGCATATTTCAGTTGTAAAGGGCCGACGGCTACAATTCCGTGACGCCCGCAAAAAACATGCGTTAAGGAAATTGATTTTGTCACTGGATCTGCGCCGCGGGAGAGCGCTGCGTGGCACAATCGGACAGATGCGGAAGCTCGATTTCGTCTTCTTCGACGCCGGCGGCGGCCACCGGGCCGCGGCCAACGCTCTCCGGCAGGTCATGGAGCGGCAGGGGCGGCAGTGCGAGATCCGCATGGTGAATCTGCAGGAGCTGCTGGACGGCATCGACGTTTTCCGCAAGCTCACCGGACTGCGCCTGGAAGACGTCTACAACACCATGCTCCGCAAGGGCTGGACGCTGGGCTCGCCGCAGCTCACCGCGGGCATGCACCTGGTGATCCGGCTGTTCCACCCTCAGCAGGTGCACATGCTGGAGGAATTCTGGCGCAAGAGCCGGCCCGATATGGTGGTCTCGCTGATACCCAATTTCAATCGCGCGATCGGGGAGAGCCTGCGGCGGGCGCTGCCGGGAGTGCCATTCGTGACCATCATCACCGATCTCGCCGATTACCCGCCGCACTTCTGGATGGAGCGGCAGGAGCAGCACATCGTTTGCGGGTCCGAACGGGCCGTGGCGCAGGCGGCGGAAATGGGGCACGCGCCGGCCATGGTGCACCAGGTTTCGGGGATGATTCTGAATCCCCGATTCTATGAGATCGCGCCGCTGGCGCCGGACGCCCGGAAGGAAGCGCGCGCCGCGCTGGGTTTCGATCCCGGCCGGCCGGTAGGGCTGGTGCTTTTCGGCGGGCAAGGCGCCGAGGTGATGCTACACATCGCGGCCAGCCTGCAGGACCACCAGTTGATGTTCATCTGCGGCTACAACGCGAAGCTGCGCGCGAAGCTCGCCGCCATGCCGCACCGCGCCACGATGTTCGTGGAGGGATTCACGCGCGAAGTGCCGCGCTACATGCAACTGGCCGACTACTTCATCGGCAAGCCGGGGCCGGCCAGCATCAGCGAGGCCATTGCCATGCGGCTTCCGGTGATCGTGGAGAGCAACTCCTGGACGCTCCCGCAGGAACGTTACAACCCAGTCTGGATCCGCGAGCACGGGGTGGGCGTGGTGCTGCCGAACTTCCGCCGCATCGCCCACGCGGTGGAGGAAATGTTGGAGCCGGAGGCCTTTGCGCGATTTCGCGCGGCTACCGAACGGCTCCACAATCGCGCGGTGTTCGAAATCCCGGACATCCTGGAAGCGATCCTGGACGGCGCTTCGCGGCCCGATTCGCAGACTACCGCTGAATCTTCTGCAAATAATCCACCAGGGCGTTGACGCGCATTTCCGCGAAAGTTCCGTTGGCGCTGATGGCTTTGAACGTGTCCCCCCAGGTGGGCATCTGTTTGCTGCCGTGGGCCGCCACGGCATCCTCGCCGCCGATCACCCGCTGCATATGCAGAACTGGGAACTTGCCGTTATTGTGGCGCCTGATCAGCGTCAGATCGGTCGGATTGCTCTTGAGGGCTGCCGCGGCCGGGCCATTGCCCCTGCCGTCTACGCCGTGACAAACGGCGCAGAACTCGCTGTAAAGGGCATCGCCTTTCCAGGCATTGGAGGACGTGGCGGGCTCCATTTTAACTTGCTTGCTTTGCGCGTAGACCGCACCGGACGTGGTGACTAGCAACAAGGCTAAAAGAATATATTGAGGTCTTAATATACGCATGGCCACATGGTAAGGCAAATACACCCGAAAGGGAAGGAAAAAGTGTCGATTTTTGCTCCAAACCTACGAAAAGGTGGTGCTACTTGTCCAGCCGGCAACATTTGACCCTCAGAAGCAGCGTTGGGGAGCGCGCCAGGCGGGCCGAACGAGCCTACGGCAAGGCGGCGCCGGCCAGAACGCCAACAAGGGCTACCCGAACCTGCCCGGAGGATTCTTTCCGGCAATCGCCGGCGAGATGTTGCGCCAGGGCTTTACTCCCGAGGAGATTATCAAGGTCGGCGGCGGAAATTACTGTCGCATTCGGCTGGGTTACGTCCTGCCGCGCCTAGGCGGCACGGCGGTAACTCAGGCCGGTTTAACGCAGGTGTGTGTGTTCTTCCCAGATAGGCGATCGAGACAAGAAGCGCTGCGGCGAGCACGTGGCCTACGTGTTTCTGTCGCGAAACCTGGCGCGAAGCTCAAGTCACAGTGCAAAGACCGCTTGCTGACGCGCGCGACTCAGTAACAAGTTGCGTCATTCTGGTGGCGTCGTCGCCCGCTAGACGAATGCCGGGGCACGTTTCCCTTACAGAGCCCGCAGGACGCGGGCGGGCAAAGCGATCACCGTCCACACCAATTGCAGCACACCCTCTACCGCGATTCCGACAATGCGGAACGGCAGCAGCAAGAGCCATACCAGGGGGTAAGCCACGAGCGCCAGCAGGGCCAGGGGCCAGCAGAAGAAAAGCAGGATGCACCACAACAGAAGCTTGACCACGGTGTTTTCTCCGTCCTCAGCGTAATACGAACAAAGGCAAGCAATTGTTCCAGTCTGCTACCATAAAAACTCGGCTCTCATGTTGCGCTTTGAGACCGCCGGAGAGTCCCATGGGGAGTGCCTGGTAGCGACACTCGTGGGGCTTCCCGCCGGTATACCAATTTCGCTGCCAGCAGTCAACCGGGAACTTTGGCGCCGCCAACAGGGCTACGGCCGTGGCGGCCGCATGAAGATCGAGGCGGACCGCGCCGAAATTGTCGCCGGCGTGCGCCACTCCCATACCATCGGCTCGCCGGTGGCCATCCTGATCCGCAATAAGGACTGGGAGAACTGGACGGAAGCGCTGCCGGTGGAGAATCCCGCAGGCGGAGAAGAGAAGCGCAAACCGGTCACGCGTCCGCGTCCGGGGCATGCCGACCTGGCGGGCGCAATCAAGTACAATTTTCACGATGCCCGGTATATCCTGGAACGCGCCAGCGCGCGCGAGACGGCCGCGCGGGTGGCGGTGGGAGCGGTGGCGAAGGCGCTGCTGGCGGAATTCGGAGTCGAGGTGCTCAGCCATGTGATCGCCGTCGGCCCGGTGCATCTCGAGCGCCCGGTGGGGTGGGAAGAGTTGGTGGCGCTCAGCCGGAAAGACGCGGTGCTGCTGGGCTGCGTGGACTCGGCGGTGGAGGAGCGCATGAAAGGAGCGGTGGACGAGGCCTATCGCACGGGCGATACCGTGGGCGGAGTCTTCGAAGTGGTGGCCCATGGGCTGCCGGCCGGCCTGGGGTCGCACGCCACGTGGGACTCGCGGCTCGACGGCCGGCTGGCGCAAGCGATCGTCTCCATCCAGGCGGTCAAGGGAGTGGAAATCGGCTCCGCGGCGGCGGGCGCGAGCAGTTTCGGATCCAAGGTGCAGGACACGATTCATTACGATCGCGAGGCGGCGCGCTTCACCCGCGGGGCCAATCGGGCCGGCGGCCTGGAAGGCGGCATCACCAACGGCCAGGACCTGCTGGTTCGCGGCCTGCTGAAGCCCATCTCCACGCTGCGGCGGCCGCTCGAATCGGTGGACCTGACCACGCGCGAGCCGGCGCTGGCGGCCTATGAGCGGTCGGACGTGTGCGTGGCGCCGGCAGCCGGGGTGGTGGGCGAGGCGATGGTGGCGATTGTCCTGGCGCAGGCATTTCTAGAGAAATTCGGCGGCGATTCTCTGTTCGAAACAGGCCGCAATTTCGCAGGTTATCTGCAACAAGTAAAGGATTTTTGATCTTTTATGGTCTACCCGATCGTGAAATTCGGAAACCCCGTGCTGGAGCGCGAAGCCGAGACGGTGAGTGAATTCGACACGCCCGAACTGAACCAGTTCCTGGGCGACATGTTCGAATCGATGTACGCGGCGAAGGGGGTAGGGCTGGCCGCGCCGCAGATCGGCTTCGGCCGGAAGATTGCCGTCATTGACGTTTCCAATGGCGAGAACCCGGCCGACAAGTTGATCCTGATCAATCCCCGAATTGTGCGTGTGGAAGGGAAGCAGGTGGGCGAGGAGGGCTGTCTCAGCATCCCGGGCTTCCGCGAACAGGTGCGGCGCGCCAAGCGCGTGACCATCCATGCGCGAAATGCCAAGGGAGAGGAATTCGAGCAGACCGCCGAGGATTTGTTGGCGCGCGCGTTTTTGCACGAGACCGACCACCTGAACGGCCGCCTCTACATCACCCATATCAGCGCGCTGAAGCGCGACCTGATGAAGCGCAAGATCAAGAAACTGCAGCGCGCCGGGGACTGGGACTAGGCCGGTGGCGGTTGCGGTTCAGTTTCGGACGGCGGGTGTGTTCGCGGTTGGTTGGTGAGCGAGGCATGAGCTAATGCGACTGGTCTTCCTGGGAACACCGGCATTCGCGGTCCCTACGCTGGAGCGCGTGGCGGACGCCGGGCACAGCGTGCTGGCGGTGGTGACGCAGCCCGACCGCCCGCGCGGCCGCGGTCAGAATGCCGCCCCGCCGCCGGTCAAACAGGCGGCGCTACGCCTGGGCTTGCCGGTCTATCAACCGGAGCGCGTGCGGCGTCCGGAGGCTGTCGAGTACCTCCGCGGGCTACCGCTGGACGCCATGGTGGTGGTGGGCTACGGGCAGATTATTCCGCAGAGCGTGATCGACCTGGCGCCGCTGGGCATTATCAACGTGCACGGTTCGCTGCTGCCACGCTATCGCGGCGCGGGGCCGATCCAATGGGCCATTTTGAACGGCGAAACGCGCACTGGCGTGACTACCATGCGGATCGACGCCGGACTGGATACCGGCGATATGCTGCTCCAGGCCGAGACCGCCATCGGACCGGACGAGACCGCCATCGAACTGGGCCAGCGCCTGGCTGCGATGGGGGCGGACTTACTGGTCGAAACACTGGCGGGCCTGGCAGCGGGGCGGATCGTGCCGGAGAAGCAGGACAATGCGCAGGCCACGTATGCGCGGCTGTTGAAGAAGGAAGACGGGCGCATCGATTGGGGCCGCGACGCCCGCTCGATTCACAATCAGGTGCGCGGCCTGCAGCCGTGGCCGGGCGCGTCGACCGGCTTCCGCGGCCAAACGCTGCACATCTGGAAATCGCGGCTGTGGAGCGGAACGATGCCGCCATCTTCCGCGGCGGGTACGCTGGTCAGCCTGAAACCGCCGGTGGTGAGCTGCGGTGGGGGCGGCCTGGAACTGGTGGAAGTGCAACTCGAAGGCCGGAAGCGCATTCCGGCCGGCGATTTCGCCAATGGCCAGCGGTTGGCCGAAAATGAAAGTTTAGGAGACCCACGCCCTTGAAGCTGCCGCTCGGATACCTCTATTCGGCCACCTACGCCGGCATACGCCAGGCGGAGAAGGACGACCTGGCGTTGATCGTCAGCGGCCTACCCGCCTCGGCGGCCGCGGTGTTCACGCAAAACCGCGTGCAGGCGGCCCCGGTGCGGCTCAGCCGGCGCAACCTGGGGCGCTCGGGCGGATTGGCGGGCGCCATTCTGGTGAACGCGGGCAACGCCAATTGCGCCACCCGCACGGGCGATGCGGTAGCGCTGGCTACCTCTAAAGCGGCGGCCAAACTGCTCAAATTGCCGCCCGCGCAGGTGCTGCCCGCCTCCACGGGAGTGATCGGAGTGGAACTCGACCCGGCCAAGATTACCGATGCCCTGCCGCGCTTGTGCAGCGGACTGCGCCCCGACCGTTTCGACGATGCCGCAGGCGCCATCATGACCACCGACCTGGTGCCCAAGACCGCTGCCGCCGAGGTGAAACTGCGCCGCGGCACGGTGCGCATCGCGGGCATGACCAAAGGCTCCGGCATGATCCACCCGCAGATGGCCACCACGCTGGGATTTGTGATGACCGACGCGGCGATTCCGCCGACGTTGCTGCGCGCCATACTGAAGCGCACGGTGGAGCGCAGCTATAACCGCCTTTCGGTGGATGGCGACACGTCCACTAACGATACGCTGCTGCTGCTGGCCAACGGCGCCTCCGGTGTGCGGCCCGACCCGGCGGAGCGGCCGAAATTCGAGGAGGCGGTGGCGCGGGTCATGGAGAGCCTGGCGCAGGCCATCGCGCGGGACGGCGAAGGGGCGCGCAAATTCGTCACCATACGGGTGACCGGCGCGGCCAGCGACGATGGCGCGGCGCGCATCGCCCGCGCGATTGCCAATTCGCCGCTGGTGAAGACGGCGATCGCGGGGTCCGATCCCAATTGGGGCCGCATCCTCTCGGCCGCCGGCAACGCGGGTGTGGCGTTCGACCCGTCGAAGACCGATATCCGGATGCAGCAGATGCTGGTGTGCCGCGGCGGCCTGGCGGCGCCGTTCCCGGAGGAGGAGCTCAAACGGAAACTGGACGCCGCGGAGTGCGAAATCCTGGTGGCCATCCGCGGAAAAGGGAAAGGCGCGGCGCGTTTCTGGACGTGCGATCTTACGGAAGGCTACATTCGCATCAACGCCAGTTACCGGACCTGAATATGACACGCCGACGGTTGATCCTGCTGGTTCCGCTGGCCTGGTGTTTGCGGGCCGACTCCGAACGGGAGGTGGAGGACCTCATCGCGTCGGCCGCCAGCGGGCTGAGCGCCGGCAAGCCGGAAGTGTTTCTGGAAGCGTTCGACCCCTCCATGGCGGAGTTCGCGAAGCTGCGCTACCTGGTGATCGGTTTAGCCAGCGAGGCCGACCTGAGTTGCTCCATCGAGGTGCTGAGCAACGAAGGCGACGACAGCGCGCGTGCGCTGACGCTCGACTGGATTCTGCGCATCGACCAGAAGAACGGTCCCGGCGGTACGCGCCGCGAGAAAACCGTAAAGTGCCAAGCGAGGAAGAGTGGGAAGAAGTGGCGGATCGTGGCCTTCGAACCGTTGGAGTTGTTCGCGCTGCCCGCCGGGTAGGATCGGGGGCGCGGTTTAGCGCGTGTGCACTTCCCGGACCACGGCGAACGTGGCGTTGGCCTCATCGATGGGCAACTTGAACGCCCGGACCGTGGAGGGCGCCAGATTGGTTTCGGTGACCGTAACGGCGCCAAGCTGGGAACGGTCAGCGTCCGCCAGATCGAATACCACGGTCGCTTCGGCGAGTTCATGGTCCGTCAAATTCCGAAGATTCCCCACCATCAAGTTCTGGCCGTTGTGTTCGAAATGGACCTCGACGACCTCCAGATCTTTGTCGTTGGGCAGGTGGATCTCTTTGTTGAACGCCGGCAACATTTTCGCATCCACCTCCGCCGGGGTGGGTTCTTTGGCGGATTTGGAGACTTTGGGGCGGAAGACGGCAAACGCCACAACGACCAGGACGAGCACGACCACCAGGGGACCCGCGATGAGGAGCATGCGCCGCGCTTTTTGGGCGGGAGTCTGGTTGGTGAGGTAGAACGGGTCGTCGGGAGCCGGCTCGGAGAACAGGCGGGCCAGCAGGGCGGGCCTGGCGGAGGACGCTTCCTGGGGCGCAGTGCGGGCGCCCGACGGTTTCATGCCGGCGTAGACGATGGATTCGAAGAATTTGCGAAAACGGTTTGCCATATACGATCGGCTCCAGCCGTTGGCTATTATAGCTTGCCCTTGCGCGCGAGAAAGTACTAGAAATACTATGGCCTGTGCGCTCCACGAGGCTCAGCTAACCCTTCCAAAGCGGTCAAATCGTCATGTTTGCCCATGACGATGAGGAAGTCACCGGCCTCTACCGAGGTGTCGGCGGGGGGGTTGAACAGCATGCTGCCGTCGCGGCGGCGGATGGCCATGACGATCACTCCCATGTTGCGCCGCAGTTGGAGTTCGCGAATGGTCTTGCTCACTACCTCGCTGCCGGCGGACACGCGCACCTGTTCGAGGCTGATGTCCATGGCGATGTCTTTGGTGGCAAAATCGAGGAACTGGACCACGTGGGGCCGCAACAGGGATTGGGCGAGGCGGTGCCCGGTGATGGCGTAGGGCGCGAATACGGCGTCGGCGCCGGCGCGCCGCATTTTCTCCTCGGCTCCCTCTTCGGCGGCGCGCGCCGCCACGTACAGCTTGGGGTTGAGGCCCTTGGCCGAGAGCAGAACGAAGAGGTTTTCGGCGTCGGTAGCGAGCGCCGCGACGAGTCCGCGGGCGTGCTCGATGCCGACCTGGTGGAGAGTTTCGTCGTGGGTGGCATCGGCGGCTACCGCCAGCATGCCGCTCAGCATGGCGCGCTCGACGCGTTCGGGCTGGTTGTCCACCACCACGAAAGGCACGCCGGCCTGATGCAACTCGGCGGCGGCGCCGCGTCCCACGCGTCCGAAGCCACAGATGATGTAGTGATCTTTCAACTTGTCGATCATGCGTTTTTTCCGCCGCTTGCCGATGGCGTCGCCCAGTTCGAACTCGATAATGGTCTGGGTCATGGCGCCCATGGCAACGAAAATGGTGCTGACGCCGACCATGATGAGAAAGGCGTTGAAGACGCGCCCGGCATGCGAAAACGAGTCACCGTACCCGACGGTGGTCATGGTGGTGAGGGTGAGGTAGAAGGCGTCGAAGACGGGGTATCCGCCGATCAGGCTGAAACCCACGGTTCCGATCGTGAGTGTCACGGCGATCGCCACCAGAATGCAGAGAAGACGTCTTGTGAGCCGGCTCATCGGTCCGTCAGGACCAAGTATAGCGGGAACGGAACGGGAGCAAGTCTTCGCGCGGGCCCGATCGGGGAATGCCCCAGAGATCGCACAGGCGGCAGGGGGAGCTTTATACCGGGGGATGGTGTCTGATAAACTGGGTTTACCACTTCGCAAGATGAGGGCCGGTAGCTCAGGTGGTAGAGCATGTGCCTTTTAAGCACAGGGTCGCGGGTTCGAGCCCCGCCCGGCTCACCAGTTTTGTTGCCTCCAGTTCTCCCCGCAACTTGATGGTGATTCAGGTGCGCGGCCGACCTTGCCGTTTTTCCACAGGCGATGTGGCGCGCACCGGGGCTTAAACGTTTTCGGGATTTGTGGCGGAAACCGCTCTCTAACGGTCGCGGCTCGGTAACGGTCGCGTTGATTTCGCAAGGCTGAGTGCATTCCCGAAAACGCTTAAGCACCCCGCGCACCGGCAACGGGCCTATTTCGAAGAAAACAATTTATACTGTAAGACACGCTGCCGAAGGGTCCCGGCGCCCGGTGCGTTGTGGCTCCGGTTGCAGGGACTTGCGACATTTCTGGTGATCCATGATTGTGCAAGGTCGGACGAACGCAAAGCCATGGAGGTAAAGCTGAATCTTGGCTGCGGCGGTGCGTGGCACGTAGATGGCTGGATCGGGATCGATCAGCGGTCGACGGCGGATGTGTGGCAGCCCTCGGAGCAACCTCGGTTTATCGATTTAGATCTCAGAAAGGGGCTCCCGTTTTCAACTAATTCAGTGGACGTCGTATTTTCCTCGCATGCGCTGGAACACTTCACATACGAGGAGGCGATCGTGGTGCTCTTCGAGGTGTACCGGGTCTTGAAGATCGGAGCTCCCCTGTGCCTGGTTGTGCCGGACATGGATTTGTATGTGTCCAAGTACGTGGAAAGGGACACGGAATTTCTGACCACTCCAGAAGTCATTGGAGGCCATCCGCGGGGGAATTTCGTGGACAACTTCCTCATGAATTTCTATTCCGATCCCAAATTCAACAATACCTGCCACAAATACTCATATGGCGTGGAGAACCTTTCGCATACCCTCCGCCGGGTCGGTTTTGATGAATTTGAACGTGTCGACTTCCACGACTTTTCGTATTGGCCGGAGTTGCGAGGCGCCCAGTTCCGGAGTCCGATCCGGCACATCGAGCGCTTTTCTTTGAGCGTGCAGTGCCGCAAGAGGAGTTTCGATCCCAACTTCCAAGCAAATCCCTTGCTCCTGGAAGCATCTCGCTTTGCGCACTGTGAAGGGCCAGATCTGGGCCAGCAATTGAGTACCGCATTGTTGCTAAACGAGGCCCTGCGGGCGCAACAAGCGGAAGCCGTGGCGGCTAAGGATCGCATCGAGAGAGATTTGACCCGGAAGGCCGAGGATTTGCAGCGCGGGCTCGATGCCAGGACGCAGGAAACGACGCGCTGGCAGAATGACGTGGCGGCGCGCGAAGCGGATCTGGAGCGGTTGCATGTTAACCTGGAACACGGCGCGAGCCGGGTGGCAGCCCTGGAACAAGAATTGAGATGGTATCGCGGAGAGGTTGAGCGGGTGAAACTGGAAGCGGACCGGCGCACGGGCGAATTGACGGTTTTGGAGGGCGAGTTGACCCGCCGCGCGGAAGAGGCGCGAACTTTGGCGGCGGAATTGGCCAGGAGCACGGAGGAAGGATACCAATTGCGGGCCGAGGCGACCCGGCTCGAAGGGGAAATCGCAGCGCGGGAAGCCCACTTGCGGGAAGAGGAGTCACGATTGGTGCAGCACGCTGCGGACGCCGATCGCCTGAAAGCGGAAGTGGAGCGGCAGTCGGCCGAAATCCTCGTTTTGCGGAAGGAAATTGCCAACCGGGATCAATTATTGAGGGCCGCGGAATTCGAAACTGCCGACCGCTCCTCCGAGATGCTGGGGATGCGGTCCGAGTTCGACCAGTTGGCCGCCGAGGCGGAGCGGCTGCAAGGGGTGGCATTTGACCGCTTAGCCCGGTGCCGAGCGCTGCGAGAGGAGATCGCGCAGCGCAAGGCCGATCACGACCGGGAAAGCGATCTGCTGGCAGCCGGGAACACCAGGTTGCGCCTGGAAGTGGAACGGTGGTCGGGCGAAGCGCGCGAGTTGCAAAGCGAACTGTCCCGCCGGGAGGGAACATTCCACAGGCGGTTGGATGAGTTGGTTCAGGCGGACGCTGCCGCTCAGGCGGCTCTCGCACGGGCCGTCGACCGGCAGAGGGCGAGTGCGGAAGCCGAGTGTATCCGCGGACGCGAGTTGCGTTTTCTGGAGCGGGAATGGCGCGAGGCGACCGAGGATGCCTGGGCGCCTCCCGAAAGAAACCTTCCGGCGCTGATTCGCGACCAAATCCTCCCCAATTGGGGAGGGGGCCGTCTGCGTAAGCTTTTTGCCGAGAGCGGACTCTTTGACCCGGTCTGGTATGCGTCGCAGTACAAGGATCTCGCTGAATCGGGTCTCGACCCGATGACTCATTACATCCGGTTCGGCGCCTCGGAAGGGCACGATCCGCACCCTTTGTTCTATACCTCCTGGTATCTGCGGGAATACCCGGAAGTCGCCGCCAGCGGGCGCAATCCGCTGGAGGATTACATCCGGTACGGTGTGGAAAGGGCTCGGGACCCGAATCCACTGTTTGACACGTTTTGGTATCTGGAACGGTATCCCGACGTCGCCCAGGCGGGCGTGAATCCTCTCCGGCACTATTGGGAGCACGGGGTCGCCGAAGGCCGGGATCCGAACCCGCTCTTCGATACCGATTGGTATCTGGAGCGCTATCCGGATGTGGCCGGTCAAAATCCGCTGGCTCACTACTTGAGGCTGGGCGCCGATAGAGATCCGAGCCCCTTATTCGATGGCAAATACTATCAAGCACAGAACCCGCAGATTTCCAGCGGGGCATTGGTTCCCCTGGCGCATTACCTTCGCCACCGGGAGAACGAGGGTGGCGACCCGCACGCGCTATTCGCCACGGAATGGTATCTGAATCGCTATCCGGATGTGGCTTCCGCCGGTGTGAATCCCCTGGTGCATTACGTGGAATGCGGCGCAGCCGAGGGCCGGGATCCGAATCCTCTTTTCGACAGCGACTGGTATTTGCGGACCTATCCCGAGGTTGCGAAGTCCGGGGAGAACCCGCTGGCCGATTACGTGCGCCACGGGGCATCCCGGGGACGCGATCCGCATCCACTATTCGATGCGGCGTGGTATCTAAAGACCTACCCCGACGTTGCCGGGGCGGGCATGGATCCCCTGGTGCACTACCTTCGCTTCGGCGGGAACGAAAAACGGCAGCCCAATCCACTGTTTGACTCGGGTTGGTATCTGCAAACCTATCCGGAAGCCGCCCGTTCCGGGTTGAATCCCTTGGTCCACTACCTGGAGCACGGGGCCGAGGAAGGCCTGAGGCCTTGTCCGCAATTCGACGCCAGTTGGTATCGGCGGCAATCGCCGGATGTCGATCAGTCCGGGCTACTGCCCTTGGCTCACTACCTTAAGTACGGCATGAAGGAGAAAGCCCCAAGCACGAGAACCAAAGTGAGAATAGCGCTGGGCGATATAGCCATGGAAAGCGTGATCCGCCGGTCGGCCGCTTCGACGGCCAAAACCTACGGGCCGTTGGTATCCGTCCACCTGCCCACCTACAATACACCCATCCGCTACCTGAACGACATAATCCAGTCGATCAAGGCGCAGACGTATCGAAACTGGGAGTTGTGCATTGTTGACGACGGGTCAACGAGCTCCGAATGCATAGAGTACCTCTATAAAGCCGCGTCGGAAGACGCAAGAATCCGCGTGGCCTTCCGAAACTCAAACGGAGGGATTGCCGAAGCCTCCCAGCAAGCTCTCGAAATGTGTACCGGGGAGTACGTGGCGCTCGTCGATCACGACGACATCCTCGCCCCGACTGCGTTGGCGGAAGCTGCGGACCTGCTGGGGCGAGACCCGAGTGCGGCGATGGTCTATACCGACCACGCCATGATGAACGACGATGGGACCCTCATCTCGCCCTCGCTGAAGCCCGCATGGTCGCCGGAATTCTTTCTCTCGACGAACTATATAGTGCATTTGAAGGTTTATCGGCGATCCATACTCCTCGACGCCGGCGGTTTTAAGGGCGCCCTGCACTCGGCTCAGGACGTGGCCATCACCTGTAAGCTGCTGGCAGCCCGCCTCAACATCGTTCACTTGCCGAAGGTTTTGTACTATTGGCGGGTCCATCCGAACTCGGTCGCATCGGCGAGCTCCGCGAAGCGATCGATTGAAACCGCGGTCATCCATACCTATAATGACTACTTCACACAAGTGAGGGCAGACGCGACTACCGTGTGGCCGGGTTATTTCAAAACCGAACGATTGGGCGCCTACAAGCTGGATTTTCCCAACACCTCGAAGCGGAGAATAGCAGTTGTGGTCCCGGCCATTTCGCACCAGTTCGAGGCCGATCGGTTCCTGCGGCATTTTCGCGAGACGGACTTCTCTCCCCTTCCTCCTGTTCACGTGATTACGTTCCGTCCGGCTGAAGAGACAGTCGACAAAACCATCACCTGGCACCAAGCCCGGACCCAATCCCAATTCGACGAAATTATCGAGGGGCTTGATTGCGATTACGTCGTTTTCGTATCTCCGGGCACGCTGCTGATTTCAGGCGACTGGTTGAAGGGATTAATCGGGTACCTCTCGCTATCGAGCGAGATCGGCGCAGTTGGCGGCAAGGTTCTCGACAAAAGTTTGAGGGTCCGATCCGGCGGCGTCCTTCTTCTGAAGCAAAGCGTGCCTATCAGCGCCGGGCAAGCGGCCGAATCTGACGGCTACTGGTTCAACAACCGGATTGCCACAAATGTCGAGGCGGTCTCAGCAGGCCTACTGGCCACTCCCAAAACCGTTTATCAGAGCGTCCGTGGAATACCCTTCTTCGAATATGGCGATCGAGGCGGCATTCCGTACTGCCTCGAGCTACGCAGAGCGGGACTTCGTGTGGTCTACACGCCTTGGTCCAAAGCCCTGGACCGGCATCCCGAGATTGTGCCCCCCGAATTCAACGCCATGCTTGCGTCGTCGTTCGGCGAGATAGCCCGGGAAGACCGGTACTATCATCCCTTTTACAGCCGTGACGTGCCCTACCGGATCGACGAGGGAAAAGCGTGACCAAAACCGATGGGACACTCTCAAGCGACGTTCCCCGGTGCGCGTGGGTGATGACCAGGTATGCGCAACGTCATTGCATTCCAAGGAGGGTTCGAGAGTCATGATTGAGTTTCCACGTGATGTGAGGGTTACCCAGGTTAGCGATGAGGGTCCGACGCCATCATTTTTCATTCGCTTCCGCGATCCAATTATGCATCTTACGCGAAACTGGAACTACCTCCGCAGCGACTCCATAGATGCCGACTCTCAGGTCGGATCGGCGGCCATAATCGTAATGCAGCGCGCCTACTCGCTTTGGTCCAGACGCCTATTCGATCGAGCGAAAGCGGCTGGCATCCCCGTGATCTATGAGACTGACGACTTCTTTCTCGATTTGCCGTCTCAGTCGGGCTTTCGAATCACGGATCAACAGAAAGAATGCGTTGTCCACATGTTGAAATCGGCCGACGCAGTGACTTGTTCGACACAGGAACTCGCAGAGGCTCTGAGAACGTACTCCAACTGCGTCTATGTGCTGGAGAACTACGCAGTTCCGCTCTCCCGTGCTGGTATTGAGTCGGCAAGACGAAAGCAGTATAGCGTTGGCGTAGTCAATACCGACTACTTCAAGCTGATCCGAGGTAAACAGGAACTGTTCCAGGCATTCCAAGGGGCCCTCGCAACCCTGTCCTGTCACCTTACCTTCTTCGGAAGCATTGATCCACAAATGGCGGCATTGCAGAAAGCATCCCCGGACCAGGTAACCGTGTTCGCTAGTTTCATCCCGCGGCGGACGGCCTTTTGGGAGTATATACTAAGCCAAGGGATTAATGCCGGCGTCGTCCCGCTCGAAGACAATCCTGACCACCGATTCAAGTCGGATATTAAGTTTTTGGATTTTGCTCAAGTGGGGGCACCTGCCGTTTACAATAATCCGCGTTGCTACAACCGCGTCATTCACCGGGAGACCGGATACATGTGTGATGGAACGCGCGAGGGTTGGCTTTCCGGTTTGGCCTATTTTGCCGACGAAACCAGGCGGATCGCCTGCGGCGATGCGGCCTACCGTTACGCACAAGGGCGAACGCTCGATGCCTATGCAGAGGGATTGAAGGAAGTGATTATGATGGTGTTATGCCGGCGGGGGATGCCGCTGCCGGTCGCAGCCACCGCTGTAGCCACTCGCTAGTATGCCCAACGCGAATCCAGAATCGAAGTCACCGCAGAAGCCCCCGCAAGACGGGCTGCGGATTAATTTCGTTCTGCCACCCTCGCCAAAAATCTCCGGCGGCCCGCTGGCAATCCTCGAGTACGCGAACCGATTCATCGATCGGGGGCACAGTGTCACGATTACTACGTACCCGGACAGTATGTGGGAGGGAGATAATCCATTTCCCTGGTTCGATTTCAAGGGTACGATCCACTACAAACGGGCTCGCGGGGCGGGAGCCGGCGCCCTCGATCTGACCGCACCCCTTGGTTATTTCGGGCAGAACGATTTTGACGCACTGGCTCAAACGATTTTGGCCAATTACGGGCTCGGCGGTCTTCACCAGGTCGCCCTAAACTCGATGGGAAAAGTTCCGGAACGGGCGCCGTTTGAGCGCTTACTGAATCTGGCCCTGTTATCTACCTATCTGATTGAAGTAACGCCGGAATGCGACCTGAACATTGCCACCCTGTGGGAGACCGCTCCTTCGGCGCTTTGGAGCCAAAAGGGCAAGCCTGTATACTTCATGCAGCACTATGAGGAAGTCTTCTACCCCATAGCGCGGCACGATACTTTTTGCGATCGCCTGCTGGCCAGATTGTCGTACATGCTGCCGATGTACAAAGTCGCAAATTCATCGTGGCTGCAGAAAGTTATAAGGCAGCGATTCGGACAGGACATTCCATTCTCGAACAACGGCGTGGTGCTGTCGGATTTTTGTCCTCGAGCCAAGAAGAGCAGCGCAGATGGGGTGGTCCGTATTTTCACATACTCCCGCCCCGAAGATTGGAAGGGCTTCGGGGATGCGGTGGCAGCGATGGCGATGGTTCGCGCTCGCTACGGCGCACGGGTGGAGTGGCATGTATTCGGGTATCGCCACCTGGATCTGGTCGAAGATAACCAATACGCTCCCTACACGTACCATCCAAAGCTCTCGTTTCGGGAACTGGCGGAATTATACGCTACCTGCGACATTGCCCTGTGCCCGTCCTGGTACGAGAGCTTCCCCCTGCCGCCACTGGAAGCAATGGCCAGCGGCACTGCGGTCGTGACCACAGACTACGGCACCGAGGATTATGCGTTCCACGAGAAGAACGCGCTCGTCATCGGCAGCCGGGACGTGAAAGCGATGTTCGAGGCGGTTTGCCGCCTGGTCGACGATGAGGAATTACGGCAGCGGCTGGAGGCTCGCGGACTCGAGACGGCGAAGCAATTCACTTGGGAGAATGCCGTCGCCCGTAGGGAGCAAATCTTGTTGGATATCCATCACGAAAGGGTGGGCTACGACCGGTTCTCTCCAGCGAAGATTGGCTTGGTTGACGGCTTAGGCGTCGAGTTCGAGTGCGCGCCTGCCGATGTGTCTGGGTCTGCGCCGGGTCTTCTCTGGCGTGCGGGCTCTCTCTATCTTGTGGAGGGTGGCGTAAAACGCCACATCACGAACCCGAGCCTGATTACACCCCTGGTGGAGCGGGACTATCGGTATATCGACTCCGACTCCCTCAGTTTCGTTCGCATGCCGGCCGGTTTTCCGATTGCGTCACCGGCCGATCTGCCGCCTGCGCCGGCGGCTGGCCCCACCACAGCGATTTCCGGCAGCGCCGTTGCGCTCGGCAAGGAGGCGTCTTCCGTAGAGTCTGGCGACCTTAGAAAATCGCAATTATTCTGGCACGGTGGGCACCTCTATTTGATCCATGAAGGCCGCAGACATCACGTCTCAAACGCGGCTCTGATCCCGATTTTTGAGCAGCTTCAAATACCGGAGGCGGTTCTGGATTCAGCCACATTTGTAGGCATGCCTTTCGGCTTGCCAGTATCGACTCCGGCGGATTTACTCGCAAACTTGTTGACCCTGCCATGAATGTAGATACCGCGATCCTCGGCGGCGGCATAGCCGGCTTGTCGCTAGCGTCGTTTCTTGACCGGCCGGTGGCCGTGCTGGAACGCGAACCGGCGGTTGGCGGCCTTAGCCGCAGCTATTCTCTGAACGGCGTCGCCTATGACATCGGTCCGCACATCATGTTCTCGAAGAACAAGGAGGTGCTGGATCTGCATACCAGCCTCGTGCCTACCAATCGTATCCGGCGGTCGAACCAGATCTTCTTCAAGGGCCGTTACGTCAAGTATCCATTTGAAAACGATCTGGCAGCGCTGGACCCGGCAGACCGCGACTATTGCCTCAAGGAGTTTTTGAGCAATCCGTATGAGAATTACGTGCCCGGCAACATGCTGCAGTTTTTCCTTTCGACCTTTGGCGAGGGCATTACCAAGCTGTACCTGCAACCGTACAACGAGAAAATCTGGAAGTTCGATCCGGCGTTTATGGATACGCAGATGGTGGACCGGATTCCCAAGCCACCGAAAGAGGACGTCATCAAGTCGGCCGGCGGCGCTCCGACCGAGGGCTATACCCACCAACTTTATTTCCACTATCCGGTAGCAGGCGGTTTTCAATCGCTCGTGGATGCGTACCGCGACCGAGTGATCCGTAAGTCCGGTTCGATCCTGACCGGCGCCGCGATCCGGAGCATTCAACGAAATGTAGGCGGATGGCAGGTAGTGACCGAGTCCACGACCGTCCAGGCGAAGCAATTGATTAACTGCATGCCGCTGCAGGAACTGTTTCGATACATCACGCCGCCCGCCGACATCGCAGCGAGTGTACAAAAGCTGTTGTTCAACTCGATCTACATCGTGGCGGTGCAGGTCAAAGAGGACCGGATGGGCGATCATTTCGCGCTGTACATTCCCGAACGGGACGTGATTTTCCACCGGGTGTCCAAGTTGAATTTTCTGGGAGCGCAATACTGCCTGCCGGGCGCCGGCTCGACGCTGCTTGCGGAAGTCACGTTCCGCGAGGGGAGCTATCTGGGGGCGATGCCGGAGAGCGAAGTCGTAGACAAGGTGACGGGGGACCTCGTGAGGCTCGGCTTCATCCGGAAGGAAGACATCCTCGACACCGCAGTTCGCTCTGAACGGTACGCCTACGTCATTTACGATCTGAATCATCGCGCGACCGTGGACAAGGTGCTCGGCTATCTGAGAGGAATCGGCGTGCGGTGCGCGGGGCGGTTTGCGGAATTCGAATACCTCAATACTGACGGTGTCGTCGAGCGAACGTTGAAATTGGCCAGAGAGCTTGGCTCTGAAATCTGAGCGATTGGGCCGGTTGGCTATCGGCGTCATCCGCGACAGTTGTCGCGCGAAGGGGCGCGACCGATTCGTAAGGTGGTGGAATCCAGTAGAATAATGATCGGAGGAATGGGTGAGTGGTTGAAACCGGCGGTCTTGAAAACCGTTTGCGGGGCGACTCGCACGGGGGTTCGAATCCCTCTTCCTCCGCCACAATTCCAGTGGGATTACCGGGCGGCATCGAAGACCAGCTTGTGCTCGCCGCATGTGCATGAATTTCGGCCAAGCGGCTCCGCATGATTCGCGAAGAAAGGGAAATCGCCAGGAGGTACCCTGGTCTTGCGTTGCCACATCTGTCGAATCGTGAATCGAAAGGCGAAGCATTTTTCAACCCGCCTCTCCGCGTAGACAGCTTGCCCTGCCCGGTCCTTGTTCCACAGCGGTATTCTGGTTCACATGCGCATTGCGATACTGGCGGCCTGCGCCGCGCTTCCGGCGGTGGCTTACGCTCAACCGGCGGACCTGGTTCTGCGAAACGGCAAGATCGTGACCATGGACCCGGCCACGCCCACGGCGCAGTTTCTGGCGGCGCGCGGGGGCCGGATTGTCGCGCTGGGCGGCAGCGGCGACGCGCAGCGGTGGATCGGTCCGAATACCAGGGTAATCGACCTGAGGGGCCAACTCGCCATCCCCGGCTTCATCGAAGGCCATGGCCATTTGACGGGTATCGGCGAGTACCGGCAGGGGTTGGATCTACGCGAGGCGCGCACGTGGGAAGACATCGTGGCACAGGTGGCGCGGGCGGCCAAACAGGCGAAGCCGGGGGAGTGGATCGTGGGGCGCGGCTGGCACCAATCGAAATGGGACCGAGCGCCGGACCCGAATGTGGAGGGGTTTCCGCTGCATGCGTCGCTCGACAAGGTCTCGCCCGATAACCCGGTGCTGTTGACGCACGCCAGCGGGCATGCGGTTTTCGTCAACGCCAAGGCGATGGCGGCCGCGGGACTCACGCGCGACACGCCGAATCCATCGGGCGGCGAGATTCTCAAAGACCGGCAGGGCAATCCCACCGGCCTGCTGCGCGAGACGGCGCAGGCAATCGTGAACCGCGCGCATAGCGCGTGGCTCGACCGTCGCACGCCGGCGGAGCGCCTAGCCGATTTGCGCAAGACGATCGAACTGGCGGAAGCCGAGTGCATCTCCAAGGGGATTACGTCGTTCGAGGACGCAGGCTCGCCGTTCTCCACCGTGGATACGTTCAAGAGCATGGCCGAACAGCATGAATTGAGCCTGCGGCTGTGGGTCATGCTGGGCGGCGGCACAACCGCACAGTTGGCCGCCAATCTGGACCGCTATCGCATCATCGGCGCGGGCGA
>Ga0182030_10008677_pt1 | contig 20979 bp, 15 predicted proteins | sample 812S3MmetaG_FD_121299 | JGI IMG/M metagenome (GOLD analysis project Ga0182030, IMG submission 121299) | Permafrost microbial communities from Stordalen Mire, Sweden - 812S3M metaG (Illumina Assembly) | ecosystem: Environmental > Terrestrial > Soil > Wetlands > Permafrost | place: Sweden...
ACGGTGAGCGCCGGGGTTGGGGGCGTGAGGCAAAATCGCTCCTGTTGGCAGTGGTCTGCGCTGGTTGTTGGTTGCGGCGCGTCGTGTGGCGTGTCGTGGGTGTCGACGATAGCGGTGTCGGGAGACGGTCTCGGGGGGCCGGTCACGGCGGCCCGTTCGCAGTGAGATCGTCGAAGCGCAACTGCAGCGGTGCTGGCCTGTTTCGTCGGGATGGCTTCGGGCTGCTGGCTCGCTTTGTCGGGCTGGTCGGTGCGGTCGGCATGGGGACGGCTGGTTGCTCGACCTGGTGGACGTGGTTGGGGTGGCGGAGCCCTTCGACGTAAGCGGCGAGGTCGGCATAGGGGATACGGCGCGCCGCGTCGATGGTGACGGAGCGGAGGGCACCGGCTTTGAGCAGGTCGTAGAGTTTGGATCGGCTGATACCGAGCAGGGCTGCTGCTTCGGGCGGTCGAAGCAGCAACGGATAGCCACCGCAGTGGGCCTCTTGGCGCTCACCGCTGGTCGGGACCGGAGTGAGTGGTCGTCGCGGGCGCCGCCGCCCTGGTGTGGCGGATCGTTCCAGGCGCCGGCTGGTGTCGGTCGGCGCGGGGGAGCGTAAGACGGCTCGCGCTCGGGTCAGGGTCCGATAGCCGGCGGAGGGGTCGAGGCCGGCGTGGCGGCTGGCTTGGTTGATGGGGTAGCCCAATACCCCGACGCTGTAGAGCATGACGGCCTGGGTGCGGTCGATGATCCCGGCGTGGGCGGCGGCCATGATCGTCTCGGCGGCTTGTTCTTCGGGACAGCCCGCACCGTCTGCGTCGGTTGATGGCGCGCCTGGTTCGGCGGGGAGGTCGGTGGTGTGGGCGGTGTGGCGGAGCCAGCCTCGTTGGTCGGCGCGGAGGCGTGCCTCGACGGCGTCGATGAGGACCCGGGCGGGGCGGGTGTGGTGCTGGCCGGCGTGGGCGTGGATGGCTTCCCAGGCGTAGGCGATGGTGTCGGCGGCGATCTCGTCGGGACTGTTCCACGGCCGGGCGCCGGCGGGGCGTCTGCTAGAGCGGTGGGCACAACGGCGGAGCCCGGGCAGGATTGCTTGGAGGACGGCGCGGCCGGCCAGGTCGTCGTCGCCGGCCACGACCAACAGTTCTGCGAGGAGGGCGCAGGACCGGTCGGGATGTCCCATCTGGCTGATGAGGGCGACGAGGTCGGCGGGCGACGCGAACCCGGCGAGCGTCGGGTGCCGCTCGGCCCAGCCGCGCATTGCGTCGCGAGCTGCCCGGCGGGCGGCGATGGTTCCCCACTGGGCGCCGAGCGCCGAGTACACGTCGCCCCCTGGAGGCGGTTTGCGGTCGAGCGGCGTCGCGGGCATCTCACCTATAGAGGGACAAGGAACGTCACTTTGGGGCGTCGGGTGCTCGCCGGCGACGGCGCGGGAGCCGGCAGCGTCGTTTGCGGGCGGCGGACAGCGGGGTGGCGGGGTGGCCATGGCCGGGAGTGTGCGCCCGGGGTTCCCCACAATGTTCCCCATCTGCGTTCCCGTCGAAGGTTTTTGTGGGGCAGCCAACGGTGGGCGCCAGCAGCCTGGAGCGGGCGACGCGGTGGGCGTTCCCCACTGTTTCGCGTGCAGGACCGCTGACCTGGGGAGATAGCCGTGTGGGCCTTCCCACAGGGTGTGGGCGCTACCAACCCACGACACGATCGAGGTGCGTCGGGGAAAAGAGTCCAAAGCGGCGCGGGTAAGCCCGCCAGCAGAGCTGGCGGGCGGGAGCCAAGGATGGGGGCCGTGGGCCGGCTTTGGGCGCGGCGGCGTCAAGGGCGCTTGCGCGTCCCTGCGGGACTTCCTCGCTGCGCTGGTCGCCCTTGACCCCGCCTCGACGTGCCCGAGCGCCGAAAACCGGTCAGCGTGGCGACATGCCCGGGCGCTGAGGTCGACGGCCCCCACCTATTCGTTTGGGCGGTGGGAACTGCCGGTAAGCGCCCCCCTCCGATTCCCACACTCGCTGCCGCCGCCGCATCCGGGCCTGCTGAGTGGGGTCTGGGCCGGTTGCCCCACGGGCCCGGATCTGGGAACGGGTGCTGGGCGGTGCTCCGGGCCGTTCCGCGTGAGCGACGTGTCGCTAAATCAAGGACAGGGGAAACGCGCCCAGGTTTGTTTGGTCCGCCGGTTTGGGCTTTGGTGATCGCTTTTTCTGTTGTCCGCTGTTGTGTTTGCCGGTGTTTTTCTGCGAATCCGGGTGATGGGTTGGCTGCTTATGGGTGATGCGGATTGTGGGCGGCGCCCGGTGCGAACGGGTAGGGGTCTGACGGGCGGTGTTGCGTTTGGCCAAGTTGACCGACGCGGAGTATGTGCTGGGCGAGGTGGCCGCCGGGCTGGAGGACTACTACTTGGGGTCGGGGGAAGCGCCCGGGGTATGGAGCGGGGGCCTGGCCGCCCAGCTGGGCTTGGAGGGGGTGGTCGCCCCCGATGATCTGCGAGCGTTGATCGACCGCGTCGACCCTGCGAGTGGCGAGCGGATGCTCGGCCCGAAACTGCCGACAGTCCGCGCGGTCGATGCCACCTTCTCGGCGCCCAAGAGCGTGTCGTTGTTGTGGGCGTTCGCTATCCCGGAGGTGGCGTCAGTGGTGTCGCTGGCGCATGTGGAGGCCGTCGACGCAGCCCTCCGGTTCGTAGAAGTGCACGCGGCAGTGACCCGCCGCCAGATGGGCGGCATTCGGGTGCGGGCCGTGACGTCGGGGTGGGCGGCCGCTACGTTCGTGCACCGCACCAGCAGGGAGGGCGACCCGCAGTTGCACACGCACGCCCTGGTCGCCAATGTGGTGCAACGCAGCGACGGGGTGTGGGTGGCGTTGGACGCCACCGCCATGTACAGGTGGGCGAAAGCGGCGGGGTCGGTCTATCAGGAACAGCTGCGCCGCATCTTGTCGGACCAGCTCGGAGTGGACTGGGGCCCGGACCGTAACGGGTGCCGGGAGATGACCGGCCTGGCAGAAACCCAGTTGCGGGCGTTCTCGAAACGCACCGCCCAGATCGAAGCCCACCTCGCCGCCACCGGCCAAGACAACTTGAGTGATCCGCGGGCGCGGATGGCGGCCGATGAGGCCGCCAGCGTGGCCACCCGGGCCCGCAAAGACCGGACCCTGACCCCGGACCGTCTCGCAAAGCGTTGGGCCGCCGAAGCCGAAACGGTCGGCCTGCCCACCGGCGACCGACTCTTCGCCGCGGTCACCGCCCGCGACGGGCGAAAGCAGATAGGCCCGGGGGAGGTGTCGGAGTTGTTCGGACGTCTCGTCGGTGCGGACACCGGGTTGTGCGCCCATGACTCACGTTTCGGCGAAGCCCAAGTCGTCGAGGCGGTCGCCGCGTGGGGCGCCGGGCGCCTGTCGGTGGGCGACATCGAAACGCTGACCGCCCGGTTCCTGCGGTCAAAGGACGTGGTGCGCCTGGTGACTGGTGATTCGAGTGGCCGGGCGGCGGGGCAGTGGTCGACGGTCGCCCACCGCCAGATGGAGGACCGGGTCCTGGAACAGCTGGCCGTCCTCGGGGACCGCCAGATCGCGGCGCTCGACGAGACCGCGGTGGCCGCGGCGATCGCTGCTGCCGGGCATTTGGGCGCCGATCAGGTTGCCGCGGTGCGAGGTCTGGGCGGCCCGGGCGCGGCGCTTCGGGCGTTGATTTCCCCGGCCGGGTACGGCAAGACCACCACCCTGGCCGCCGCGGTCGCTGCCGCCTCGGGGTCGGGGCGGAGCGTGTTGGCGTTGTCGACCACCAACCAGGCCGTCGACCAGTTGCGCCAGGTGGGGATCCCGGCGTCCACGGTGGCCCGCTTCGCCATCGACCGTGTCGTGTTGGAGGCGGGGAGTGTGGTGATCGTCGACGAGTTCTCGCAGCTCCCCACCCGCGAAGCCGACCTCGTGCTCGCCGCGGTGGCCGCCTGCCCCGGCGGACAGGTGTGGCTGGTGGGCGACCCCCTCCAAGCGCAGCCGGTCGCCGCGGGCGGTCTCGCCCCCTGGCTGGCCGAACAAACCAGCCAAGGCCGGGTGACCGCGGTCGAGCTGGTAGTGAACCGCCGCCAAGCCGACCCCGTCGAACGCCAAGCCCTCACCGCGTTCCGGGCCGGCGCGACCGACACCAGCCGGGACCTGCGCCAGCAAGCGGGCTGGGAACACCACCACCCGGACCGGTCCCAGGCGCTCGACGCCATGGCCGCCGCAGTCACCGCCGACATCGCTGTACACGGCCCGGCCCAAGTCGCCGCGTTAGCGGTCACCCACGGCGACTGCGAAGACTTGGCGGACCGGATCCGAGCCGAATTGGTGGCGGGGGCGGTGATCGCCGGCCCCGCCATCCGCGGACCTGGCTGGACCGTCCCACGGGACTATCAGGCTGGAGACCGCATCCTGGTACACGCCAACGCCACCCTGGCCAGCGGACACCGGCTAACCAACGGCACCGTGGTGACCGTCACCCACGTCACCGACACCGGTGTCCGGGTCCGAGACGACAACGGCAGCGCCGGCGTGCTGCCGGCCGGGTTCGTGACCGGCCGCGGTGCTGACGGCCGGCCGTTGGTGTCGCACGCCTGGGCCCGAACCGTCGACGGCGTGCAGGGCGGCACCTGGGCCCAGGTGCACCTGCTGGCCACCCCGGCAGTGGACCGCTACCGGGGCTATGTCGGCCAATCCCGCTCTATCGCGCCCACCCACACCTGGAATACCGGCCCCGACCGTCCCGCGGCGGGGGATCACGGCGGGCGGATCGTGGAGCGGTACGCAAAGCCGGACGAGGAGATCGCGGCGGCGATGGCCCGAGCGAAACCCAAAACGTTCGCGGCAGGCGAGGACCCTGAACGCGCCGACCGCCTGTTGCGCGCCGAGCGGGCCGCCCACCGCGCCCATCTTGCCGAGCGGCCGCCTGATGTGACGGATCAGATCGCGCGAGCGGACACGACCGTCGCGGCCCGCCAACGCGATGTGACCGAGGCCGAGAATCGATTGGCCTTTTGGCAGGAGCGGGAGGCCGCCACGGCGGGGTTGCGGGGGGTCACCCCGAGGCGACGTGACCTTCACCGCGACGCCCGACGCCACGTGAGTTTCGCCGGCCCCGCCGTCGATGGTGCCCGGGACCGTCTCGAAACGGCGGTTAGCGACCGCAACCGGCTCGCCGTCGAAGACGACGCCGGTCGCCGCTTCGATCAGGACAACCAGTGGCGAGTCGAACGCATCCGGCAAATCCCCCACGAGATCGACCGGCAATGGACCGCCGCGGTCGTCGAAGCCGCCAAAGACGGCCATCCCCTCGCCTACGGCGGCCAGCTGCTGCACGTCGCGCGCCGCACCCTCGCCGAGTCCCGCGATGGCCAGCACACGGGCCGGACGGTCGCCCCCGGTGTCCGGGCTGACCTCGAACTGCTCGACCAGGCCATCGCCCAACAAGAACAGGCAGCGAAACTGGCCGCCCGGAGCCGCCAGGAGCGGCCCGCCGCCCCCGAAGTGCCGCTACATCAACGGATGCAGCAGCAACCCGAACCTCGAGCACCTCACATCGTCGCCTGAAAACCGGCGCTCTCACGGAAACCGGGTGCTGTCAGTCCGCGGTGCCCCGGCGGACCACCCACTCGTGATCCTGGCCCGTCACCTCGGCCAGCAACTCGAAATCGGCGTCGTAATGCAACACGGTCAGCTGCCTCGCTTCGGCCACCGCGGCCACCAGAGCGTCGACTAGCGACACCGCCCGATGCGGGCTGCGGGCCACCAGCGCCCGCTGGGCTTCCAAGGCGCGCTGATGGTCGGCCTCGGTGGTGGGGACCGACGGGAACGACCCCAGCCCCTCCATCAGCTGCTCGTAGTCGGCCGGACTACGCGCCGAGAATCCGAGCTCGAAAACCACCGGCGCGTTGAGAGCGACGAGCCGGCCGGCGGCCAGCGGCGCGAAGGCGGCGGCCACCGTGGGCTTCGTCAGCCTGGCGAACACGCTCGTGTCGACCAGGTACCGCACGGCCGCCATCTACTCGCTGCCGCCCCACGCCCCCTCGGCCGTCTCGAAGTCGAAGCGGCCCTCCTGGGCGAACATGGCGATCAGCTCCAGCCGGCGCTTGGCGCGCACGACTTCGTGAAGCGCGGCGTCGATCGTTGCTCGCAGTGTGGTGGTGCCGAGGATGTCAGCCGCTTCACGTACGATATCTTGGTCGATCTCAACAGATGTCTTCGCCATCAGCCCACGATATCTCATCCCAGTCGTCTTGAGGCGAGGAGCCAGCAGCAAGAGCGCTAACACCAAAAATCACAGAAGGGCAGACAGTTGCCACCCCGTCCGGGGATGCAGTTCCCGGCTCACCCGTCGCAACCATCCAGCCCAAGACGCTCCCGGCCCGGCTCCGCGCGTCACGTCCCGGGTGTTTTCGGTAAGCACCCAACGTTCATTACCTCAAGCGCTCGGGGCGTAGATTGGCAGGACACTCGTCCGGCGAAGGCGAAGCGAAGAGCACGGCGGCGTTGTTCGCCCGGTGGCGGGCGACGGCGTTGGTGGCGGGCGACACTGACTTGGCGGACCTGTGGACCGCGGCGACGGGCCGTGAGTGGCTGGCGCCGGTCACCGGGCAGAGCGAAGACGACGTGGTCGCCGCGGTCATGGCGAGGCTGGGGGCGGAGAAGTCGTCGTGGACGTTACCGAACGTCATGCAGGCCACCTGGCAGACCATGGAGCGCGACCCGGCCCGCAGCGCCACCGACGACGAGGCGTTCGCGGGCCGGTGCATCGACGCGGTCATCCGGCACGGCGAGGTGGTCAAGCTGACCCCGAGCCTGGCCCTGGACCTGCCCGGCGAGCTGGTCCGAGCGAACGGCGAGTCGGTGTACGAGGTGCACCACTCGGCCCGGTACGCGACAGCCAGCGCCCTGACCGAGGAACGGTACCTGGAGGCCCGCTGCGGGTCGCGGACGACTCGACCGGTTCCCGACGAGGTGACCGAATCAGCGATCGCGGCCGGCGGCGGGTTGGTGTTGAGCGAGGATCAGGCCGCGGCGGTACGGGGAGTGTTGGGATCGCGGGCGGACGTGACCGTGATCGTCGGGCCGGCCGGGACAGGTAAGACGGCCACGATGCGGACGGTGGTCGAGGCGTGGCAGGCGAACGGCGGCAGCGTGTTGGGGTTGGCGTTGTCGCAAACGGCGGCCAACGAACTGGCCCGAGCGACCGGGGCCCGGGCCGAGAACATCGCCAAACTGCTGTACGAGAACCGGCGGGTCGACGCCAAGGCGTTCCCGGGCCACGCCGGGCGCTGGCAAGTCCAGGCCGGCCAGTTGGTGGTCATGGACGAAGCCGGGATGACCGGCCGGGCGGCCATGGCTCAGGTGGCCCGGCTGTGCGAACTGGCCGGCGCCAAACTGGTCCTGGTCGGCGATCACGAACTGCTCGAATCCCCCCAAGCCCGAGGGGCGATGCGGCTGATAGCGAAAAGCGCGCCGAGCTTCGAGCTCGGAGAAGTGCACCGTTTCACCAACGAGTGGGAACGTGACGCGTCGCTTCGGCTGCGAGCCGCTGACCCCGAGGTCCTGGAAGAGTACGCGGCCCACGGACGGATCTACGGCGGGACCGCGGAAGCGAACGAGGGTCGAGCGGTGCGGTTGGCGTTGGCCGACCACCTCGACGGCCGGCGGGTGTTCATCCTGGCCGGCACGAACGAGCGAGCAGCCCGCGTGGCCGGCGTGTTCCGCGACGGGCTGGTGGCCCACGGCCTGGTCGAAGCCGACGGTGTACGCCTTGGCGACGGGAACCGGGCCGGGGTGGGTGACCGGATCGTGGCCCGGCAGAACACGGCGTTGCGGACGACTGGCGGGGCAGGCGGTGACCAATAGGGCGGTGTACCAGGTGATCCGACGTGACCCGGCCGGGACGTTGACCGTCGCCGTCGTCGACCCCGGCGCCGGCCGAGCGGACCGCGGCAACCGGGTGATGTTGCCGGCCGAGTACGTCGCCGTGCACGTCGAGTTGGAGTACGCGGGCACGTCACACGCGGCGCAGGGAGGCACCCGGTTCTCATCCCACGCCCTCATCTCCGAGCGGGACAGCACCAGCGCCGTCTACGTCGATCTGACCCGAGGCCGAGTGTCCAACGTGGCGCATGTCGACTCGGAAATCCCGGCCAACGACGAACGACCCCCGACGTCGGAAGATCCCGTCGCCGTGTTGGCCCGGGTGTTCAACCGGGAGGACCCCGGCGAAGCCCTCCCGGCGATCGAAGCCCAGGAACTGGCGGCCACCAACGCGCGCAGCCTCCGAACCCTGTTCCCGATCTGGCAGGACCTCGACGGCCAGCACGCCGTCACCCGGTGGCGCAGAGCGCTGGCCGAAAGCCAGGGCGAGGAGTTCGCGGCCGCGGTCACCGAGGCGGCGGCATGGCCGACCTTGGCGGCCCGCCTCGGGGTGATCGAGGCCGGCGGAGGCGACCCGGTCGACGCGCTCCGCGCCGCCGTCGCTTCCCGGACCCTGGGCGACGCGGGCGACGTCGCCGCGGTGCTGCACTACCGGCTCGAGCCGGCCGCGGGCGCAGCGGAGCGCGCTGGCGGGCTGCACGCCCCGTTCTCGTTGCGGGACATTCCCGAGTCGCCCTACGCGCCGGCCATGCGCCAGGTGGCGGCCCGCATGGACCGACGGGTCACCGAGCTGGGCGAGGCCGCAGCGGTAGAGCGGCCGGACTGGGCCGCCGGGTTGGGTCCCGTGCCCGATGACGCGTTGGGACGCCTGGACTGGGTGGACCGGGCTGGGATCGTCGCTTCCTATCGGGAAGCGTTCACGGTCGCAGGGCCCGACCCGATCGGCGATCTGCCCGCCGCGGCGCGGCCTGAGGCGCGACGGTGGTGGACGGCGGCCGGGGAGGCGTTGGCCGCCAACGAGGCGCTAGCGGTGGCGGCCAGCGCAGTCGAGCTGGCGGAACGGGCGGCGGCGGGTGACCGAGCGGAGACGGAACGGCCCGATCCGGTCGACCTGGCCGCAGCAGCGAAGACCGACCGGGACGCTCACGCCGAGCTGGTCTTCGCTCTCGAGCATCAGCGGGTGGTCGCCACTGACCCGGCGGCCACCGGAAGCGACATCGCCCAGGCGGCCGACTGGGTGGCGGTGGCGGCACCGGCGGCCACCCAAGCGGTAGCGGAGCTGGTGTTGGCCGAGGAGGCACTTGGCCGGTACCGGCAGTGGGAGGCCCGCACGGCGACCACCAGAGCAGCGGGCGAGAGCGCCCGGCGGGAGCTGGCGGCCCGGGCCGAGCCGGCACCGACCGGACGGTCCGACTTCCACGACCAGCCGACCTCATGGGTCGCCTACCAGGCGGTCCGGGCCGATCAAGCTCTCCACGCCAAGGAGCAGGCGCTGCGATCGGCGCAAGAAGCGGTGCGGCGAGTCGGGAGCCGGGCGCAGCGACGCGCCGCTGCCGGAGATACCCATGCCGCGGCCGAGGAGGACACATTGCTGGAGCGCTGGCAGGCCGACCAGGCCCGCCTCGAGCGCGAAGTGGCGGAGGCGCAGGCTCGAGCCGAGCAGATCAACTCGGAGTTGGCTGCACGGGCGGGCGGGCACGAAGCGAAAGCGGCCGCCCGCCAGACACCCGCAGCACGCACCCCCAGTCCGGGCGTCCGGGTGTCCCCCGAGCCGGCGCCGACCCAGCAGCCACGACCCCCGACGCAGGGAGTGTGAAGCCAGCCCCGGATGAGAGGGGCCGGTACCTAGCCAAGATCGTGCCTCCGGGCTTTACGTCCACGCGGCTGACGGCATCCTGTGGTACTCGCCAGACGAGGGCAGGTTCCCGGGCCAGCAAGGTCGCTACCAAGTGGGTCGGTCCGGCACCTGCGTCCGGGATAACTTGCGCTGCTTCGGATTGGTTGAAGGCGGCATCGTCCCCGTGGCCGTGCAGGCACTCGGCGAGCTTCAGGACTGATCACCGCCGCGATGTCACGGTTGACGCGCCGCTACGTTCGTGAACTCGGGACGCCGTGTTCTGCCTTCAGCGAACGATCGCCTGTGGCGGCGCCGTCCCCGGGGCTGCTCGGAAATCTGGTACGTTTGATTGTGCAACATCGTCGCTCAGAAAATCGGTGACGCCCCCCTGAAGGTGGTTGTCCGATGCTTGACACTGGGTGTGATCTGTCAGTCACGGTACAGAGGCGTTTCGACAAGACGTATGTGACTCTGACTGGTGAACTCGATATGTCCACCGTGAACCTCCTGATCGACGCGCTGGGCGGCATCGATCCTGCTGATCAGGCCGGCGTTGTGGTGCACATCGGAGCGCTGGACTTCCTCGGGGCGTGCGGGATGAACGCCGTCGCTGCTGCAGCCAGCCGCCTTGCGCTCAGCTGCTGCCCACTGATGATCGCCGGTGCAAATCCTTTCCAGCGAAAGTCGCTGATTGCAGGAGGCATGGCTTCGTTCCTCACGACGACTGAATTTCTCGTCGACCGACGCGAAATCGGTGATCGAAAACGTCGGCCGGACTTGGTCGGGGCGAAAAAGGCGAGTTGATGATCACCTCGACGACTAGTGCCCGCAACGCAACACCGACATTGAAGTGACCACTACGGACCTGCAGATTACGGTCAACGAAATCGCTTGGACAACTCCCAAACAGTAGCCGTAGCCGGAGAACTCGAGACGGTCACGGCTTCTGTGATGGTGGCCAAGCCTCTTGAACGTCTGAGCAACGATGTGAAAAAAGTGATCGTCGACTTTGGTCACCTCATCGTGGGCAGTGGGGAGTACAACACACTGCAGATGTCGCTGAGCTATTCGGGGCAGCTCGCTCCACCGTCTACCGTGCGATCGAGCGCGTCCAGGCGCCGCCTGACTCCCGCCCCATAGCTACTGAGCGAAGCGTCAGCGGAACCGGCGTCCCGAATCGAAGACCCCTGCGGGGCGCCGTCCGCTCCGAGCGATCGGCCGAGCCTGTCGTCGCCACACAGCGTTGGTCTATGGGACCAACGAGGTCGGTCGGTGGCGTGAGGGCGCGAACAACGCCCGACGCAAGCGACGGCTAGGTTCCGACCATGACCGAGAACGGTTTCGTAGGAGACGTGCGTCGTCGGGCCGGTTGGCTGCCGGCCAGCCAGGCCGCCCTGGAAGACTGGCTCGCCGGCCACCGTCAAAGGGTCGAGGCCAAAGGCCAGGACATCGAGCTCCACCCTGCGGTGGTGGACTTCCAACGCCTGATCGCTTCGGATCCGGTGGTCGGCATGTACGTGAGCCGGATGATCGCCCAAGTGCCCGAGACCCGCTCGTACAGCAAGCGGCACCTGGAGAACCCCGAACAGCTGCTCCGTCTGATCAACGAGGTCCTGACGATGGCACCCGAGTTCGGCGACCAGAACGTGACCCTGCCGCTCGGCGCGATCCTCGACTGGACCATGGGCACCCCGGCCGGCTTCGCGGCGTTCCGCCACCCAAAGGTCAACGCGGCCCTGAAAAAGATCCTCACGACCTGGTGCGAATTCCTGAACAGCCCCGAGTCGCTGTACGTGCTCAACGACTCGCCCTCGGGCTGGACCAGCGACGCCGCCCGACAGGCGATCGAAATCGAGCAGTACCAGCACGACCCGGCGGACCCGCACTGGGGCTTCACGTCGTGGAACGACTTCTTTACCCGCCGGTTCCGCGACGGCGCACGTCCCGTCGCCGCCCCCGACGACGACGACGTCATCGTCGCAGCTTGTGAGTCCACCCCATTCAGCATCCGCACCGACGTACAGCACCGGGACGAATTCTGGCTCAAGACACAGCCCTACTCGCTGCAGGACATGCTCGCTGACGATGAGACCGTCGAGGAGTTCGTCGGCGGCACGGTCTACCAGGCGTTCCTGTCTGCCACTAACTATCACCGGTGGCACAGTCCGGTGGCGGGAACCATCGTGCGGGCGTTCCTTGTCGAGGGCACCTACTACTCCGAGGCCGACTCGCTCGGTTCAGACGCGGTAGAACCGACCCACTCCCAGGCCTACCTTGCCCACGTGGCCACCCGAGCGGTCTTCCTCATCCGGGCCCACAATCCCGCCATCGGCCTGGTCGGTTTCGTGCCGGTCGGCATGTCAGAGGTCAGCTCCTGTCTCATCCACCCGAGCATCAAACCCGGACACCATGTCGCCAAAGGCGACGAGCTCGGGCACTTCCAGTTCGGAGGCTCCACCCACTGCCTCGTCTTCGGACCCGGAGTGATCAGCGACTTCGCCATGGCAGCGATCCCCCAACCCCACGACCCCGACGCCCCGCTCGTGCACGTCCGCTCCCGCCTGGCCACCGTCGCCCCAAAAGCTCCCCCCGCGGCCTGACCCGCCGTCGTGGCTGGGGGTTTCCTCGGCGTGGATCCCCTTCCGGGGGACCGAACCCGCCGGTCTAGCCGAGTCCGTCAGGGAAACCGACGCCAGCCCCGCGCTTAGCAATGCACAGCAAGCTCAGGAACATCCTCCCCCTGTAGCGCGGTCGCGCCGGAACCTTGAGGCCATGGCAGGCAAATCGTCGTTCATTCCGCACCCTTGGTTCATGGAGGCCTGCGCGGGAGGGAGACGTTCGACTGTCGTTCGTCGGGGAGAGTGGACCATCAGAAAGGGTGAACGTACCCGTTGCCGGCTGACGGCAATCTGGGATGGTAGCGAGTCTCGTAGAGCCTCGACTAGCTGGTCGCTGACCGCTCCCCTCAGCAACCGCGACATCGACCTCCACCCAGCCTGCGGGTTCCGGATCGTCGGACGCTACAGCCAGCTCAGAGGAGAACCGAAACGAAAGGGCTCAGGTCGCAGTCCCGTAGTAGCGTTCGAGTAGGGCGTCCTCGTCGGCGCTGAGCGCTCCTTTGTGGTGGAACGAAGGGGCATGCCTGACGAAGTCCTCGTCGAACGCTACGACGACCCCACGCGCGCTGGGTCGAGCTCCGCGCAACGTCACGAAGAAACTGTGACCCGACCAGCGGCGCTTGATCTTCAACCACAAGGGGCGGCCGGTGGTGTCGTCCTTATAATAATCGTCGAGCGTGCCCAGCTTGACCCCTGACGGGTCGAACACGGCGTGGCCCCGGAAACTCGCAATCTTCGCCATGGCTTATTCTTCCTGTGGAATGTATTTCACGCTACCAGCACTTTTCATCGGAACTCTCGTTCTACAACGACTTTTACCGACATCTCGAAGGCGAAGACCACTGCTTCCCGGCCTTGGTGGCACCGACACCTGTCAGCTCCACCACTCGGGCCTGTATTTGTTGTTCCGTCCGTGTCGAAGGTTCAGTGTCGTGGTGTCGGGTCGGGGCTGGGGTTGTGCCACTGGCCCCGGGCTGTGATGAGGGTGTCGGCTTGCGCGGGTCCCCAGCTGCCCGGCGGGTAGGGGTGGGCGCGGGGGTGGCTTTCGAGAATGGGGTCCACGACCGCCCAGGCCGCTTCGACGGTGTCCTCGCTGCTGAACAGCGTTCCGTCGCCGGCCATGGCGTCGCCGAGGAGGCGCTCGTAGGGTTGTTCCTCGTTTGGTTGCCCGTTGAACAACGAGAGTTCGCGTTGATCGCCGACGAACTCCTCGCCGGCGCGCTTGACTCGGGCGGCGAGCGCTATTTCTGGGTTGGGCGCCAGCCGGAACCGGAGATAGTTGGCCGGACCCTCTGGGGGTGCGGAGTCGGCGAAGAGTGCCTGGGGCGGCGGTTGCAGCTCGACGAGCACTTCGGTGGCGTTTTCGGCTAAGCATTTCCCAGATCGCAGGTACCAGGGAACGCCCGCCCAGCGCCACGAGTCGATGAACAGTCGAAGCGCGCAGAAGGTCTCCACATCGGAATCGTTGGCCACTCCCGCCTCGTCGCGGTAGCCGGCGAATTGTCCCCGGACAATGTCGCCGGCACTGAGTGGTCGCATCGCCTTGAGTACGTTGAACTTCTCGGTCTGCACCGCGGCCGTACCCTGGTATGCCGGCGGTTGCATGGCCAGCAGGGCCACGACTTGGAACAGGTGGTTCTCGACCACGTCGCGCAGGCACCCCGCGGTCTCGTAGAAGGCGCCCCGTCCCTGCACCCCGAATTGCTCGGCCAGGGTGATCTGGACGCTGGCGATGTAGTTCCGATTCCAGATCGGTTCAAGGAACGAGTTGGCGAAACGGAAGTACAACAGGTTCATGATCTCTTCTTTGCCGAGGAAATGATCGATCCGGAAGATCGCCGATTCCGGGAACGCTGCGCGCACGACGCGGTTGAGTTCGCGTGCCGAGGCCAGATCACGCCCGAACGGCTTTTCGACGATGACACGAGCATCGTGGTTCAGCCCGGCGCCGGCGAGCCCTTCGATCACTGTCGCGAACAGCGACGGGGGAACGGCCAGGTAGTGCGCGGGGCGGCGCGCACCGCCAAGTATCCGTCGGAGCGCGTCGAACGTGCTGTGGTCGGCGTAGTCACCGTCGACGTAGTCCAGGAGCCCCAGCAGCCGGTCGAGGGCGTTACGGTCGTCGATGCCGGCGTCGGTGTGGGTGATGCTGTCGCGGGCGCGGTCGCGAAGCTGCCCCAGATCCCACCCTGAGGACGCCACGCCGATCACCGGGACGCCCAGTGTGCCCCGTTTCACCATCTGGTACAGGGCAGGAAAGATCATCTTGTGCGCGAGGTCACCCGTCGCGCCGAAGAATACCAACGCGTCGGCTGCAGCGTCGCTCTGATCGCTATTGACTGTCATCAGCTTCCCTTTCATTGCCCGCTGCGCGGGGCGGGCCTTGGTGGGCCGGACATCGGGTACGTGGCCGGCGGGGACACCGATGCGACGTTGCGCGGAAGAAGTCCGCCCCGGAGCCCAGGAGTAGTTGCTTGTGGACCCGGGGTCTGGCGGTAGCGGACGTCGCAGGGCTGGTCGTCGAGCAGGAAACCGATCAGTTTGGCGTTCCTGACGCTGATCACTGTCCGGGCGGCCTCGGGGTATCAGCACTCCTCGAGACCGTTCAGCTACGGGCAGATGCAGATCGAGCTCGGTCTCCTGCAGGCGCCACGATTCGACGGGGTAGGCCGAATGGTCGATCACGTCGGGCCCAACAGCTCGGCCAGGTCGGTCACCACGACATCGGCGCCGTGGACGCGAAGCGCTTCGGCTTGGCCGACGCGGTCGACGCCGACGACGAAACCGAACCCTCCTGCCCGGCCGGCTTCCACCCCGGACAGCGCGTCCTCGAACACCGCAGCGAGGTCGGGGTCGACGCCGAGGTCGCGGGCGCCGGCGAGGAAGGTGTCGGGTGCCGGCTTTCCGGCCAGATGATCTGCTTTGACGGTCACGCCGTCGATGCGCGCCTCGAACAGCGCCGTGATGCCCGCAGCGTCGAGCACCGCACCACAGTTGGCGCTGGAGGACACCACCGCCCGGCGCAGGCCGGCGGCGCGCACGGCCTGCACGTATCGGACGGAGCCCGCATACGCGTCGACACCGTCGTTTCGGATCTTTCGCATGACCAGCGCGTTCTTGGCGTTGCCGAGCCCGATCACGGTCCCCACCCCTGCCGGGTCGTCGGGAGCGCCTTCGGGAAGAACGATGTTCCGGGATGCGAGGAACGAGCGCGTCCCGTCGGCCCTGGACTTGCCGTCGACATAGGTGTCGTAGTCGGATGTTTCGTCGAACGCGACGAACGGTTCTCCGTTCTTATTAGCGCGGGCTTTCAGGTAGGCGTCGAACGTTCCCTTCCATGCCGCGGCGTGGATCGAGGCCGTGTCGGTGAGGACCCCGTCAAGGTCGAAGAGGCACGCGCGGATGCGTCCCGGTAGGCCCAGTCCGGCGTTGTCGCTCATAGCCGGCACCCGCCCGCCAACGCGGCTCGTTTCATCGTTTCCTCCCTGGCGAGAGCACGAACCCGGCCGGAAGGGTTCGAGCGAAAGCGGGAGTGGTTCGTTCTCTCATCATTGTCGGGTCTCGTTTTGTGCCGGATCCAGGGTGATTCATTGGCGGCTCGAAGGAATGTCGGCAGTTGGTTGGTGTCGGCGGGGTGTGCGACCCCATGGCTGGGTGGGCGGTGACGGTGCCGGGCCAGAGGATCCGGGCGGTTCGGACACTGCGGTTGTTCGGGTCGGGCGAACAAGCGGGGTTGTGACGGATAGGACGGCTGGTTCTTGGTTGTGGAGGAGAGAGAGTGGTTCGCCGTCGAGGAGACGGTAGGTTGTGGTGTGGGCGGTGATCTCGACGCGAAATCGTCGCTGCTGCATTGAGAGACCGATGGCGAGGCGGGTGATGCCGTCGGGCAGTCGGGGGGCGAAGCTGAGGGTGCCGTGTCGTTCTCGGAGGCCGGCTATTCCGGCTACGAGGGCTATCCAGGTGCCGGCCAGGGAGGCGACGTGGAGACCGTCGCGGGTGTTGTGCTCGAGGTTGTCGAGGTCCATGAGGGCTGCTTCGGCCAGATAGTCGTAGGCGAGGTGCATGTGGCCGGTTTCTGCGGCGATCACCGCTTGGGTGCAGGCGGATAGCGACGAGTCGCGCACAGTGAGGCGTTCGTAGTAGGCGAAGTTGCGGTGCTTTTGCTCGTCGGTGAACGCCTTGCCGCGCAGGTGCATGGCGAGCACCAGGTCGGCTTGTTTGGTGACCTGTTTGCGGTACAGGTCGAAGTAGGCGAAGTGCGTCAGCAACGGGTACTGCTCGGCGGTGGTGGCCGCGAAATCCCAGATCTCGTGGGTGGTGAACGCTTCCGCTTGGGGGTGAACCCCGAGCGTCTCGTCGTAGGGAATGAACATCGCGTTCGCGGCGTGCCGCCAGGCTGCGGTCTCGTGCTCGTCGACGCCGAGCCGGCCAGCGTCGAGGGGGTAACGCTCGGCCACATCTGCTGCCGAGGCAAGGTTGTGTTGCGCCATCAGGTTGGTGTACACGTTGTTGTCGGCGATGGCGGAGTACTCGTCGGGGCCAGTGACCCCGTCGATGCGGAACCGGTCCTGGGGGTCGTGGTAGCCGAGGGAGCGCCACAATCGTGCCGTCTCAACCAGCAGCTCGAGGCCGACGCCGCGCTCGAAGCCTTCGTCGCCGGTGGCCTCGATGTAACGGACCACGGCGTCGGCGATGTCGGCGCCGAGGTGGAACGCCGCGGTGGCCGCCGGCCAATAGCCCGAGCACGCCGCCCCGGCGATGGTCCGCCAAGGGAACATTGCTCCGTTGAGGCCGAGCTGGCGGGCCCGGTCCCGAGCCATGGGCAGAGTGGAGTGACGCCAACGCAAGGCGTGGGCGACGGCCTCGGGGACGGTGTAGGTGAGCACGGCCAGCACGTAGGTTTCGGTATCCCAAAAGGCGTGACCGTCATAGCCCGGCCCGGTGAGACCTTTAGCCGGGATGGCCCGTCCCTCGGCTCGAGCGGCGGCCTGCAAGACGTGAAACAGCGAGAAACGAACTGCCTGTTGTATCTGGGGATCTCCCTCGACTTCGATATCGGCCCGCTCCCAGAACGCGTCGAGATAGGCGCGCTGCTCATCGACCAGGCCCTCCCAGCCGGCCTGAACCGCCACGGTCAAAGCGGCGGCGACCTGATCTCGCAACGCTGGCTTCGAACGCACCGCCGACCACCCGTAGGCTACGAACTTCACGACCCGGAGCCGTTCGCCGGGAGCCAGCGTGGCGGTGAGGGTCACCCTAGCCAGATCGGGAAAGCTCTCGGCCGACACTCGCATCGACGGAGGCCCCTCGACCAGGTGGTCCATGGCCACCGCCATCGTCAGCCCACTGACCTCGGTGCGATGCACCAGCACTGCTCCCGCCGCCGAGGCGTCATGTCCCTCCGAGCGCAACGACGTATCGAGCACAGCCGACTCCCGAGGGTCGCCCCCGCCAACCGGAAGGGTTTCGTTGGCCACCAACTCGGACTGGACGACCACCGACATCGGGCCATCGAGCGGTTCGACCTCATAGCAAATGGCCGCTATCGAGCGCTGCATGAGCGACACCAGGCGGGCGGAGCGTACCCGGACAGCACGACCGCCGGGCGAGACCCACTCAACATCACGTCGGAGTTGGCCAGCCCGAAAGTCCAGCAGCCGCTCGTGGGAACGGACCTGGCCGTAGCGGACGTCGAAAGGTTGGTCGTCGACGAGAAGACGGATCAGTTTGGCGTTGGTGACATTGATCACCGTCTCGCCGGCCTCGGGGTAGCCGTAGGCGGCCTCGGCGTACGGCAACGGCCGGGACTCATAGAAGCCGTTCAGGTACGAACCGGGAAGACCATGCGGCTCCCCCTCGTCCAGATTGCCCCTCCAGCCGATGTGGCCGTTCGAAAGGGCAAAAACCGATTCACTCTGGGCGAGCACATCGAGATCGAGCCCGGTCTCGCGCAGACACCACGGCTCGACGACAAAGCCAGGATGGTCAATCATGACCGACCTAACCCTGCGGCCGGGGTGTTGCCGAGGACATCCGAGTCGTCGGCGCCTGCTGTCATGGACAGGTCATAGGTTCGGGTGTCTTCGTTGACCGCTCGTCTACCGGTATAGACGACGACATTGTCAATGTCGGAACGAACACCCGGTCCGGGCTGTGACACCATTTTAGGCTGGCTTCTCGTGGTGGCCGCCGAAACCTTGGCGCATGGCGGAGAGGGCCTTGTCGGCGAAGTCGTCGAGGTTGCGGGACGCGAAACGGGAGTAGAGGGCGCCGGTGAGCAAGGGGGCGGGGACGCCTTCGTCGATCGCCGCGATCGACGTCCACCGGCCCTCGCCGGAGTCGGACACGCGTCCGGCGTACTCGCTCAGGTCAGGAGAGTGGACCAGGGCGGCGGCGGTCAGGTCCAACAGCCAGGACTCGATGACGCTGCCCCGCCGCCACACCTCGGCCACGGCGGTGGTGTCGATGTCGTATTGGTAGAACTCGGGGTGTTCCATCGGCGCGGTCTCGGCGTCGCCGGCGTTGGTGGTCGTGCCGGCATCCGCGTTGCGCAGAATGTTGAGCCCTTCGGCCAGCGACGCCATCATTCCGTACTCGATGCCGTTGTGGACCATCTTGACGAAGTGGCCGGCCCCGTTGGGCCCGCATTGCAAGAACCCGTGCTCGGCCGGTACGGGCTCCCCGGTTCGTCCCGTGGTCCGCGTCGCGGTGTCCATGCCCGGTGCGATGGTGGCGAACAGGGGGCGGAGCCCTTCGATGACGGCGGTGTCGCCGCCGATCATGAGGCAGTAGCCTCGGTCGTCTCCCCAGACCCCGCCGCTGGTGCCGCAGTCGACGAGGTGGATACCGCTTTCGGCGAGCTGGGCGGCCCGTCGGATGTCATCGCGGTAATAGGAGTTGCCGCCGTCGATGATGGTGTCGCCGGGTTCCATGCGCGACGCCAGTTCTGCGATGGTCTGGCCGGTGATGTCGCCGGCGGGCACCATCACCCACGCGGCCCGAGGCTTGGCCAGTTTCTCCACGAAATCGGCCAGCGAACTGGCTGCGGTGGCTCCTTCGGCTTCGAGCGCGGTGACGGCCTCGGGGTTGACGTCGAAGACCACACAGCGGTGTCCGTCCGTCCTCAGGCGACGGACCAGGTTCGCTCCCATCCGCCCGAGTCCTACCATGCCGAGCTGCATCGGGTGATCTGTTGCCATTATCTGTTCTCCTTCGGTGGTCTGTGCCGACACTTCGGGGCGGGCCGCCAATGTGGCCCCGCGTTCGATGCGACGCCGCGAGTAGCAGTCGACCAGGCGCGCAGCCACTTCCTGGCCGAGGCGCGCCTCGGGTTCGTCACCGAACTCATCTGATCCGCCGTCCGCGCCGCTGCTGTTGTCGCCGGCGCGGTCTCTCGTGTCGGGCTGTGTTGTCTGGGTGGAGGGTCACCAGCGAACCCCGGGGTCGACGAGACCGACGGGACCGACGAGGTGTGTGTGGATCTCCAGGGCCGTGGTGACCCCGGCTGCGGCGCGGCGAGCGGGTCTGCGCTGGCGGTCATGGCGAGGGCAGCGTCTGGGTTGCCAGGCTGTCTTGGCGATCCGTCGATGGGAGTGGCGTTCGACCGTGTATATCGGCCGGCTCGGCGGTCATGTTCCACAGTTGGATGCAGCGTTTTGCGTGGTGGTCTCCGATGACAGAGATCGAGGCGGTGTCACTGGCGAAGAGCTGACCCTGTCGGGCGGCGAGTCCCAGTGCGCTGGCGGCCAGGATCCGCGAGAAATGTCCGTGGGTGACCACCACGATTGTGTGTGGCGAAGTTCCAACGGTCTGGCGGAGGAAGGTGTCGGCCCGGGCGCCCACCTCGTCGGTCGACTCCCCGTGGGGGCAACCGTCCCGCCAGATGTCCCAGCCGGGCCTCTGGTCGGTGATCTGCGCGCTGGTCAGGCCCCCGTAATCGCCGTAATCGTATTCGGCCAGGAGTGGCTCCAGCGCCGCTGGCCGGGCGGGGAAGGCCAGTTCCGCGGTGTCGACCGATCGCCGTCGGGGACAGGTGTACACGACCGGGCTTTGGTCGTCGAGGATGCGGGCGGCGAGGGGCTGCAACCGGGCCGCTTGACGGCGACCGTTCGGGGTGAGGGGCAGATCGGTGAGACCGGTGTGCTGCCCGGAGATCGTCCATTCGGTTTCACCGTGACGGACGATGATCAGTTCCATCTGACTGCTTTCACTGCCGGCCCGTTTGCCGCGGCCGAGCACTCTGTGCCGAAGTGGGGGTGGGTGATGGCGGCAGAGCTCAGTGGGCGTTTAGCGTGTCTCGGGCGGCGTCGAGGGCCTCTTCTTGCTCGCCGTCGAGTTTGGGTAGGTGGAGGTCGAGTTGGTCGATAGTGTGGGTCAAGATCCCACCGACCAGCGCCCGCGCCGCGTGTTTGTGGTCGGCCGGGACGACATACCAAGGGGCCCAGGGCGTCGAAGTGGCGGTGATGGCTGTCTCGTAGGCCCGCTGGTAGTCGTCGAAGTACGCCCGTTCGGCCAGGTCCGCGGTCGAGAACTTCCAGTGTTTGGCGGGGTCGTCCAGGCGGGCCAGCAGTCGTTTCGTCTGTTCGTCTTTGGACAGATGGAGGTAGACCTTCACTATTGCGGTGCCGGTGCGCTGCAGATGCTGTTCGAAGTTGTTGATGTCCTCGTAGCGTTGCG
>Ga0182030_10008678_pt1 | contig 20979 bp, 14 predicted proteins | sample 812S3MmetaG_FD_121299 | JGI IMG/M metagenome (GOLD analysis project Ga0182030, IMG submission 121299) | Permafrost microbial communities from Stordalen Mire, Sweden - 812S3M metaG (Illumina Assembly) | ecosystem: Environmental > Terrestrial > Soil > Wetlands > Permafrost | place: Sweden...
AAGATGGCGCCAAGCGCGCCGCCCAGAATGGTGCGCCGACCGCCGAGCACTGCGCCGACGATCACCTGCACGCCCACTGTCACGTCGATGAACGTGCCGACGGAGGCAGCGCCCAGATAGAACGCCATCAGCGCGCCGGCGAGGCCGGAAAACAGCGCGCTGACGATGAAGCTCGCCAGCTTGTGCTTGACGATGTTGAACCCGAGCGCGCCCGCCTGCACCGGGTCCTGCCCGCTCGCCTGCAGGATGAGCCCAACCGGCGAGCGCGACAGGCCGTAGAGCATGAGCCCGCTCACAGTCATGAAGCCGAGCGCGATCCAGTAGTTGATGCGGTCGCTGGCGCTGAGCACGTCGGGCACGGCGAGGCCGATCTCGCCGCCGGTGAGATCGGCGAACACGACAATGAAATTCTGCAGCATCAGCACGGCGACGAGCGTGGTCAGCCCGAAATAGGGGCCGCGCACGCGCAACGCCGGCAGCGCCAGCACCACGCCGCCGACTACGGAGGCGAGCGCCCCGGCGGCGACGCAGAGCGCGAGCGGCGGCTGGTAGAGGTTGTCGAGGATGCCGGCGGTATAGGCGCCGAGGCCGATCAGAAACGTCGGCCCGAAATTGACCTCGTTGGCGAAGCCGAACAGCAGGTCCCAGGCCATCGAGAACACGCCGAAGTAATAGGCGGTCGTCAACAGGCCGAGAATATAGCCGGAAACCCACAGCGGCAGAAACGCCAAACAGAAGCAGACGACGAGGGCGATGAGGATGGGGGCGAGGGCGCGGCGGCTCATCGGCGAGCCCCGCAGAAGGACTTGTGCAAGGAACCGCCTCGTCCTGAGGCGCCCCGAAGGGGCCTCGAAGGACGCTCCAGTTCGCGCGGCCCGATGCGCAACCCTGTCGCCCGATATCGCACGAAGCTCTCAGTTGCCTGGAGCATCCTTCGAGGCTCGCTTCGCTCGCGCCTCAGGATGAGGGGGTTGGCGGCGCAACGGTTCGTCGTCATCACCGCCGCCCCAGCAGGCCGCGCGGCCGCAGATACATCACCACGACCAGCAGCAGCAGCGCCGGGATCACGCGATAGGCCGGCGAGATCAAATAGGCGGTCAGCGTCTCCAGATAACCCACGACATAAGCCGCGATCAGGGAGCCGGAGACCGAGCCGAGCCCGCCGAGCACGACGATGGAGAACGCGCTCGCCGTCAGCGGCCCCGCGCTATAGGACGAGACGCCCAGGAACATACCCAGCAGCACGCCGGCTGCGCCCGCAAGCGCGCCGTAGATCGCCCAGACCGCGAGATAGACCCGGCCCAGTTCGACGCCGAGCCCCGTCACGCCGCGCGGATTCATCGACGCCGCCAGCAGGATCTTGCCCGCCCGCGTGCGATTGACCGCGAGCCATAGTCCGATGATGGCCAGCGCACAGACGAGCGCGGTGAACAGTTCGTTCTTCGGCGTTCGCACGCCCGCAAGTTCGATCACGCCTTCGACGATGGGCAGCACGGTCTTCGCGTTGTTGGTGAAGAAATAGGCGGTCGCCTCCTGGATCATGATGCCCCAGAGCAGCGTCGCGGTGAGGATGAAGATCTCTTTTTCCTCCTCGCGGATCTTGCGCGTCAGCTGCAGCCGCCGGACGATCAGCAGATAGGTCGCGAGCGTGAGGACCAAACAGGCGGCGACGCCGACGACGGCGCTTAGGCCCGCCGACAGCCCCCAATAGCTCCCCGCCGCCCACGCCGCCACGGCGGCGGCGACCATCAGACTGCCGTGCGAGAGATTGAGCACGCCGGTCACGCCGAAGATGAGCGTGAACCCGGTCGCCCCCAACGCATAAAGCGAAGAGATCGCAAAGCCGTCGATCAGGATCTGCCAGAACAGCACGGCGTCAAGTTTCAGATTTGCGCCGCGCCCTCGCCGTCATGGCCGGGCTTGTCCCGGCCATCCACGCGGGCGTGCGATGCGCCTTTTCCCGATGAGACACTGACGCGGCGCGGCGTGGATGCCCGGGACAAGCCCGGGCATGACGGAAAGGGAGGCTCACGTTCGCCCCCGCGTCAGTTCGTCTGCCCGACCTTCACGAAAGCCGGAAACGCCAGCTTGCCCTTGGCGAGATCGGCCGGCCAGATGTTGACCTGCTTGCCGTCCTGCCATTGCAGGAACAGGCCGGTGATGAAGCCCTTGCCGGTCCTGAGCCCATGCACCTTCGGGTCGCCCTTGGGCAGGAACTGCACGCGCCCGATGGTGCCGACAAAGTCCGTCGCCTCCATCGCCGTCACCAGCTTGTCTGATTCCGTCGAGCCCGCCCGCTTGACCGCCTCGGCGATGATGTAGACATCGTCATAGGCCGTGTAGCCCGCATAAGACGGCGTGTTGCCGTACTTCTTGACGAAGGCGTCGACGAACGGCAGCGTCCGCTCCGTCACCGCGACGCCCGGTCCCGACACCGCCTGATAAAGCACGCCCTCGGCCGCGCCATTGGTGTCCTTCCAGAAGGTCGAGTTGCTCGCCTGGCTGGAAATGCCGAACATCGCAAGCGGAACCTGCTGGCTCTTCCACTGCACCGTCGGCTGCACGCCGACATGGCTGATTCCCGTGACGATCACGTCGGGCTTCTCGCCCTCGATCTTGTTGAAGATCGGCGTGAAGTCGGTCGTGTCGGGCGAGAAGCGGACTTCGTCCAGCACCTTCAGCCCGATCTGCGGCAGGCATTGCAGATAGCCGGCGTCGAGCGGCTTGGTCCAGGCCGCGTCCTCGCTCATCACCACCGCCGTCTTCAGATGGTAGCCGTCGACCAGCATGTCCTTGGCGGAATCGCAGGTCAGGCGGGCGAGCGAGGAGGAGGTCAGATAGCCGTGGAATGTGTATTTGTTGGCCTCGTAGTCCTTGGCGATATTGGCGGTGATGACGTCGCTCGCCGCGCCCGGCGTGATAAGCACCGTCTTCAGCCGCGCCGCCCACGGCTCCAGCGCCAGCACGACCTCGCTCGTATAGCTCGCGATCACCGCGACCGCTTTATCGTCGTTGACCACGCGCTGGAACGCGCGCACCGCCTCGGCGGAGGAGGAATGGTCGTCGTAGGCGACCAGCTCGATCTTGCGGCCGTCGACGCCGCCCTTGGCGTTGATCTCGTCGGCTGCGATCTGCGCCGCGAGCGGGATCGAGGAGCCGGCGACCGCCTGATTCTCGGCGATGACGCCGATCTTGATCGGCCCGTCGTCGGCGAAAGCCGGCCCCGCCGCGAGCAGCGCCGCAACGCTGGCGGCTCCCGCAACCCTGCAAAAAGTAAGCGCCATCCGACGTCCTCCCAAGACTTTCGCGCGGCGTTGCCGGCGGCTTTGCGGCGATCTTGAACGGTTTTGCCGCCGGCGACAAGGCGCGCGCCGCATCCGGGGCGGCAATTGGCCGCGCACTGCACGGGGCGCGGCTGAATTTACGCTGCGACAACGCGCAAAATTGACAGGGAGAACCGCCGCAGCCGCTTGCCGCCCCTTGCGCGCGCCGTCCCCGGTCCCGATACTGATCCTTCGAGTTCCCTTGAGCGACGAGGCGTACATATCCGCCATGATGCGGCAATACGAACTGGTGGAGCGCGTGCGGCGCTACAATCCGCAAGCGGACGAGGATCTGCTGAATCGCGCCTATGTGTTCGCCATGAAGGCGCACGGGGCGCAGAAGCGCGCCTCGGGCGATCCCTATTTTTCGCATCCGCTCGAAGTCGCCGCCATCCTCACCGAGTTCCGGCTCGACGACGCCACCATCGCCGCCGCGATGCTGCACGACACGATCGAGGACACGCCTGTCACCCGCGAGCAGCTCGATCACATGTTCGGCGCCGAGATCGGCGGCCTCGTCGATTCGCTGACCAAGCTCAACAAGCTCGACTTCGCCTCCAAGCACGCCGTCCAGGCCGAGAACTTCCGCAAGCTCTTGCTCGCCATCGCCGACGACGCGCGCGTGCTGCTCATCAAGCTCGCCGACCGCCTGCACAACATGCGCACGCTCAATTTCGTGCCGCCGGCCAAGCGCGCCCGCATCGCCCAGGACACGCTGGAGATCTACGGCCCGCTCGCCGGCCGCATGGGCATGCAGGGCCTGCGCAGCGAGTTGGAGGATCTCTCGTTCCGCTATCTGATGCCCGATGCGCACACGCTCATCATGTCGCGCCTGGAGGAGCTGAAGACCAAGAACGGCGCGCTGATCGCCCGCATCGCCGACGAGCTCAAGGACCAGTTCGCCCGCCGCGGCATCAAATGCGACGTGCGCGGCCGGCAGAAACAGGCCTATTCGATCTGGCGCAAGATGGAGCGCAACCAGATCTCGTTCGAGCAGCTCTCCGACATCTACGGCTTCCGCATCCTCGTCGACCGCGTCGAGGACTGTTACGCAGCGATAGGCGTCGCGCATACGACATGGCCCAGCGTCATGGGCCGCTTCAAGGACTATATCTCGACGCCGAAGCAGAACGACTACCGCTCGATCCATACGACCGTCGTCGGTCCCGGCTCGCAGCGCGTCGAATTGCAGATCCGCACCCACGGCATGCATGAGGTCGCCGAATACGGCATCGCCGCCCATGCGCTGTACAAGGACGGCCGCAGCGCGCTCGACACCGGCGAGAGCGGCGCCTACCGCAATTTGCGGCAGATCATCGAGGCGCTGTCGAGCGACGACTCCGAGAAATTTCTCGAACACACGAAACTGGAGCTGTTCCAGGATCAGGTGTTCTGTTTCACGCCGAAAGGCCGGCTCATCGCGCTGCCGCGCGGCGCGACGGCGATCGACTTCGCCTATTCCGTCCACACCGACGTCGGCAATTCCGCGGTCGGCTGCAAGATCAACGGCCGCATCGCGCCGCTCATCTCCGTGCTGCGCAACGGCGACGAGGTGGTCATCACCCGCTCGGCGAGCCGCACCCCGCCCGCCGCCTGGGACTCCGTCGTCGTCACCGGCCGGGCGCGCGCCGCGATCAAGCGCGCGACGCGCGAGGCCGCCAAGGCGCAGTTCGGCGGCTTGGGCCGCCAGATCGTCGAGCGCGCCTTCGAGCGCGCCGGCCGAAAATTCTCCGACGCGAAGCTCAAGTCCGCCCTGCCCCGCCTCGCCCGCCACTCCATCGACGACGTGTTCATCGGCGTCGGCCGCGGCGAGATCTACTCGGCCGACGTGGTGCGCGCGATCTACCCGGACTTCCAGGAGGAGCGCAAAGCCGGCCCGATGATCTCGCCCAACGAGAGCGGATGGTTCGGCCTCGCCAAGGCCAACCAGCTCGTGTTCCGCGCGCCGGGCCAGGATTCCTCGATTCCGCTGCGCGGGCTCGAAATCGACACGCCGGTGCGTTTCGCGCCGAAAGGCGGCGCGGTGCCGGGCGAGCGCATCGTCGGCATCCGCACGGACGAGGGCATCACGGTCTACCCGATCCACTCGCCGGCGCTGATCGAGTTCGACGACAAGCCGGAGCTTTGGCTCGACGTTCGCTGGGATCTCGACAAGGCGAAGAAGTCGCTGTTCCCGACGCAGATTCTGGTGACGACGCTCAACGAGCCCGGCGCGCTAGGGGCGGTCGCGACCACCATCGGCGAGACCGGGGCCAACATCGACTCGGTGGTGTTCAACCCGACGGCCCCGGATTTCCGCGAGATCCGCTTCGACCTGGAAGTCAGCGACATCCAGCACCTAAACGCCGTGATCGTGCAGCTGCGCGACAAGCCGGTGGTCAGCAAGGTCGAGCGAATTAGTGGGTGAGGAGCGTTGGCAAGTCTTGTCGCACGCAACAGCGCGTAGGGTGGGCTTTAGCCCGCCTCGTCCCGCTGCGCTCGCTCTCCGAAATCAGCCAAAGCTGCTATCCGAGCCCAAAGAGGTGGGCTGAAGCCCACCCTACACGGCTAGCGGCGGGAGATAGTCATGCAAACGTCGATAGTCACAGTCGTAGGAGCCTCCGGAACGCTGGGTTCCCACATCGTCGAGGCCCTCCTCGATAAGGGCGCTCGGGTCAGGGCGATGGTTCGTGCGACCAGCGACCGCACCAAACTCGAAGCCCTTGGCGTGACGGATTTTGTCGTGGCCGACCTCAACGATCCCGCGTCGCTGCAGCGGGCTCTTACGACAGAACCCCGAGCCGCGGCCGTTGTCGCCAGCGCGGCTGGCTTTTCCGCCCATTCGGCGCGCACGAAAGGCGACAACTCCCGGACGGACACCGAGGGGTATCGGAACTTGGTGGACGCGGCCAAGAACGCAGGCTTGCCCCGATTTGTCCTGATCTCGATTCTCGAGTGTGACAAGGCGGCCGAGGTTCCCCATTTTTATCAAAAGTTCCAGACCGAAAAATACCTGGCCGAGAAGCGCCAGCCTTACCTTTCCCTGCGCGCGGGAGCTTTCTTGGACAGAGCCAAGGACATAGTTCCTGACAGGGTCCGGAAAGGGTCTTTCCCTGACATTCTCCCTGGCGTTCCTATGGCGTTGGTCTACTCGCGGGACCTCGCGCGGTATGCGGCGCAGGCGGCCCTCGACGTTCCAGCTTCCGCTCTCAACCAGAGCGTGGATATAGGCTGCGACATTCCGGCGACCGGAGCGATGGTGGCCGCAGCCTTCACCCGGGTCTTGGGCAGACGGGTGGTCGCCAAACCTGTCTTTCCGCGCATATTTTTCACCGTGATGCCGCCGCTGGTTCGGTTCATGCCACGTCTGCGCGACAGCCTCGCCGTAGTGGCGTGGTTGCGGAAGGGCGGCTATGTCAGCCGTGACACCCAGAAGCAGAAAAACCTGTTCGGAGAACTGCCGACGATTGAGGAAACGGTGGCCCGCTACTGCCGCGACAAGGAGCTGGTCTAGAGGTCGGCGCGCTTTGAAATCGAACACGCATACGCTTGCTTCCCGCCCTTCAGCCGCATTGCAGGACGGATAAAGCAGGCCCGCGCCCAACCGCCCAAGAGGCCGCCATGAAGATGTTCAGCCCGCCCCATCCCGGCGAAATCCTACGGGAAGACTGCCTTGCGCCGCTCAGCCTCACCATCGCCGATGCGGCGAAAAACTTCGGCGTGTCGCGCCAGTCGCTCTCCGAGCTTCTCAACGGCCGCGCGGGGATCTCGGCGGATAGGACGTTGCATCTGGTACTGGCGGGACTGGGCTCGGCGGAATCCTGGCTGCGCAATCAGGTCTCCTATGACCTTTGGCAAGCCAAACAACACGCCGGCCGGCTCAAGGTGACGCCATTTCCTGCCCCGAAGCCCGCCTAGCCCCCGCCCCATGCCCCTCTACTTCGCCTATGGCGCCAACATGGACCGCGCGCAGATGGCCGCCCGCTGCCCGCGCTCCGCGCCCCTCGGCCTCGCCCGCCTCATGCGCCATCGCCTAGGCATCATGCGCGAAGGCTGGCTCACCGTGGTCCGCGACCCCGCCACGCAAGTACACGGCGTCCTCTGGAATCTCGCGCTCGCCGACGTCCCCGCGCTCGACCGCTTCGAGGGCGTCGGCGAGCGGCTTTACGTCAAGGCGGTCCAGCCGGTCGTCGCGCCGGGCGGCCCGAAGCGGGCGCTGGTCTATCTCGGGACCAACGCCGGGCCGGGCAAGCCGCGCGCCGACTATCTCGCCGCGATCCTCGCCGCGGCGCGCGCTTCAGAGCTTCCGCGCGAGGGCGTGGCGGCGCTGGAGCGGCTCGCGCGCGTCTAGCGCCTCTCGCACCGACTGCGGCGGCTGCGGCCGGCCCAGCAGATAGCCCTGCACCAGATCGCTCCCAATATTGCGCAGTTCCGCAAGCTGCGCCTCCGACTCCACCCCTTCCGCGACCGCGCGCATGCCCAGCGCATGCGCAAGCTCGACAATCGCTTTGACGACGGCGCGGTCCTTCGGCTGGTCCGGCAGACCGGCGACGAACCGCTGGTCGATCTTAAGCTCCGTCGCCGGCAGGTTGCGCACGTATTCGAGCGAGGAGAAGCCGGTGCCGAAGTCGTCAATGGCGATCAGGACCCCGGCTTCGCGCAGCCGGTTCAGCGCCGCCAGCGACAGATCCGGCGCCTCCATCACCTGCGTCTCGGTGATCTCCAGGCAGAGCCGCCGCGGGTCGAGGCCGAGGTCGAGCAGCGCCGCCAGCACTTCGTCGGCGAAGCCTCTGGCGATGAGCTGCTGCACCGAGACGTTCACGGCGACCGTCAGCCGGGTGTCGGGCCACTCGCGCATATGCCGGAGCGATTGCCGCAGCATGGAAAGGCCAAGCTCGCCGATGAGGTTGGCCCGCTCGGCCAGCGGGATGAACTGGCTCGGCGGCGTCAGCCCGCCGTCCGGCAGCCGCCAGCGCGCCAGCGCCTCGTAGCCGCTCAGACTCGGCGCGCCCTTCCGCCTCACGTCCCAGACCGGCTGGAAGAACGGGCCGATCTCTTCGGCCTCGATGGCCCGGCGCAACTCGTCGACCGCGATCTGGCTTGCGCTGACCACCGTCTTCGCCGCCGTCTCATAGAGCGCAACCCGGCCGCGGCCGGAGCGCTTGGCCTGATACATCGCGGAATCCGCCCGCCGCAAAGCCTCGCTCGGCGAAACCCCTGACGAGACGACAGCGACGCCCACGCTCATCGACACCAACCGGAGCCCGCCAGCCAGCGCGAACGGCGCACGAAACGCCTCGACAATGCGCTCCGCGATGGCGCAGGCGTCGCGCGGCGTGGAGCGCGAGATTACCGCCACGAATTCGTCGCCGCCCACCCTGGCGGTGAAATCCTGCGGCCGCAGAAGCCCGCCGATGCGTTGCGCGGCGCTCTTGAGCAATTCGTCGCCGGCGTCGTGGCCGAGTTCGTCGTTGATCCCCTTGAAGCCGTCGAGATCGATGAACAGCACGCCGACGAGCGGCGGCTCGTCCGCGCCGGCGCTGAGCGCCGCCTCCAACTTATCCTGAAGATAGACGCGGTTGGGCAGGCCGGTCAGCGCGTCGTGCAGGGCGAGCCGCGCTAGCCGGTTCTGCGCCCGGTGCATGAGGATCTCGGGCACGGCCTGCGCCAGTTCCGTCGCGGTCGCGATTTCCTCCGCCCGCCACGGCCGGCTGCGGCCGCGAACCTGCTGCACCCATTCGGCGAACGACGTCCGCGGTTGCTGGGGCGTTAGCGCATGCTCCTTGTCTGCATCGGCGCGCCCCGCCCAGCGCACGGTTCGCGCGCGCTCGCCGCGCAGCCAGACGGCGAAGTTCTGCCCGTGGCCGGGCAGCGGCAGATACATCGCCCCCGCCGTCGCATAGCTCGGGTCGCCGAGAAGATCGGGAAGTCCGGGTTGAGCGGAAAGTTGCTCCGAGAACCAGGGCGCCGGGCCGGAACCGGCGCGGTCGGCGGCGAAGGCGATCAGCGCGTCCAGGTTCTCGGCCGACGGAACCTCGCCGATGCTGACACGCTGCCCCTCGATCTCTATGGCCGCGCCGTCGGCGTCGACCATGGCGAGCAGCGACTCCTGCGCCGCCCTCGCGCCGGCGGCGGTCGTCTCGGCCGCAGCGATCGCGGTTATGACTTGGGCTGCGACCCGGATCAGGCTCTGCGTGCGCGACTGCACGTCGTTGATCTGCGCAGCGCGCAGCCGGACCGCCAGTTGCTGACCGAGCGCCTCGTAGGCCATACGCTGAAGATGGTCGATGCGCTTAGGCTGGCCATGATGGCAGGCGATCAGCCCCCACAGCTGGTTGTCGATGATCAGCGATATCGTCAGCGTCGCCTTCACGCCCATGTTGAGCATATATTGCAAATGGAACGGCGACACGCTGCGCAGGACCGACATGCTGAGGTCGATTCGCTCCGCCCCGCCGATTTCCGGCAGCGCCAGAATGGGAACCGGCTCATAACCGGCGTCAGGGATCACACGGGTCCAGTTGCGCAGGTAGAGCGCCCGCGCCTGACGCGGAATGTCCGAGGCGGGGTAGTGCAGACCGAGATAGGGCTCAAGTCCCGCGTCGCGCGATTCGGCGACGACGCAGCCGTGCGCGTCGGCGTCGAACCGGTAGATCATGATCCGGTCGAATCCGCTTAGGCGGCGAATTTCGTCGACCGCGACTTCACAAAGCCGCTCGACTTCGTGCACGCCGTAGAGCGCCTTGCTGATGGCGTATTGGTTGAGCAGGAATTCGTCCTTCGCCTCGCACGTGCTCGTCGGCGCCTCGAACTCGACGATCTGGAACGGGCCGCGCCGATGCGCGATCAGTTCGTATTCGGCGGCGCCGCCCGGCCCGAAGCAAAGCGGCGCGCGCGCCGGCAAGGTCCCGTAGGGCGTCGAGGCGTCGCCGAAAGCGCGCACGGCGCTGGCGACTTCGGCGCCGAGAGCAGCCTCCAACGACGCGCCGAGCATGCCCGGCCCCCACGCCGGCTGCTGCACCATGTTCGCGCTCGCCGCCACGATGCGCTGCTTCACGAAATCGAGCGCGAGCAGCATGCCGTGCGGCTGGATCGCGCCGGAAAGGTGGATCGGCTCCCGGTCGCAGGCGTTGAGGCCTGCCTGAGAGGCCGGCCCCTCGGCCGACAACTCCTCATGGCGCGAAAGAGATTGATGTATCGCCGACACGTCGTCGCCCTTCTCTCCGTCGTCGGAAAAAGGGCTGAGTTTACCCCGTTCCGCGCATGATGCCCGTTCCCGTACGCGCAAGGCGGGGTCCGGCCGAGTTTGCGTTGTGGAAATCTGCCGCAAGGCCGCGTCGTTCGCGTGCGTGACATGCGCGCATGGGACTTCCGACCCGTTTGGGAAGGCGCCCGGGGATCACCCACTTACATGCGGGTAACGATCTCGGTTTTGGACCGCAGGTATTTAACAATTATTACTGGCGCATGAATTGACGAGCACAACGCTGCGGCGCGCTCGCGCACGTCAGCGGATAGGCTTGATTCATATCGTCATCCGCGCTTCGTCGCCCAGATCCGAATTCACGGTCAAATTTTACGCCGGAAAACCGGCTCTCCCACCTTGCGACGAAATCACGCAGCCTTCGCCGCTCCCGGTTTTACCCTTCCGCGAGGGGAGAAGGCGCAGCGTCGGGCATCGTCTCCAAGGAGGACGTCCATGCTGGACCTCACCCAATTGCCCGCTGCGTTTCTGCTGCCGTTCCGCGCCATTTTCGGCTGGGGCTCACCCTACGGCCTGCCCTCGCTGTTCGGCGCCTTCCTGTTCATGCTCGGCTTCTATCTGATCCGCCGCCACAGCCGCCCGCTCGGGATCGCCGACTTCTTCGCCGCCATGTTCCCCAAACGCGTGATGTTGAGCGACTCGACCAAGCTCGATATGCGGCTGTGGGTCGTCAACGGCCTCGTGCTCTCGGTCGTCTACGGCGCGGTGTCGATCGGCGGCGTCTCCTGCCGCGATCTCACGCTCGGCCTGATGACCAAGGCGTTCGGCGCCTCGGCCCCGCTCTCGTGCCCCTGGCCCTTGGCGATGGCGCTGACCACGCTCGTGCTGCTGCTCGCCTATGAGCTGGCCTATTGGTTCGGCCATTTCCTGTTCCACCGCTATGCGTTCCTGTGGGAGTTCCACAAGGTCCACCATTCCGCCGAGACGATGACCATCTTCACGGAGCTGCGTCAGCACCCGGTCGAGATCCTCGCCTTCATCAACGTCATCGCCTTGTTCACCGGAATCGCCCTCGGCGTCTTGACCTACGCCTTCGGACCCGGCGCGCAGCCGTTCACCCTGCTCAACGGCAACTTGGCTCTGATGGCGTTCCTGTTGACCTGGGGTCACCTGCGCCACAGCCACATCTGGATCTCCTATCGCGGCCTCGCCGGCCGGCTGTTCCAGAGCCCGGCGCATCATCAGCTGCACCACTCCGACAACCCCGCCCATTGGGACAAGAACCTCGGCTTCTCGCTGGCGATCTGGGACTGGCTGTTCGGCACGCTCTACATCCCGCAGTACAAGCGCGAGGACATCACCTTCGGCGTTGGCGAAGAGAGCCGCGAGTTCCGCTCGATCTCCGACAGCTTCGTCACGCCGTTCATAAAATCCTGGCGCCACGTTGCGCCGAAGGCGCAACCCAAGACGAAGCAAGCCTGATTAAGCCGGCGCCGGGGCGACCGCCCGGCGCTGCGCCCTCTGCAACGGCCGGCGCAACGCCGGCCAACGCGGCGCCAAGGCGGAGCCGTCGATGAACTCGAACCCGCCCGCCGCATTGTAGCTGTGCAGCCGCCGCCCCGGCCAGTCCGCGCCGCCCGGCTTCACCAGAGTCTCCAAGGTCTGCGCGAAGCCGTCGTCGTCGAGACGCTCGACGCGCGCAAACCCCAGCGCCGCGCCATAGCCGGCGCGGCAGTCCTGCACCGGCCGATACAGCGCGCCGCCTTGGCTGAACATGCGCCCCGCTGGCCGCGCCGTCGCGATGTCGACCAGCACGGGATTGCGCTTGTGCGCCGTCCAGGGGCCGCGAAAGTCCGGCGCCGACCACAGCCACAGCGCGTCGGAGAAAGCGCCGCCGCCGTCCTGCACGGTCGCAAACATCCACCAGCGTCCATCGTGCTCAACCAGCGTCGCGTCGTTCGCGCACACGCCGGAAACCAGCGTGCGCTCCAGCGTCCAGCGATATGGAAAGTCAAGCGCGCGAAACAGATCGACGGTCCTCGCCGCCCCGCTCTCCGGGATCATCCACATCTCGCCGTCGCGCTCGAACACGTTCGGGTAAGAGAGATGCACCGGCCGCTCCAGCGCGGGCTGCGGCGCCCCGAGCGGTCCCTCCGCGCCGAACTCCACCGCCGAGATCACGCCCTTGCCGAGCGCGTGCTCGAACTCCTCGACGAACAGGAACGTCCGCCCCCGCCAGACCACCGGAAACGGGTCCGCGTAAAATCGCCGCCCGTCGTCGGGCAGATCCGTCCAGCCGCCGCCTTGCGCGAACCCCGGCCCCGTGCGCCGCCAGCCCGTTCGCCAGTGCGGCGCATGGCAGAGCGAGGCATAGGCCGCGCGCACCGCGCTGCTGTTGACGGTAGCCGCCGCCCGCGCGATCCATTTCGAGGCCGGAATATCGCCCGCCGCCCGCGCCGGCGCCTCGCCGGGAATCGGCGGCGGGATGGCGGCCGCGGCCCCGTCGAGTGCGGCCTCGATCAGCGTCGCCACGCGCGCGAGCATGTCCTCGAACGCGCCTTTCACCAACCCCATGCGCTCCGCGCCCGGCCGCGCCGTCGCCAGCGCGCCGTCCGGCCCGACGACCCGGACCTGCGGCGAGCGCCCGGCGAGAATCGCCTCCAGCAGCCCCGGCTCCAGCCCGGCGCCGTCGCACTCGACGCGGAAGCCCGGCGCAGCAATGGCAGGCGGCGCCGCGGCGAGGTCGATGGTGAGATCGCCGCCAGTCCCATCGGCGAATCCGCCGAGCGCCTCCGGCTTAACCCGCCCTGACACGCCCGCCCCGAGGCCGAACAGCGTTGTCTCGATTTGAAACACCGCGTCCATGCCGAGCCGCCCCGCCGGCGCCGCGTCCGCCAACTCGAAGCCGACGGCGACGCCGTCCCGCCTCGCCAGCCGCTCCGCCAGAGCAAGATGCCACTGGCGGATCGAAGCGCGATCCACGCGCAGGACGATCTTCATGTTTGTTTGAACCCCTCTAGCGCCCGGCGGGATCGGCGCAAGACTCCGGCCAAGTCCAAACACCAACTGCAAATAGCGTAAAGGCATTATTAATCGGAGACTGTCAGAACTTTAACGCGCGGCGCCCCCTTGGCCGACCGCGAGAGAACGTGACCCCGGACGAGTTCAGCGCATGCGGGCGGAAATGGCCGTTACGCCGGAAATGGCGACCCTGCCCCCGCCGCGGCAGCGCGAGCGCGCCGCCGTCGCCGAGCGCGCGCCCGGCGAAGTCGAGCCGGCGCTGATCGGCCGCATCCTTTGGCGCCGGCGCCGATGGATCGCCGGCGTCGCCGCCGCGGCCGTCGCCGCGACGCTCGCCTATTGCCTCGTCAGCACCCCGCAATACGTCGCCGTCGGCCAGATCCTCGTCGATCCCCGCGACAAGCAGGTCGTCAGCAACGACGTCAACCCGTCCTCGATCGCCGCCGACGGCGGCGTCACCCAGGTCGAGAGCCAGGGCAGCGTTTTGCAGTCCAACAGCGTGCTGCTGCGCGCCATCGCCGCGACCCATCTCGACGCCGATCCCGAGTTCAACAACGCCAGCTTTTTCGACGGCGTCGCCCGCGTCCTGTCGCTGTGGCTCAAGGGACCGGACGCCGGCCACGAGGCCGACAAGCTGAAGGCCGAAGCGCTACAGACCCTGCGCAAGCACATGACGGTCAAGCGCGCCGACAAGGTGCTGGTGCTCGACCTCTCCGTGCGCGCCAAGACCCCCGAGCGCGCCGCCGAAATCGTCAACGCCATCGCCGACGCCTATCTCGCCGATCAGGCCGAGGCCCGCGCCGACGCCGGCCGCGACGCCTCCAAGGCGCTGACCGGCCGGCTCGCCGAATTGCAGGCCAGCGTCCGGCAAGCCGAGACCGAGGTCGAGGACTATCGCGCGGCGCACGATTTCGTCGTCTCCTCCGGCCAGCTCGTCAGCGATCAGGAGATCAACCAGGCGACCGCGCAGCTCGCGGCGGCGCAGAGCCGCACCGCCTCGCTGAAGGCGCAGCTCGAACAGTTGCGCCAGAACGCCGGCGCGCAGGGCACGCCGGAGGCGATGGCGTCGGGCGTCATGGTGCGCTTGCGCGACCGCGAGAGCGCCATCGTCGAGAAGCTGGCGAGCGCCAGCAAGCAGCTCGGCCCGCGCCATCCCGAGCTAACCTCGCTGCAGCAATCGCTGACCGACGTGCGCGGCCTCATCGCCAGGGAGACGCAGCGGCTGCGGCAGGCGGCCGAGGCCGATTACGCGCGCGCCGCCGACGACGAGAAGGCCTCACGCGAAAAGCTCGACGGCATGAAGACGAGGTCGCTCGACGACAGCAAGGCCGACGTCCGCCTGCGCGAGCTGCAGCGTCAGGCGGAAGCGGCGCGCTCGATCTATCAGGCGTTCCTGGTGCGCGCCCGCGAGACGCTGGAGGCCGCCAACGTCGACACCACCAACGCACGCATCATCAGCCGGGCGCTGCCGCCGTTGCAGAAAAACTGGCCGCCGACGATCCTGCTGCTGCTCGGCGCGGCGGCTCTCGGCCTCAGTCTCGGCGCCAGCGGCAGCCTCGCGCACGAATATCTGCGCCCGACCCTGTTGACGCCGCGCCAGGCCCGCGACCTCATCGACGCCCCCTCGCTCGGCCTCGTCGCCGCGCGCGATCTCGATCCCGCGGCGCGGCCCGCCCGCTCCAGCGCCGATGCGGCGGCGCGCGTCATCCTGCGCAGCCTCGGCGGCGGCGAGGCGACCAACAGCCCCGCGCTCGGCCGCTGCATCTACATCGCCTCCACCGCCGCGGCGGCGCCCTATCGCGCGCGCCTCGCCGAACGCCTCGCCACGCTCGCCGCGCGCGACGGCCGCGACACGCTGCTGGTCGACGCCGATCTCGCGCAGGTCTCCGCCGACGACCGGCCCGGCCTGATCGACCTGTTCCGCGGCGAATGCTCGGTGGCCGATATCGCCTATCGCAACGAGGGCGAAAAATTCGCGCGCCTCGCCAAGGGCGTCGGCGATCCCTTCGCCGCGTCGCCGCACGAGGGAACCGACGCGTTCCGCCTGCGCCGCGTGCGCCGCTGCTACGATCTCGTCGTGCTCGACGCTGGCTCTTTCGCCGAAAATCACCGCCTCGCGCCGCTCGCGGCGTTGGCCGATTACGTGGCCGTGGTCGCCGTCGTCGGCGAGCTGCAGGCCGACCTCGCCGCGGAAGCCGATAACGCCGAGGCGGCGGGACGGCCGGTCGACGGCTTCGCGCTGATCGACGCCGGCGCGGCTTGAGACCGACGCCCGCCTTCAGGTCGGCGCTGGTCGCCGCCGTCGTCGTGCTGCTCGCCGTCTCCGGCGGAATGCTCTGGGATCTCGGCTACAACTACGACGGCCTGACCGGCAGCCCCGTAACCAAGCTGCACCCCTTCACCTATTTCGTCTTCGCCGCGCTCGCATGGCGAGCGTTGCAGAGCGGCGACCCCATAGGCTTCGCGAGCGCCGGGATCGCGCAGCGCCCCGCGGCGGCCTGGCTGCTCGCGCTCTCGTTTCTGCTGGTCCTCGCGACCGCGCTGCGCTCGGGGCCGGGCCTCGCCGGCAACATCGACACGTTCGGCTCCGCGGCGGCGCTCGCGCTCATCCTCAAGGACTACGACGAGGCCGACATACGCCCGCTCACCGTCGTCCTGCATGTCGTGATGACGGTCAACGCGCTGATGGGTCTGGCCGAATTCGCAAGTTCGACGCTGCTGTTCCCCTACCGTCTCGATGGCGTCGCGCATCTCGAAGACACGCGCTCGACCGCGCTGCAAGGCCATCCGCTGATGAACGCCGCGCTGACCGGCGTCTATGTCGTCTCCCTGATGTCCGGCGCGAAGTCGCTCAAACCCTGGTTGCGGGCGGTCCTCATCCCGCTGCAATTCGCGGCGCTCGTCGTGTTCGGCGGCCGCACCGCCATCGTCGTCGCCCTGGCGCTGGCGCCAGTGATCGGCGTTGCGCAGGCCTTCGCCGCGCTCAAACGCGGCCGGGTGTCGCTGCTCGCCGTCGCGGCGGCGACCGCCGCGCTTCCGCTCGCCGTCGTCGCGGTGCTCGTTGCGCTCGACTCCGGGCTCGCCGACAAGCTGCTGATGCGCTTCGTCGACGACAACGGCAGCGCCCAAGCGCGCATCATCATGTTCGAGATGCTGAAGCCGTTCAGCTGGCCGGAGCTGATCGTCGGCCCCGACGTCGAACAGGTCGAATCCTTGCGCCGCCATTTCGGTCTCGAACAGGGCGTCGAGAACCCATTCGTCCGCATGACGCTCTACCAGGGCGGCTTCATCATGGCGCTGGTGTTCGCGAGCCTGATCTGGTTCTTCCGTGAGCTTGTGAAAGGCCGCGGCGTCGCCGCGCTCGCCCCTCTGATCGCGATGGCCGTGCTGCTCAATTCCTCCGAGAGCATTTCGGTGAAGACCAACTTTCTCGACAAGCTGGTGCTCATCTACGTCGGCATGTTCCCGCTTCTGCCTCAGCGCCGCCGGAGCCCGAGCGCGTCGACTATAGCCGGATCGAGTCTGCGCTCGCGCTCGTCCATCAGGCCCATGCCGTCGAACAGGCACCAGAACGCCCAGGGAAAGCCGAACGCCTCGGCGCTCTCGCGCACGTCCCTGATATAAGCCGCGCGGTCCTCAGCCCGCGCGCCGAAATAGCGCGCGTCCTTGCGCAGCGCGCCGAACTCGCCGAGCAGCACATTCTCGTTGCCGATCCCGTGCCGCTTCGCCCAGGCGGCGGCGGCGCCGAGATAGCCGTCGACGAACGGCCTGGAAGGCGAAGCCTCGAAATACACCTTCATCACCCTCTCGGTCTCGGCGAGCACGGCGGCGCGTTGGTCGCTCGTCAGCGTGAGATCGGCGCCGAGCCGCGCCCGCGTCTCGCGCATCGTCGCGTCGTAGGTTCCGCGGCTTGCAGGCCAGGGCGCGCCGGTCAGCGTATGATAGAGCCGCTCGCCCATCCACGGCGCGCCCTGATGGGTGAACAGATAAGGCTCGTAGAAGTGGAACGTGTAGATGAGCGGCGCGAAACGCGCGACGCTGGCCGGGTCGAACTCGGCGAGCCCCTGGATGAGACTGCCGCAGCCGCCCGAGGCCACCAAAGTCAGCCCCGGCGCCGCCCGCCGCGCCTGACCGAGCAGCGCCTCGCGCACCGCGCGCGCGGCGGCCGAGGCGCAAGCGCCGCCGGGCTCGTTGATCGGCTCCAGCGCCGTGCGCGAAACCGGCAGCCGCGCGGCGATCTCGCCGACGAGGCCGAGATAGGCGGGAAACTCCCGCGCGTCGGTCGAGGCCGTCATGCGCTCCGGCGTCCAGTAATGCGTGCCGCCATTCGCCTGCACGTTGACGACGACGCTGAGATCCTGCGCGAGACAAAGCTCGACCGCTTCGTCGAGCATCGCCAGCAACGCCCGCCGCTCCCGCGTCCCGCCCGCCAGGAACGGGCCGGGGTCGACCGGCAGCCGGATGAAATCGAAGCCCGCCTCGCGCAGCGTGCCGAGATCGCGTGGCGTCGGAACCGGCCGCTCCGGCTGGAACGGCGGCCAGTCGTAGTCCCGGCGCGGCGCCGGAAACTCACGCGTGAGCTGCAGCCAGGGAAACGCGTTGACGCCGCGCTTCAACCTCAGCGGCGTGGGCGAACCGCGCGCGGCGCTCGAAGCCAGCGCCGCGGCGGCGAGGCCCAGCGCGCCGCGGCGGGTGATCAGGCCCATCGCGCCTTCGCAGGCGCCAGCGTCTCCGGCGCGGCGGCGGGCAGCCCGGCCAGCGCCAAGCATTCGCGCTCGTAGGCCATCAGCACGTCGCTCCATTGAAAAGCGTCGGCCGCACGGGCGCGCGCAGCGGCGCCGAGCCGCGCGACCAGCACGTCGTCGCTAAGCAGCCGGGCGATCGCCGCCTCGCAGCTCGCCGCGTCGTCGAAGAACAGCGCGCCGCCGCCCGCCGTCCAGCGGTTGTATTCGTTGGCGTGCGCGATGACCGCGTTGCCCGCCCAAAGCGCCTCGACCAGCGAAGGGTTGGTGCCGCCGACCGTGTGCCCGTGCATATAAACGCGCGCATGCCGCCGCAGCGAGCGCACCACGGCGGGATCGTAGATCGCGCCGGGAAAGACCACCTCGACGCTCGCCGCCGCGCGAACCTCGTCGTGATAGCAATTGCCCTTCTCCAGCTTGCCGAGAACGACGAACTTCATGCCGCGCCGGCGCGCCGAGAACGCCCGCACCATCGCCGCGATATTGTTGTCGGGCTCGATGCGCGCGACGGAGATCAGATAGCGGCCCGGCTCCAGCCCGAACCTTTCGAGCGGAGCGACCGGCGCCCTGTCGACGGCGTCGCCGCCATAGGGGATCACCACGGTCGCCTTGCGCGACCGCCGCGTCGCCAGATGATCGGCGATGGCCGGATGATCGGCGACCAGCCGCTGCGACGTCCAGGCGGCGATCCACTCGTTGACATAGAACCACGCGCGAACCGGCAGCGGCCATTTCGGCCGCTTCCACTCGATCCCGTCCATGTTGGTGATGAGCTTGCGGCCGGCAAGGCGCAGGATCGGCAGGAACACCGCGCCGTTATAGCCCAGGACCATGCAGACGCCCGGCCGGGTCAGCGCGTCGCGCACGCATTTGAGGTCGAAGTCGAGCGGGCCGAGCCCGCCCTTGCGCGCCGTCTGGACGATGATGCGCGTCACGCCGCGCCAGACTTCGGTGCGCACCGGCGTCGTGACTTTCTCGACGTCCTCCTGGCAATAGACGGCGACGCTCCAGCCGCGCTCGGCCAGGAACAGCGAGCAGCGCTCGGCGAACGTCTCGAATCCGCCGTGATTGGCGGGCACGCCGCGCGTTCCCAGGATGAGAAGGGTCTTGTCCTGATGTTCCATTCCGGGGCGCCCTGTGTCTTTGTTTGGTCCGAGTCAGCCGGCGTTCGGCTTCCTCGGCCTACGAAGAGCAATGCAGGGGCCTGGCATGCGGATTGCGCGAGCCAAGGCGTCGGCGGCGCGCGAGGTTGGGTTAAGAACTTGATGAAGATCGCCTGCGTTCATCAAGGCTATGAGCTTTACGGCTCGGATCGCTGCTTCGCGGAGAGCGTCGCGGCTTTGCGCGAGACGTTCCCGATGGCCGAGATCGAGGTCGTGCTGCCGCGCACCGGCCCCATCGTCGCGGCGCTCGCGCCGCACGCCAGCCGCATCGTGTTCGAGCCGCTGTTCGTGCTGCGCCGCAAGACGCTGGCGCGCCTCGCGCTGACGGCGCCGCTAACCCTGCCCCTCGCGTTGCTGCGCGCCGCTCGCCGCTTCGCGCGCGCCGATCTCGTCTATATCAACACCTCCGTGCTCATCGATTATCAGATCGCCGCGCGCGCCTTTCCGGCCAAGGCGCTATTGCACGTCCACGAGATCCCGACCGGCGCCGCGCGCGCCGTGCTGCGCCGGCTGGCGCTGGCGAGCGGCGCGCACCTGATCTTCAACTCGCGCGCCACGCGCGACAGCTTCGCGCCGCCGCCGGGCCGCTCGCATGAGATCATCTACAACGGCGTCGACGCCCCGCCGGCCCCCGAGCCGACGACCTACGACGGCAGCCGCCGCCTCCGCGTCGCGCTGGTCGGCCGCATCAACCGCATCAAGGGCCAGGACGTGCTACTCGCCGCGCTCGCTCGTCTCGCCCCGGAGGTCCGGGCGCGCATCGAAGTCCGCATGGTCGGCGGCGCGTTCGAGAACCCGGCGCTGGAAGCGCAACTGCGCGCCGACGTCGAGGATTCGGGGCTCGCGGTCTCCGTCGAGCCCTTCGTCTCAGACGCCGCGCCGGTCTACCGGTGGGCCGACATCGTCGCAGCGCCGTCCAAGCTGCCGGAATCGCTCGGCCGCACCGCCATTGAGGCGATGGCCTTCGGCCGCCCGGCGCTCGTCTCCGCCATAGGCGGCCTCACCGAAGTCATCGCCGACGGCGAAACCGGCTGGCATGTTCCGCCCGGCGACGCGGACGCGCTCGCGCAGCGGCTCGCGACAATCGCCGCCCGCCCCGAGGACTGGCGCGACTTCGGACGACGCGCGCGGCTGCGCTATGAGGCTTTGTTCAGCCGCAAGGCGGCGACGGAGGCGCTGGGCGCGGCGGCCGCTCGCGTTGTCGCGCGCGAACCCAAAGCCTTTTCGCGCCGGGCCGCGCTGACGGTCGGGACGCGATGATCGTCCCGGCGATTTCCCGCGACTGGAAGCGTCTTGCGCTCGTGCTCGGCGGCGAGTCGATGCAGAGCGGGCTGCATTTCGGGTTGAACCTCGCGCTGATGACCCTTTTGCCCGCAAGGGAATACGGGACCTTCGCGTTCACTCTGGTGTTGGGCGGCGTCGGGCTCGTCTATGTGCGCTCGCTGACCGCCATGCCCGCCAGCACCTATATCGGCCGCGCCCGCCGCGCCTCCATCGCCGATTTCTACGAAGGCGCGTTCGGCGCCGCGGCGCTGACGCTCTGCGCC
>Ga0182030_10008679_pt1 | contig 20978 bp, 17 predicted proteins | sample 812S3MmetaG_FD_121299 | JGI IMG/M metagenome (GOLD analysis project Ga0182030, IMG submission 121299) | Permafrost microbial communities from Stordalen Mire, Sweden - 812S3M metaG (Illumina Assembly) | ecosystem: Environmental > Terrestrial > Soil > Wetlands > Permafrost | place: Sweden...
CCAAGATAATTTAAAACAAACTTCAGAAAAGTTTCTTGAATTATATAAAAACTGCCCAATTAAATCATCTGACGAATTTGGTGGGCGCACAATTAAAGAAACAATAGAATTTGGAATTTGGTGCCTTTCACAATTTAAACATTTAGAAGAAAAAGAAAGAATAATATTATTATATAAATTCTTATCTTATGATGGATTTTTGAGAAAAGACTGGGAAAATCTCAATATTCAAACAAATGGAATTATAATTACAATTGAAAAAGAAGATTTACTTTCCAATGATACAAATTTTGTAATAGATTTTTATAATATTGGAGAATCTATTAGACAATATTTTATCAAAAATACATCAGAAAAAATTCAAGATTATTATATTGATAGTAAATTTATCGATTTAATTCCAAAAAATGAACAAAAAAATGAACAAAAAAATGAACAAAAAGTTGATAACAAGTTAATAACATTAACAGATATTGAAGATGCCATGAATTATTTTTTTAAAAAACTAGATAAATGTTATATTCCGAAATCTTATGATCGATATTTTAAAATAGAGATTAGAAATCTTGAACAAACTATATTATTTGGTAGATGGTGTGATGAAAAGATTAAAGAAATGCCACAAAAACTGATAATAGCAATACTTTTTAAAACATGTTCATATGAAGGAAAATTAAGAGAAGAATGGAAAACATTTGATATTACATTGAATCAAATTTTTCATGAATCTACTTTTAATGTTGAACTAGAAGATAAGATTTTAAATCAAAAATATTCTTATGATTGGCAAAATTTTGTTATTTCTATTAGACAATATTGTAAAAAAACCGATGATCAATTCAATTATTCTTCATTTTCCTTAAAAATATCAAAAAGTGAATTATCTGAAATTGTTCTAGACGAGATCAAAAATCACAATAATAATGAGGATCTTGTTAAAAAGTTGAACTTGAAAGAAAAAGGGGAAAAAGAAGAAAATCTTTGTGTTGTTTGTTTTAAACAAGAAAAACAAGGTTTAATTCTTGCATGTAAACATCATTGTTTGTGTATGGATTGTGGGAAAAAACTGAATTTATGTCCAATGTGTAGAACATCATATAAACCAAATGAATTTATACAAATATTTTCTTCTTAATAATGTTAATGATTTATTTTATAAATAAATGTTATAAAACAAATTTTAATTTGTAAATAAGATAATTTATTTGTTGAAAGGAAATTTTAATAATAAATTAGCAACATCTTTATTTACATAATGAGAGAAAATGAAATATTTCCATGATTTAATTTTCATTGATAATGGGTTAATCCATGTAAGTGACAATAGATTTTTTTCAATTAATATTTCAATATATGATAAATCAAAAACGGAAAAACCATATTAATAAAACTCTCATCTATTAATGTTGCTTTTATATTATAAGGTTCATGCTTCCATAATACCAAATCACTATATGTCATTCGGAATTTTATCGAATCTTTTGTTTTAATTTCTAAGTCATGGTTTGAAATAATATTCAATTTAAAATCATTAAAAGTGCATTCATTTTCAAATTCAAATCCTCCATCATTAAATTCTTCCAAAGTTATTTCTTTTTCATGAATTGTATTTTTTAATTTCTTGTCTTTCTTTTTTAAAATATTTTTTTTCCCCATATCACTCGGTTTAAATCTTAAACGCCATCTATATTTAAGTGGATCCAATCTTATTTCATAATAATCAATATAAAATCAGAATAAAAATTCATTTCAATTTCGAGAAGATGATAATATTTTATCTTATTGTTTTTATTAATTTCTTCCATATTTTAGTAAAAATCAGTTTCAAATATCTAAACTATATAATTTTTTGAAATTAAATCATTTAAAAAAATAATCATATATTTGGAATTAATAAACATTTGATTCTAAATCCCGAAATTTTATAAATTATTTATTATTTTGATAAAAATGATATAGATATTGGCAAATGATCTGATAAATCTATTGGATGAATTATTGGAAATATAGAATTTTTATCTATTTTATCTTTTATAGATGATATATCACATAAAATCCAATCTACTGTTGTTCCGGACCAAACACTAAATGATGGATTTGGTTGATTTATATATTCGAAAATGGATATAAAATTATTTTGTTTTAATAAATTGAATAAAGAATCATTTATATAACAATTATAATTAAAATAATATTTATCTTGTATTAATTTCCAAATATAAGAATTGTAAGTTAATTTCTTTTTTGTATTATTTAAATCTCCACATAAAAAAGTTGGTATATCATAAATTATTTTTTGTTTTTTATAAATCATTAATAATTCTTTCATTTGATTTATTCTAACTTTACCAGTTGGATCCCAAACATCTAAATGAGTATGTATAATACGAATAGGATATTTGAAATTAGAAAAATAATGTCTAGACATTATAAAACATCTTTTTTCGCCATTTGGTCCAAGCTGTTCAAAATCGTGAATATGTTCTACAATTACATTTTCAGTGGATGAAAATGTTTTATTTGATATTGTTAAATCATTTAAATTTATTTTACATTCATTTTCATTATTAAAATTTAAATTATTAAATTCATTTTTAAATGAATCAAATGTTTTCGATTCAATAAAATTATTTGATTCTATACCATATTCTTGTAAACATAAAATATTTGGATTTAAATCATTTTTTATAAAATTAAAAAAATCATTTTCATTTACAAAATCAAAGGATGCATTTTTAAAACATTGTATATTCCAAGTTGTTATACAAATATCAAATCCATCTCTTTTATTTCTTATTTCTTTCCATAATTCTAAATGGTTATATATTTGTTTTTTCCAATAATATAAATCTTTTCTATATAATATTTTTTTATGATTTTTATCCAAATCATAATTTTTAAACCAAATAGAAGATTCAAATCTTTGTGGATATTCAATAACATTTCCCATTTTTTTTTATTGAAAAAATGATAAAGATTTATATTCTAAATATTAGTTTATATAAAATATGAATGTATATTTCTTTGATTAATTATTAAGAAATTGAATTAAAAAAAATGGATTTAATATTTCAAAAGCCAAAAAAATGGTTTGATAATGATTCAATAGATGTTAGCAAAATTACTTCAAAAATTTATTTGGGAAGCTATAAACGAGGTGCATTAAATAGAACTGGATTATCAAAAATTGGAATTACTCATGTATTAACTGTTGGAAATGATATGGAACCAGAACCTCATAAAGATGATTTTATATATAAAACAATATTTATAGATGATAGACCTGAAGAAGATATATCATTTTATTTTGATGAAGCAATTGATTTCATTAATGAAGGAACAAAACCAAGAACAAAAAATAAAATTTTTATTCATTGTTGGGCTGGAATTTCTAGAAGTGCAACAATAACTATTGCATATTTAATGAAACAAAATAGATTACCTTATATTGAAGCTATTGAAAAAGTTAGACAATCTAGATGGATAATAAATCCAAATAAAGGATTTAGAGAAAAATTATATATTTTATCTAATGAATTAAATCTTGGTGATACAATTTATGGAATAAAATTATATGAAACTGCATTTAAATTATTAAGAAAACATAAAGATGTAAAAAATGAAGATGAACATAAAAAATTAGAACAGTTTGAAAAAAATTGGTTAATAGAAACATATAAAGAATTATTTGGTGAAAATCATGTTTTTGTATCATTTATTTCGAAAGAAATATATATTAAATAAATTTGAATGAATCACTTTGTCTAAATTTTATTTTATTTGTTTCTGTTATAGATTTCATTCAAACGCAATGATTCTGCACTTGATGCTTTTATTTGTGATTCAAGAGATGATAATATAGTTTTCAAATCTTTCGCATAATATTCTCGTAATTCTTGTTCAACTTCTTCAACTTTTTTTTGTGATTTATTTAGATCATCAATTTTTAATTGCATATTCTCAATTATATTTTTTTGAGATTCGGATTCAATTTGATAACTTTGTATTTGTTTATCTTTATCACTAAATAAAGTATTAATTTGATCTATTCCCTGATCAATATCTTTTGAGATATCTGATAAATCGCCAATTTTTTGATTTATATTTATAATTATTGAATTTTGTGTAATATTTTTTGAAGTTGGATTATTTAAAATTTGTGAACTCATTTTTTTTATAATAAATTTAATATAGTTTTTCTATTTTGAATAGATATAAAAAATAATGAACGTAAGAATTTATTTTATTTTATATTTTTTCTAAAACTATTTGGAAAACAAGGTAAATAATGTATTATTCCTTCATATTGATTATTTTCTAATCTTTGATAATTTTTAAATAGATGATTTAAAATCTCTTCACAATCTGGTATCCATGATATATCATATTTTGAAAATCCTTCATATCCAATAAATAATAAACTTTTTAAATCAGAGCATTGATACAAATATTGTATTTTTTCATTTAAATTATTGATATTTTCTCCATTTTGTTTAAAATGAGAACATAATTTCTGAAATGTATATTTTTCATGTATTGAAAAATTTTGTAAAATATTAAATGAATTTTTAGTTTTTTCGAATGATTGTAAGAATAAAATCCAAATTAATGTAGTTCTTTTACAACTATAAATATAAAAATCTTGACTATTTTTAAAACATTCTGGAGATTTTATACATGAACCCAAGTTTATTCTAGCATTTTCTAATTCTTCTTCAGGTAATTTATAATTTGGATTTCTCCAAACAATTGGTATTTTCCAATGACTCCATTTTGAATATGGATAAGCTCCAAAATCTATCCATAAATGATATTTTTTATTTATTATAAATGGATTTGCTAATTCAGATGTTTTATAATGACAAATATTTCTTTCCGAAAATGTTTCAATAAAAATTTGACATATATTTAATTCTTCTAATTGAATACCCCATCTATTACATTCACATAAAACCCAAAAACTTTGAAAATAAATCTGATTCCAATCTTCTTTAATAATCAAATTATTATCAATATTAATGAATTCTAAAATTGGTTTCCAATATGGTTCTATATTAAATCCATATATCCATAATGATTGATATGAAGTTAATATATTTTGATCATATATTAATTTCGGAAAATTATCAATTATTTTTTGATTAAATTTCGTTTTTATGCAAATTGGTATTGATACTTGATTATTATTTAATGATATTATCCAGTTGGAATAAAAGTTCTTATTTTTTCTTTCATGATCAAATATTTGCATAAATTTGCTAATCATTGAATAAAATACTTCTCGATAATTTTCCATTTGAGATTCATTTGAAACAGAACATATATTTTTATCAAAAGACCACATATTTTTTAAATAAATATTCCAACAAAATGGTTTTGAATTTGTAATTTCTTTTGCAGATTGTAAACATAAATATCTATTGAAATTTCCTTCTTCATTTAATTTTAAATAAAAACATTCAGGAAAATAATATCTTATTGGATGATTTAAATATGAATCATTTAATTGTTTCGAAATCCATTCTTTTTTTCTTATATTCCATTTATTTAATTCTTCATTTATATTTATAAAACATTTATCTAATTCCCAATTTTTTATAGGATTATTACTCCATTTCCAATAAATAACATCAATATGTTTTTCAAGATATAATTCGCAAAATTTTAAATCATCTAATTCATCAATTAATTTATTAAAATGAACAAATAATTTATATTTATATTGTAAATATTTTTCATTCCAATCTAATTGAAAATTATATTCATCACCACTCCACCGATAAAATAAAAAGAATTTTTTCCAATCATTTAAATTCCATTCATTAATATTTATTTTTCCAATTTTATTTATTTTTTTATTTTCTTCATTTATATTTTCATTTGATTTAATTAAATTTATTTTTAATTCATTTATATATATAATTTTCTTTGATTGTTGTTTATATTTTAAAAATGGTATTAAACAATTATTATTATTATTTATTTTATCTTTTTTTGATTTTAATATTGATATTAAATATTCTCTTTCATTTATAAATTTTCTTGAATTCCAATAAATTATAATCCAATCAGTAATTATTGATTTTAATCTAAATTGTTTTTCATTTGCATTATGTCTTCCAGTAAACATTTTCCATATTTTTACAATATTTGGCCATAAAAATATTTTATCAATTTGTATCATTTCAATTGAGAAATTATTTAATTCATTACTTAGAATATAAATTCTTTCAAAATCATTTAAACAAATAGTAGTTGCATTACAACAGCTCTCAAAGAGAGTAGTTGCATTACAACAGCTCTCAAAGAGAGTAGTTGCATTATTCATTTATATTTTATTAAATGATATTTTTAGCTTTATTTATGTTATTTTTTTGTATATGATATTGAATAATATTCTTTTTAAATATGTAATATTTCTAATTTTATAGATTGTCAAAAAATCTTTATTGAAAACAAAGAAAATATGTATTAATTAGGAAATTTTATAAAAAAATTATTGCAACATTTATATCCTTTCTTCTTTTTCATAAATCTTAAATTTGGTGAAAAAAGAAAAAAGAAATGGAAGTTATAAATGGAGCAAGTGTAAATGGAACACCAAATTCATTTATTGAAGAAAATCAAGAAAATAAAAAACTTGGTTCTACTAAAATTATTTGGATCACTGTTTTGGTAGTTTTAATTATACTTGTTATAGTTGGTATTGCTTTAGCTGCTGTTTACGCTTCCAAAAGTAATAATAAACATTTTGGAATGGCAAAAGACAAATTTCTTAATTTAATGAGAAAAGCTGGCGATAAATTAAAATTAAAACAAAATAATGCTGTTGATGTTAAAATAACTGATTGGAAAAATGGAATTATTAGTCCTATTCAAGTTACTGAAACTGAAAAGGAACAAATAAAGAAAAAATATGAAAATAATCCAGAATTTTATAATTCTACCATTATGGTTTCTATTTGTTCTTATAGAGATCCAGAATTATGTTTAACTTTACGAGATTTGTTAGAAAAAGCAACCAATCCTTCTAGACTTTCAATATGTATTACTGAACAAAATGATCCAAATGACGAAGATATATGTCATGCAAAAACAATATTGACATTGCCGAATCTTCCAATAAAACCTGAACAATTGAGAGTACAAAGTTTTATGTGGAAAGAAGCTCGTGGTCCAACTTGGGCTCGAAGTTTGAACGAAAAGCAATGGAAAGGCGAGAAATATTATTTGATGATAGATAGTCATTCACGTGTGGAACGTTCGAATAATTTTTTTTCTAAATTTTTAGACGGATGGGATTGTGAATTAATTGAAAATCTATGGTTAACACCAAGGCCATTTAGAACTGTGTTAAGTATGTATCCTGAAGGTTATGAGGCAAACACTAAAGGTGATGCAATTACATATAAAATTCCATATCGGTAAAATCTTTTTGATATTTGATTTAAAAAGCCGCGGTTGGAGACGCGAAAGATTTAAGAAATTTAATGAAAACGGAATCATTGAATTTGAATCTATAACAACGTTTGATAAAATTCCAAAACATCCAAAATATATTCCCTTCATAGGATCTTGCATGTTCTTCAGTAGTTCAGACTTTATAAAAGAAGTTCCCTATTCTGCTAATTTAGATTATCTATTTTTTGGTATAAATTATCATAAAATTATATAATTTTTTAGGTGAAGAATTATTGATTAGTGCTAGGGCGTTCACTTTTGGATTTGATATTAAATCTCCTGTTAGATCAGTACTTTATCATCTTTGGTCTAGAGATCTTAGAAAGGGTATAAATATATTAAACATTTATGTTTTAGGTGTATTTTGGAGCCATGAATCACCAACGATTAGAGAAAATTCCATCAAGCGCGTCAAAGATATTTTAATGAAGAAAATTGTTGATGATAAATATGGTCTTGGAAATGTTCGATCAATCGAAAATTATTGGTTATATGCAGGAGCAGATATTAATACACAAATGTTATTGAGAAAACATGAACCTTGGACACTTCCATTAGATTTTAAAGAATTAAAAGATCAATATTATATACTTCCAGAAAATGAAGATCTTGAATATATGAGAGTGCATTTCTAATTATTTTTTAATAAATATTTTTATATATATTTTGAATTTTTTAAATCATTTATATATTTTTATTTTTTAATTTTTTATGAAATAAATTTTATTTTTTAAAAATATTTTCATAAATAAGAAGTAAAATTTTGATGAATTCAAAACAATCAAAGATTTATAAGTATTTAATAGCTCCATTACAAAATGATAACAAAATAATTGAAAAAGAAGATATATTAAAGAGAAAATTAGAAGTTGAAGAACCAGAATTTAAAAAAAATATTAAAAAAAAATCAAAAGAGGAAGAAAAATTATTGGATAAAAAAAATAAAATAATAGAATATGCATTACAAAAAAAGAAATTATGTAGAGAATGTAAACAAGAGAAAAGTTTTTTTGAATTTGCAAGGGGTCAAGGAAATTTTGGATTATTTGATACTTGCAAAGCTTGTGATAAAATTAGAGATGTTGCATATCGCGAAAATAACAAGAAAAATCCAAAAACTCCATTGGAAAAGAAAATATGCAATGATTGTGGAGATTTATTATCATATAAATTATTTTCACGTGATCGAAAAAATCTAGATGGATTAAATTATAAATGCAAAAGTTGTTTGAATAAAAATCTTAGAGAAAGAAGAAAATCAAAAAAAATGGGAATAAAAAAAATCAAAAAAAAATGTTATGTTTGTGATGATATTTTGTCATCGAAATCCTTACAGATTATCGAATGTATTGAAAGAGAAATTTGCGGAAGATGTTTAAATATAGAATTAAGTATGGGTGGACAAATTGTTTTCAAATCAAAGAATAGTGCTTGGAGTACTGATATTAGTCATTATCATTCGAGAAGGAGAAGAAAAACATTTTTAGATCAACATAGAACATTTGAAGGATGTTCTTTTGCAGGTTGCAAGATTCAAAATCCTAATGCTTTGAGTTCAGATCATATAATTAGGAGTAATAAATCTTTCGATATATCTGTCAATAAACCAATAGAAGTAATAAAAAAAGAGCTCGAAAAATGTCAAACTTTATGTATATATCATCACAGATTAAAAACTCGCGATGAAAGTGAATCTACATCAGAAAAAAACATTACTATTCAAAAAAAGATTGTCTTAGATTATAAATTGAAATTGGAGAAATGCGAAATTTGTTATTTGAAAGTTGATGAAAATACAATATGTGCATTTGATATGGGTAATATTTCATTTATTTTAATTTTCAAAGATCATATTAATCCAGCTATAAAATTGAAAGCCATTTCACAATTGGTTCACACTGGATGTGAAATAGATATTTTAATTGAAGAATTAAAAAAAACGAGAATGCTATGTTCAAAGTAATATTATATTATTTAATAATTCTTGAGTTGCCATTTTATATATACACAAGAGCAAAAAAAAATAGCATCTGATAAATATTGGAAATTGAAGTATTATTTTTATCATAATCCGGATTCAATCCAAAAACCAAATTTCAATTATATTTTTACTCATCCAAATGAATATAATGATAATGAACTTTATCAAAAAATATTTAAGAAAACAAATCTAGATTTTTTGAATAGTAAATCATCAAAAGAAGAAATTGATTTTGAAGAGAATAATGAAAATGATGAAATCGATTATGAAAATTTAAGTTACGAAGATAAAGATCTTGAAGATTCTCTTAATTTTTAAAAATAATATAAATTTATTTGTTTTATTAAATAATAATAATAAAAATGCAATTCATTTCATTTTTTTCTTTTTTTGAATAACTTTATTAAATTTCTTTCAAATAAAAAGTTTTTTAAAAATAATATATGATTTTATAATATCATAAATTCAAAATTATAAAAATGAGTTTTGCGAAAGATATTTTTGAGGAATTAAATGAAAAACATAAAATAATAAAAGAAAAAGTAGATGAACAACCATTAACAAAAATATATCAATGGATACAAACAAATGTAAAATATGCATTATATGAAGCAATGGTAAATTCAATACCAAAAGATAAAATAAATCCAGATATACAACAACACATAAAAAAATTCGTGGAAGAATTAGAAAAAGCAACATTTGATCAATATTTCATAAGAGAATATAAAGAATATGCATATAAATCCAGATGTTACATATTACATGCACATGAAATATGTAAAATATATTTCAAAGAACTACAAGAAAAATATAACAAGGATCCATTCTTTTTAAAACATTTTTGTCAATTACTGGTATCATTAGAAATACATTTATGGATAAGAGGATATAATCCAAAAAATGAAACATATAGCGAAAAGATTGATATGAAAGAAGAAATAATGATGAAACGTGAAGAAAGAAAGAAGGAAATAAAAGAATTATTCCCAAAAACAGATATGAAATGCAGAAAATGTGGAAAAACAGATATATCTTATCAATCTATGCAATTAAGATCAAGAGATGAACCGTAACTTTTATTCATTTTTTATTAATTTTTTTTATAGTCCAACATTAATATTTGAATGTTTATCATGTGGTGATGTTGTAAAAGAATAATAAAATATTTTCATTTATTATAAATAATTATAAATAAATCATTTATTTAAATAAATCATTTATTTAAATAAATTAATATAAATTCTTAAAAACAATAATATGAGCAAACAACAATCAGTTAAAAATTTAAATGAATTAAATTCTGTTCTCATAGAATTTCATCAACAAAATGTCCATTTTTTTAAAAATATTGAATTGCGCTTGGATGATTTAAATCTACGATTGGAAAAAATAGAGTCAAATTTTCAAAATCCATCTATTTATAATTCAATTTTGGAAGAAAAACAAAAAAATAATCAAGTTGAAACAAGAATTCAAAAACTTATTAAAAATAATTTTATTGATGAAAATGGTCAATACGTTTATCTTTATGATATAAATTATTGAAATTAATAAATATATTTAAAAAATACTCTCTTTGAGAGCTGTTACAATGCAACTACTCTCTTTGAGAGCTGTTACAATGCAATTACTATATTTGAGAGCTCTTGTAAACAACTAAAAATGATTATTTTAAACTGATTTTGTTTTTTCGTTAAAACCAAATTAGAAGAAAATGATGATTATAAATTTTTTTGTGATTAACCATCGAATAATTTCTTGAAATTATTAATGATTGTGATGATAATAATTTTTTATTGTATTGTTCTTCATTATCATAAGAAAAGAAAAAATATTTCTAATGGAAAATCAAAAATAATAGAAATTGGTCTTAAGTTTGATTTTGAATTAATTAAAAAACATAAGATATAATTAAGTTAAAATGGAATCAAACTTTTGGTAATCGAATTTATTCACCATAGATTGGATTGTATTGAAAATCTGAAAAAGATAATAGTTTCGTTGAGACAGCTTCTTATGAGAATAAACATCTAATACTTTTTAAAAATCTATTAAGATCCATTAATGAAATTGAAATCAATTTAAAAGAATTAAAACCAGATTGCGAATATGAATTTAGATTATTTGCAATAGAACATAAGGAAATAGCAAATATTACCTTTAAATATAATTGAAAATTTTTCCAAGTCAAAAATTAATTAGTAATTAATAATATTTTTTTTTAAAAAACCAAGTCTAAAATTTGATGACGAATAAATAATAATAATTTTTGGAATATTCCATTCGGAGTTTTGAAAAACAAATGAAATTTCATAGTCAGAAACTCCGGATACTCAAAAACATCAGGAATTTTTATAATAATGAACATTATTATTTTCACACAATATATCTTGTTTTCATGAGAAAATGACTACATTATAGATCAAAAATGATGCAAATTTTAATGTATTTTATATGGTGAAAAGAATTTATCAATTTTAATAAAATTATAGTATAATAATTTATTGGATTATTTACAGTAGAAATTACTTTTTATATCATTTTTAGAGAAATTTTTACTTTTTTTTAACTTTTTAAAAATTTTAGAAAATATTTCAAAAAATAATTTTTATATATATTTTTGAAAAAAGTGAAAGTTAAGTTTTTATTTTTTAAATTTTCAAAAAAATATTTTCTAGAATCAAGTAAAATAAATTTTTTAAAAATCGTTTTAAAATCGAAAAATTTATTAAAATTTATCAAAAAATTTCTTAAAACCAAAATCTCGAATAAAATACCTAAAAATGAAATATACTACATAAATATTATTTTTTATTATTTTAAATGATTTATAATTAAAATTTAATTTATAAATTAATTAATATCTGCAATATTATTTATATGAATAAAAAATAATTCATATTGTTTTTACAAATTTAATATTTATTTTTCTAAATCATTTACTTCTGAAAGAAACTATTGCTGCTTAATTATTAAATTTAAATGATATTTATATTTTCTCTATAATTTTTCATTTATTCGAAATTGATTTTATTATGATAAATATATATCATTTAATATTTTTGAAAATATGTTTCTTTTGAACTAATTGCTTTGCAATATATTCTAAAAGGATTAATTCCTTTATAATCTATTTTGAAATAATTAATTTCTTCGAAACTAATCCATTTTGGATATTTTTCATAATAATACTAGAAGAGAGTAGATTCTCAAAGGATTACTTTTGAAAGAAACTATTACAAAATAATTATATTCTTTAAATCATTTATATTGAAATCATTTAAATAAATTCTTTTAAATAAATTCTTTATTTTAAATATTTTTCTTGAAATAAATCTTACAAATAATAGCTTCTTTCATAATTCTCTTAAAACCTAATAATAGCTTCCTTTGAAAGTAAATGATTTAAATAATCTAAATGATTTATTATACAAATTAGAATTTTCATTTATTTTATATCGATTTGACAATAATTTTTATTAAAATATAACATTTAAATCATTTACTTCTGAAAGAAGCTATTACTGTGTAATTACTTCTGAAAGAAGCTATTACTGTGTAATTACTTCTGAAAGAAGCTATTACTGTGTAATTACTTCTGAAAGAAGCTATTACTGTGTAATTACTTCTGAAAGAAGCTATTATTGTGTAATTATAAATATTTGAATTGATTTGATAATTCTTTTTTATTTTAATAAAATAAATGCAATATAAATCATCTTTATTTCTAAATCATTTATATTTCTAAATCATTTATTTTCTTCTAACATTTACTTTGCAATTATTGTTTTAAATTAATATTCTTTTTTGTTTGAATTGATTTTATAAAATTCTTTTTTATTTCCAAAAGAATATATAATTTGTAAATGATTTAACTTATATAAATGATTTAATTTTTAAGAAATATATTGTTTACAATTATTTCTAAAAGATGTTTTTACAATGGACCTAATTATTTATAAATCATTTATCCATAAATCATTTAAGTTTTTAAAACTTTTCTTTTTTTAATTATTTGTAATCGATTCAATAAATCTTATTTTATTATTTATATATTATTTTATTATTTATATATTATTTTATTATTTATATATTATTAAATGATTTATATATTATTAAATGATTTACAATATATAAATCATTTATTGAATTATAATAAAAATTTTATTTTGTCAGAATTTGAAAATTCTTTTATTTATATTTGAATAAACATTTATAATTACGCAATAATAGATTCTTTCAGAAGTAAATTATTTGTTTATTAGATATTTTCATTTTTTCAAATTATTTCTATTTTTATTTTAAATGATTTATTAAAATAAATGAAAAAATATTTTTTATTTCAATTTTCCATTACAAAATGTATTTTTTATTGATTTTTTTAAATGATTTATATTTTCTGGATTATTGAACAATTAATAAAGAAAGTAATTTTTGAAAATGAAAAATTGTTTTCGAAATGTTATGAATTGAATTTATATGTAAAAGAGAATATTTTTGTTTGAATATTTATTTTTTAGAATTAATTAAATAAACTTTTATAAATATATTTTTATCTTTTATATTTTCAATTATCAAATTAAATAATTTAAAAATATTATAATTGCGAAGTAATGCTTCTTTAAGAAGTAAATGATTTAAATTATAATTTTAATTAAATAAAGAAAATATTGCCTTTTTGAAAAATTTATTATCATTTAAAAAATATTTATAAATGATTTATATTCATTAAATGATTTATATTAATTAAATTAATAATAAAATATTTTTTATGATTTTGAAAAATAATTCTATTTTAATAAAAAATTATTTCATAATAATTCTACAATAATAGCACTTTATGAGTAAATGATTTAATTAATATAAATCATTTAAATAATAATAAAAAATTTCAAAAGAAATATTTAATATGTTTTATTTCAATTTTTGGAAAATAATAATTTTTTCAAAATAGTTCAATTTGTGAGCAAATTCTTTTTTAATTAATTTAGTTGCAATGAATTCTTATAAAATTATTTGATAATTATTTATAAATGATTTAATAATAAATAATTCCTTTGATATATTTTCTTCGAAACTAATTACAAAACAATATAATCTCAAAGAGATTAATTTCAAAGAGATTAAATCATTTAATTTAATAAATGATTTATATCAAAAATATTAATTTGTATTTATTTAAAAGATTACAATATTTTTTTAAAATTAATCCCTTTGAGATTATTCTTTGCAATTATTATAAATGATTTATGAAAATTAAATGATTTATGAAAATTAAATGATTTATGAAAATTAAATGATTTATTGATATAAAACTTGAAACAATTATTTAAATTTTTTGAATCTTTGCGTGTGGATTTCTTTTGAAATATTTTGCATTTTTTTCAAAAAAATAATTTTTCATTTTTAATTCGATAAATTCTTTTTTATCGAAATCCCAAATAAATTTTTTATATTTCCGAAATTGATATACTATTTTATCTACAACATTGACCAATTTATTTTCATAATAATAATATTTAATTTTTTTCAAATTTGGTGCCAACTCAAGTATTCTATAAACTTCAGGTATTATACTACTTGCATATTCTATAGAATTTATAGATATTGATATTAATTTTGGAATTGATATTATATTATAAAGTAAAGAAGCGTTTACTTCTAATTTTTTCACTGATTCAAAATTTATAACATCTATTGAACTTCTTCCTTTACATTCAAAACTTTCTTTAAAAAATGCACATAATCTAGCAAATTTATAATTAATGTTAGCTTGACTAGGAACTCTAAAATATTCGAAATATATTGAAGATTTTATTAAATCTATTGTGTCATTGCTTGGTCTGTAAAAATCTTTTCTTAAATAAATATAATCAACTTTTTCTAATCCAAGTTTTTTCCAATCATTGTGTATTTGATTTGTTTTTAGTTTCTTTAAATATTGTGGATATTCTGCTACAGATGAATCATATAATATTAATTCTTCAATAGATTCAGGCAATTTTGCAATAGATGTAACATTCAATTTTAGTTTTCTCAATTTTGGGATTTCTTCTATCTTTCCACATATTAATATATCTTTCAAATGCAAATTTAATAATTCTCTAAATAATTTCCATTGTATTTTCTCACAATTTATATTTTCCAAAGATAATTTAACTAAATGAAAATTATTAAATCGCAAAATCGTAGATTCTGTGTAAAGTGCAGAATTATTTCTATCACAATAAGATAATTTTTTCAATTGTTTCATTTCATTAAAATCAATATTATGAGCTTCTAATTTGGAATCTTGTATAAATATTTCTTCTAATGTTGAAATATTTTTACAAATTATGGATTTAAGACCTTCAAACGATGTATTTATTTTAATATTTTTAATTCCATAATTTTGGCACATTTTTATAATATTATTATCAAATAGTTTATATTTTGGTATTTGAATTTTTAAATAGTTTTCAATATTATATTTCCATCTTTTTGATAAAATTAATAATTCTTTCAAATTCCAAAACTGAAATTCAGATAAAATAATATAGAAAACTTCAGTTAATAATATTTCTACTGGATCCATTTTTAATAAAGAAACTATATAAATATTTGAAATATAATTAAATGAAAAGAAATATTTTTTAAATGATTTATTTTAAAAAATATAAATCATTTTAATAATTTTTATTTATTTTTTCGAATATTTTTTAATTAAATCTTCTTTTGATCTTGAAACATTTTCAATATTTTCTTCTTTTTTAATTTCGGGTTGATTATTTGAGGGTGTATTTTCATTTAATGTTGTTGTTATTGATATATTTGAAATATTGTTTGAAATATTGTTTATTATTTCTGATTCTTTTAAATCTTCTACTATTGATTCAAAACCATCATGTCTTGCATTTGGTAAACGTGTCGGATCAAAAGATTTCATAAATTCTTTAACATCTGGATCTTTTGAATCTTTACTTTTCTTTACAAATTCTTTTATGGAATCATTTACATCTTTTGCTTCTAAATTTTCCATTTCTGTTCTTATTAGATCTGGATTGGATCTATTTTTTACAAATATATCAATTATATCTTTATATTTTGGATCATCTAATAATTCCATTAATCCTAAATGATATAAACTAACGGATTCCATTGCTAAAAATTCATATTTTGATATCATATGTTCATGTCTTACATTAAAATCTTTTACAAGATTTTTTTGTTTTATTTCATTTTGTAATTGATATGCTAAACTTAATAATTTTTCTTGTTTTTCAATAACACCAGGTTTTTTTAATTCATTTTCTAATGTTCTCCAATTTTTTGGTTGTTTTTTTGTCTGCTCTTCAATAAAACTTGTATTTGTTTCAGTCCATTGTGTAAAGTTTTTCAAATCTTGTTTGTTTGGAACTTGCATTTTATATAAAATAAAAATAATTTTAGTTTTGAATTCTTTTCAATTATATTTAATCAATTTTATTGAATATATATTTAAAATTTACAAAAAAAAAATAATTGAAAAAAGATCAGAAAAACTTTATATTTTTTTAAAAAAGTATTAACGTTTCGAATTGATTATCATTAATCTTTTTAAATCGACAAGAGAATAAAATTTATTTCATAAATTTGATTATGAATAATTCAAATAATGTTAATAATTCAAATAATGTTAATAATTTAAATAAAAAAGTTAATGAAAGTTTATTTAAAACAGATCCATGGAAATATAAAGAATTAAATGAATCAAAAATTAATATAAGAGTAAAAGTAATTTGTGCTATAGTAATACTTATTATCATGGCTGTTCTTATTGTTGGTTTCCTAATATTAAATAAATTTTTAAGTAAAAAACTTTATGAAAAAAAGAAACAAGATGTAAAAGAAGATATAAAAGCATATGAAGCTTGGTTCAAAAATACATTAAAAGAATTCAGGGAAACTGATCAACTAAATCCATTAAAACCACCATTAATACCAAATAACGAAAAAATAGATCTAGAAAAAGAAAAATTAAACCAATTTAAAGATATAAAAGATATAAAAGATAATAAAAATTCCAATAAAGAAAATGAAAAAGAAGATAATGGTCATATAGAAAAGAAAACTACAAAACATGTAGATAAGATAAAAGATTTAGATGATGTTGAATATAAACCTAAAGAAGTTGAAAAATATGAAAAATCTGAAAGATTGGAAAAAAACAAAGAAAGAAAAAGAGCTGAAATGTCATTTAATATTAATCAACAAAATAGAGATAGTGTAACAAATATAAATAATGAAAAAGATAAAAAAGAATTACCAAATAGTAAATTATTTAGAAAAATGAAAGATAAACAATCTTCGGTTATGAAATTACCAATTGATGATGAAGATACTAAACAAGAAATAATAAGAAATATGGAATTAGAACAATGGATGAATGAAGAAGAACTGAATAAATTAAAAAAAGAAAAAATGGATAAAAAAGATTTAAAAACATTTTTAAAAAATATAAAGAAATTTGATAAAAATAATTTTAAAGAAAAGAACAATTTTAAAGAAAAAAGTACAAAAGTATTTAATGAAACAGATTCAAGTTCATCTGAATTAAAAAATATAAAAAGAAAAAAATTATCTGAAAATAAACAAAAAGAAAGCCAAGAAATCCAAGAAATCCAAGAAAGCAATAAATTAAATCATTCTCCATTAGATAAAATTTATGAATTACAACAAAAATTAAATATATTTGAAAAAACAAATCAATCACCAATAATAAATAATATAAAAGAAAATATTAATATAAATGAATCATCTGAAATAAATGAAAATATAATTCCAAAAGAATATGATTCTCCAAAAATAAATTTACAAGAAAAGATTGAAAAAGATTTAAATGAAAATGTTGAAAATATAAATAATAATATAATACCACCAAATCCATTTATTTTCAATCAAAATTTTCCACAAATAAAACAAACATTTATACCTATTATACCAAATTTTATTCCAATAAATCAACAATCTAATAATCAACAATTTAATCAACAATTTCATCAACAATTTCCTCAACAATTCCCTCAACAATTCCCTCATCAACAATTCCAAAATGTTAACTTGCCATTTATAAATCCTATACAATTCAAAACAAATATAAATAATGATGATAACGAATCTAGATTTGAGGAAATAATAGAAAATGAAGAAATAAATAATGAATCAAATGATCAAGATGTTGATGATATTATAAAATCAACATCTTCAGAAAATAATGTAATAAATGAAAATAAAATAAAATTAAATGAATATTCTGAAGTGGATGATATAAATAATAAAATATATACATCTTTGGAAGATATATCAGAACCTAAATCAAATATTGTAATAGAAATGTCAAATAATATTTATGATCAATTAGTACAATAAAAAATTATATATTTAAACTATTATTTTTTAAAAAATCTATAAAAATTGTTTTTTTATATTTATATTTTCCATTTAAATTTAATTATTTTTTCATTTAAATTTCAATAAAATAATTCATTCATTTGTTAATGAAATGATATTGTTATATAATTAAATTTTTTGATATATTGAAAATAAGAATTATGGAAAATATAAAAAAGTATGATAAACTTATTGATAGATTAGAAGCATACTTTGATATTCATAATGAAGAAAATAAAGGTATTATAAATAAAACAAATAATTATAAAGTGATAATTCCTTTTAGAACCAAAAGTAGTATCAATGATTTATTGGAAAATGGATTTAAAAAAATTCCTATTACATCTTTTTGTTTTTTATTATTTGGAATTGTAGATTATGGTTTTAAAAAATATAATAATTCTGATGATATTGAAGATTATTTATTAAAACATGGAAAATTAATTGGAATAAAATTGTGTGAAATGATTTCATTTAAGGATTCTAGATTTCAAAAACCAATAACAAATGAAGAAATTATTAAATTTTTATCATTACAATTTTGGAAACAAATATTTGGATCTTCATTTAAAAACTTATCAAAACGTGATGATAAAGAAACTTTTTTATTATATGATGAATTGATATTTTATAATTATTTTAAATTTAAGGCAAAACATGAAAATAATTATTATTCAATACCATTTCAATTTTTTATTGGTATAATAATTGGAGTTATATCATGTTTTAGTAATAATAATATTCATTATAATTTTGAAATACAAAATGATCAAATAATTTATGAAATATCATTTATTAAAGATAATATTTTAATTGAATATGATTTAAATATTGGAATATTAATTCCACCAAATCAATTTATCATTCAAAATTCAAATAAATCTAATTTATTTGATAAAATTTATTATAAAAATAAAAAATAATTTAATAAATATTTATTTTTAAAATGATTTAACAAAAAAATTTTTGAAAAAAATCTTAAAGATAACATTTATTTAAAAAAAACGATTTTTTAATATTTTCCTTTATTTCCTTTCTTTTCTTTCTTTTTTTAATTGGAAATTAATAAAATGAATTTGCTTGGAAATCTTGATCCAAAAAAAATGGCAAGACCTAAAAAAATTGTAAATAATAGTAAAAAAAAGGTTAAAAAGTCAAACATTGACGAATTAAAAAAAGATTATGCATTTAAAACAATTGACAATTATTTTAATGTAGATGTTAAAAAATCAGATCAAAAAAATCCAAAAATTAAAATTTTACAAAATACTGTAAACAATAATCATTTAAAAATAGAAAATATAGAAAATATAGAAAATATAGAAAATATAGATGAAAACGAAACAAACAATGATTTTGTTTCTTTTTTAAAAAAAAGAAGAGAAACAAAATCAATTTCTTCCATTAATAATAATGTTGAAGAAAGTGATTCCATTGAAGAAAAACATTGTAAATTATTAATTTATGAAGAATGTGAACCAAAATCTTGGAATGAATTTGTTGGAAATAATACAGCTATTTTACAATTGAAAACTTGGTTTGATAAAGTTATTCATGATCCCAATTATTTTCCAAGAATTATGATAATAGAAGGACCTTGTGGTGTTGGAAAATCGTTATCTATGAAATTATTATCAAAAGATTATGATATAAATATGTATTCTTTTACATGTTCTAATTTTTGGAATTTAAATTCCAAAGGTGAATATCCGAAAGATGATGTTAAATTAGAACAAATATTTTTAACGGCAAAACAATCATTAAAATTAAAAACAGAACATAAAAAAAATGATGAGATATCTATTTCTGATTATTTTTTAGTTCTTGATGAAGCTGAATCTTTATTTAGTCAAGCTAGTAGTTGGAATTGTTTTTTTGAAGAAAAGAAGAAAAATGATGAATTTGATAATAAAAAAATAAATTTTGGATGGTGGCAAAATAAAGATTCAAAATATATTATACCACCATTAATTATAATAACAAATGATATATTTAAAAGCAAAATACCTATTTGGGCAAAATTAAGAAATGAAAAAAAGGAAAGAGATAAAAAAACAAGATTTGAAAAATTTAATAATTATAATAATAACAATAATAATAACAATAATAATAACAATAATAATAA
>Ga0182030_10008680_pt1 | contig 20977 bp, 14 predicted proteins | sample 812S3MmetaG_FD_121299 | JGI IMG/M metagenome (GOLD analysis project Ga0182030, IMG submission 121299) | Permafrost microbial communities from Stordalen Mire, Sweden - 812S3M metaG (Illumina Assembly) | ecosystem: Environmental > Terrestrial > Soil > Wetlands > Permafrost | place: Sweden...
CGCAGACCAGTCGGCCGACTACGAATATATCCCCGGCCAGATTACCAGCGGCAGATTCGTCTCCGGACGCCCCCACCTTTCCCCGCTCCCCCGTGGCGAGGCGATCATGCCCTTTAGTTCTCCTCCAGAGTCGGAATAAATTGACTGACCCAACGGATATTCCGATTGTGGGAATCGGCGGAATATCTTCGGGCTTGTCCTCATCCAAAGAGACCAGCCGTTCAAATAGTTCCACAGCGCAGAATTTATCCGGCGGACCTGCGACGGCCGGCAGTAACCACCGGGTTTTTCCTGTTAATTAAATGGCATCCTTCATGCTCGGCAGCTGTTATCTTCGATGGGTGGGCAAACAGCCCGGTCAATTCGGAGCATATGGACGGGCCGCGTTGCCAGTCGGCGGGCGCGTGCCTGAACTGGACGGCCTTCGCGCTTTGGCGATTCTTCCGGTGATTATCTCGCATTGTTGCCCGCTGGGAGGCTGGTGGGATTGGGGCCAGGCCGGTTGGGTGGGAGTGGATTTGTTTTTCGTCCTCAGCGGATACCTGATCTCCGGTATTCTCCTGGACACAGTCGGCAAGAGACACTACTACTGGAATTTCATCGTCAGAAGGACACTGCGAATCTTTCCGCTGTACTATGTCTGTCTTTTGTTATTTACTGCCGCGACCCTGATCAGCGGTTCACAATGGCAGGCAATGCAGGCCTGGGGCGGAGTGGGTTGGTTCTTCGCGTATCTGGGGAATGTCCGCATCGCCTGGATAAGCGCGATGCCCCCGGTTTTTTCGTTTGATCCTCTTTGGTCGTTACAGGTCGAGGAGCAGTTTTATCTGCTGTACCCGATCGTGGTATTGTTTTTCTCCGGGCTCGGCCTGCGAAGATTTTTGATTGCCTGTGCCGTCGTGGCGCCCCTGTTACGCCTCTCTCTTTTGTTCTTCGACAAAGGTACCGGCATGACTCGCTATGTGCTGATGCCGTGCCGTATGGATTCACTTGCACTGGGGGGACTTGTGGCACTCTTAATGCGCTCCCCGCGGTCCCGTACTCTGACTTTCCCGAGGGTGCGAAACGGGGCGCTGCTCAGCGGGACGATCGCATTGGTCGCCGTGGGCATCTCGCCTTCGGCGTATTCTGCCCTCATGTCTTCTGTGGGCTACACGATCATCGATATCACCTGCGCCCTGCTGCTGATCATGGTCCTTCGGTGGCCCGCCAGGGGGGCCGTAAAATGGCTCAGGTGGCCTCCGCTGGTCTATACAGGCAGGATTGCCTATGGTCTGTATCTTCTGCACGCGCCTGCCTCCTGGGCGGCGCGGTGTGGCATCCAATGGCTCACAGGGGTGGTGATCAATGGACATTCCGGACTTTCCATACCTGTTACTTTAATTTCCAGCTATGCAGTCGCGGCACTTTCCTGGCGTTGGTTTGAGACCCCGGTTCTTGCGTATAAGGACCGATATACGCGATCCGACCGCAGGACCCTGCACGCCGCCGCCGCCGCCGCCGGGCTATAACTTTAACGGGCTGCTACTCACTCCGGCCGTTCCCTTACGCCCCGCGCCGGAGAGCGCAAAAACAAATCGCCGTACGCCATCGCCCAGAGAAATCCGAGTGAGACGTGCCCGTTGTCATTGGGATGGATTCCGTCCGCCGAGTCGCCCGGATTCAACTGGAACCATGTAAAACCCAGGTGGTCGCCGTTGAAAACATACCCAAAGTCAGCTGCCGCAACAGCGACAACGGCCTCTCCGTACTGTGCAATCAGGTTATTGGAAATTACCACGTCCCATTGGCCTGCCGGTTGCCCGATGTAGATTGGCTGGTGCAGAATGATCTTATTAAAGCCGGCAGCTCTTAGCGCCGTGATTACAGCCTGTAAGTTAGTGGTATATGCGGCCCGGCTGGTCTGAACTGCTACCTTGGAATCATTCGTGCCGAGCATAATCTGCACGACATTTACCTTAGCGGCTGTCATGGCTGCAATTGCGCCTTGCAACATCGCCCCGCCAGCGGCCCAGTCTCCGGAAGTTGTGCCGCCGACACCCGCGCTCACACTCGAGTAGACTCCGGTTACGGCGTGAAACTTATTTAAAAACCTCGGAAGTTGGGCGCAGGCAGGCGCTTGCGTGGAAGCGCCCACTCCCTGAGTAATACTATCGCCGATACACCCGATTATCACGGGCGTGGCCGGCGTGCTTTGCGCCCGGGCGGAGATGGCCATCCCGATCAGGCAGAGAAAGCGGCTCAATTTCTTCATGGATTTCGTGATTTTATCATTTCTAACAAAAAGAGCGAATTGCGAAAGCCTCCGGCGAGCGCAGGAGCTTGTCTATACTGCATAAGAATTCGACGCCGGATAACATGAGCTAAAGCCGGAAACGGAACTAACTAAAACATGGAGCCGAAAGAGACATTCCGTCCACCTGCCGGGAGACAGGCCGGCAGTTCGAAGCTGCTCGGCCTCAGCCCGGTGGTGCTCGCTCTCGGGCTTGTGGTACCGGCGGTTTCCACTTCGGCCCAGACAACGCAGGCCCTGATATCGGGCCGCATCACCAATGCGCTTTCGGGCGCGGCCATCGCCGCCAGTACGCTGACCTGCACGGGCGCTTCGACGGACACCGTTGTCCATACCACGACCGATGGCGAAGGCTACTACGCTGTGCCGCTGCTGCCGCCGGGCGATTACGCGCTCGAAGTCAACGCGCCGGGTTTCCAGGCAAAGGCGCAGTTCGAGATTCCGCTGGGCGTGGCGGCGTCGCTCGAGCTCGATTTCGCGCTGCGCCCGCTGGTGAATCTGCAGCAGCCGATTCTGCCGCGGATGGTGCTGATTCCCGGCGGCAGATCGCTGCTGAATTTCTACGGGCCGGACGTGGATCCGAATTTCTGGACCACGTATTCGAAGAACGTGGGCGAGCCGGGGAAGCTCGAAGCCAGCATCTCGGATGCCGTGCAGCCGGCCGACATACAGCAGCTGCCGCTCGAAGGCAACAACATCTATTCGATCCTGCTGTTCGAGCCGGGTACGACGGCGAGCAACGCGACATCGCGCAGTCTGGGCATTTCGGCGAACGGGCAGCGGCCATCGTCATCGAGCTTTCTGCTGGACGGCGTGGAATCGAATTTCTATTTAGTCAGCGGACCGCTGCTGGCAGTGGCGCCCGAGGCGGTGCAGGAGTACCGGCTCTCGACGAATAATTTTTCCGCAGAGTATGGCGGCGCTGCAGGATACATCGCGAATGCCGTGACGCGCGCCGGTGGGCCCGGGTGGCACGGGCAGGCGTACTTCAATCTGGAAAACGAAATCCTGAATGCGAACGGCTTTCAGGATAATGCGCAGGGCTTTCCGCGCCGGCCGTCTAAGGAAGATCGCGCCGGGTTTTTCACGGGTGGCCCGGTAGTGCGTGACCGCTTGTTCGTCGGACTCTCGACCGAATACCTGCGCACGCGCGATTTCGAACCGCCTGCGCAGGTCAACCTGCCGAACACGCAGCTGATTCAGTTGGCCTGCTACAACCCGGCCGGCATCGCGTGCCATCTGCTGACGAATTATCCGGCACCGGCGACAACGGCTATCGATCCTTACATCGCGCCGGTGACCTTCGACATCCCGGTCGCCCTTAACCGGTGGCTGGGTGCAGCGCGGGCGGACTATGCATCGCGCAAGGGATTTCTGCACGGAACATTTCGCGCCGCGGTATCGAATTCCGAGCAGCCGGATTTTATCTGGTCGCCGTACCCGGCGTACATTTCGGGGCTGGCGCAGCCGGCCGTGAGTCTGGCATCGAGCTGGACATTCGCGATATCGCCGGGCGTGGTGAATCAGCTCACCGCGGGATTCGATGACGAGACGGTGAAGTTCAACCGCGCGCACCCGAACGTGCCGACGCTGTTTGCGAACATTGGCAATACGCTGGAGCCGACCCTGCCTGGCAGCCCCGCGGCCTACGGACTGAACGACCGCAACCGCACGGTCGATGTGCACGATGAGCACGTGATGGTGCGCGGGCGGCATATCGTCAAGGCCGGGGGCGGGATCCTGCTGCGTCACCTGGACGATCTGCTGAGCTATGCATCGGCGGGCGTGTATTCGTTCGCCAACGTCGTCGATTTTGCATTCGATCAGCCGGACTTCTTCCATACGTCGCTGTCGCGTCTTTCGAGCACTTATCAGCAGCCCGACCTGCAGCGCGTTTATCGCGAGACGCAGTTCTTTCTGTTCGTCGCAGACACGTTCCGCGTTTCGCCGCGGCTCACGCTGAATGCGGGGCTGCGCTACGACAATTTCGGCGGACCCGTCAGCATCGGCGCTGTGCACGACCCGGTGGTGGATCTGAGCGGCGGTGTAGCGGCTGCGCAGCTGGTGCCGGCGACGTCGAACGATCCGGTCTATCCAGGGGCGAACAAATCGTTTGCGCCGCGCGCGGGCTTCTCGTACGATCTGCTGCCGCGTTTCGGCACGCTGCTGCGCGGCGGGTTCGGAATTTTCCACGACCGGCTTTTCGATAACCTCTGGCTGAATGCGCGCAATAACAGCTTCAGCTTTTCAGGTGTGGGGTTCCAGATCAATACAACAGGCAATTACAATTACCTCGCGCCGATCAGCTCGGTGCTGCCGACTTACAACGGACAGGGGATCGATACGGAGTTCCCGAATCTCACGGCGTTTCAGAAGCCGATGCCGAACGGGTACGCGGAGGATTTCTTTCTGGGAGTGCAGCAGCCGGGGCCGCGAAACTTTTCGTTCGAACTGAACGGCGCGGGTTCGCTGGGGCGGCGGCTGGTCACGACGGATGTCCTGAATTACAACTCGCTCGAGAACAGCAACCTGCCGCCGATCAACTACATTTCGGCGCAGGGACTGTCCGATTACTACTCGCTGAATCTCGTGACGCGGTGGCGTGGGCGGCATGGCTTCCTGCAGGCCGCATATACCTGGAGCCACGCGATCGATGAGCAGAGCGATCCGATTCAGGGGGACTTCTTCAATCTGCTGTTTGTGAATCTGGCCGGTCAGCCGCAGACACTGCCGGGCGCGGGATTTTCGACGCCGGGTGACAGCCGCGGGGATCGCGGCAATGCGGACTTCGATCAGAGGCAGGCGTTTGTGATGTATGGGTCGCTGTCCCCGGGCGGGCGCTGGATTCATGGCTGGACATTCTCGACGGTGGCGGCGGTACGGTCGGGATTTCCCTACACGATTTACGCGGTGGACAACACTCCAAACCAGCTCAATCTGCGCGCCAGCGCTGCGGGAGCGGGCGGCCCGCTGCTGATGACGCCCCAGCCGGTTCCGGGCGGTGAGCGGATCTTCCTGCCTGCGGCGTTCTGCGCGAACTACCAGAATCCGACGTGCACCAACGCGCCGGCGGGGCGAAACGCATTCACGGGCCCGGGGCTGATCAGCTTCGATCTTTCGGCGGCGCGGCAGTTCGCAGTGCGGCGGCTGGGCGAAGGCGGAGGGATTACGCTGCGCGCGGATTTCTTCAACGCGCTGAATCATGCGAATCTCAATCCACCGGGGAATCAGCCGGGAGAGAGTAACTACGGCGTTGCATTTTTTGGAACGCCCGCCGCGAATGCGGGATTTCCGCCGCTCGTGCCCCTGAGCGAAACGGCGCGGCGCATACAACTGCTCGTGCGGGTGACATTCTGATGCGGCGTCTGTGGATCCTGCTCGCGGCGCTGCCGATTCAGGCGCTGGCGGATTCGCATGCGGTGGGCATTGTTCTGGCGGCGAACGGAATCGCCGAGTACAGACGGGCCGGCACAGACTCGTGGCTTCCGGCGGGCGCGGGCATGTTGTTATCGGCGGGCGACAGTCTGAAGACTGCAAGCGGCACGATACGCTTTGCGTTTTGCCCGGATAAGACCGCGGCAACGCTGAGCGCGGGAAAGACGCTGGTTGTGCCGGCTTCGAATCTGGACGGGGCCGCGGTGACGGACCGTGTGGCGGCGCCCGCCTGCGAAATTCCCCCGGTTCCCGAAACCAGCGGCGTGATGGCGCGCGGGAATATGGGCACGGCGATGCCGGACTGCAGCGGGCAGAAGCCGGATCTGCTCGAGGCACTCGCGGATGTGGCGAGTGCGGCGAAGTCGGGCGACAACGCCAGGGAGGCCGCGACGCTCGAAAAGATCTCCTGTTATCCGCAGGCCACATGGACGCGCGGCGTGGTGGCGCATCTTTCGGCATTGCCGTTGACGCGAGGGGCTGATGGTCCGGGAGAAACGTATGCGCTGATGATCGGCATTTCGGACTATCCGCCGGAAACGCGCCAGCAAAAGCTGCAGTTCGCGCACGCCGACGCCGAGACGTTTGCGAAGTTCCTGCGAGAGCGGCACGGCGGCGCGATCCCGGATAATCACATCCGCCTCCTGACAAATAAAGACGCCACGCTGGCGCGCGTGGAAGAAGCCATTGCCACTTTCGTGCGTGACGCGCGGAATCCGAAGAACACGCTGATCATTCTGCTGGCGGGACATGGCGACTATCTGCCGGCGAAAATCGATCCGGCGACGGGCAAGACGCTGGAGACCGCGCCGTATTTCCTGACTTATGACACGTTCAACCAGGAATCGCAGACCACCGGGCTGAAGATGTCGCGGTTTCAGGAAATCATTGCGGAAGAGGCGCTGTCGTTTAAGCGGGTGTTCGCGTTCGTGGATGTGTGTCACGCCGGACATGTGCAGGAGACGAGCGACAGGGAGTTGCCGGACGCGGTGAAAAAGGTTTTCGAGGACAACAAGGGCGTGCTGGGGCTGATGATGGCGACGGGTCCCCGCGGTGTGGCGTATGAATCGGATAAGTTCGGCGGCGGCCACGGGGCGTTCACGTACGCGGTCGTCGAGGGCCTCAACGGCACGATCAAGCCGAACGAAAAGCACGAGATCGTTTACGACGATCTCTCGGACTACGTGAACGACAGAGTGCGCGTGCTGACGGATCGTGCGCAGAAGCCGACCGAGCTGGAGATACGTTACGATCCCGTCATCTTTGAGAACGCGGTGGCCGAGCCCACGATCGAGCTGGGCAAGGCGGCGACGATGTCGAGAGAAGAAACCGGCCGTCGCGAGCGCGGCAAGCCTGAGCCTTCGGGAACGGCGGCACAGGCGGACGCGCCCGCGATCGTGCAGCCGCCGGCCAGAGTAGATGCCGAGAATCGCGGGCAGCAGATTCTGATTCGCTATCTGCGGGGCGAACAGAACGCCATGGTGAAGGCGGATTTCGACGAGTGCGGCCGTGACTTCGAAACGGCGCTGCGGCTGCAGCCGGCGAACGCGTTCGACGAGAGCCGAATGCTGTTCTGCCAGGGACGCGCGGCCATTTTCGATCGCACGCCGCAGGCCTACGCGAACGGCATGGCGCTGCTCGAGAGGTCGATTCTGCTGGATCCGGAACGCGGATACGCCTACAACGCGCTGGGCATAGCGTATCTGGAACAGGCGCGCGGCGACGCGAATAACTATGCGCGCGCCATTGCGGCTTTTCAGGATGCAATACGGTTTGCGCCGCAGTGGGCGTATCCACTGCACAATCTCGCGCTGGCGTATGCGGAGCAGGGGAATTTTCTGGCGGCGGCGCGGGCGTATCAGCAGGCGATGCAGCGGGCGCCGAACTATTCGTATCTGCCCTACAATCTCGGCCTGCTGAATCAGAACGTGAACCGCCTGGATGAGGCCGAACGCTGGTACCGGCAGGCCATCGCGGCGGCGCAGAAGGCGCGCGAGCAGGGTATCGAACCGAAGACGGCGACGTGGCGGGAGCGCGCTGTGATCTGGAATGCGCTGGCGACGGTGGAGATGGCGCGGAAGAAGTATAAGGAGGCGGAGCAGGATCTGAAGCTGGCGAAGGCGGACGATCCCGGGCTCGGCGCGGTCAAACATAATGAAGCGCTGCTGCTGAGCCGGAAAGGCGCTTCGGCGGATGCGGAGCGATTGTGGAGGGAGGCGATTCAGGCCGATCCGCCGGGGTTGGCATCCAGGATTGCGCTGGCGGAGTATTTGCTGCACAACGGGCGTGGAACAGAAGCGCGCGCGGAGTTCGAAGGCCTGACGGCAAGTCTCGGGCTGCCGGCGGCGGACTTACCGAAATTGTCCGAGCTGCGGGACCATGTTCCGTTCGACGCTGAGCTGTTCGAATTGTATGGCGACGAGGCGGCGCAGAAGGGCCAGACGGCGGATGCGGCTGCGGGCTATGCGGCGGCGGAGAACGCGTACCGCGATAAACGGGATCGCGCGCGCGTGGAAAAGAAACGCGGCGGGCCCGTGTCCCGCGCACGCTGATAACAGGCGGCCTTACAGCAGGTGCGGCTGGAAATCTATGCTAAACTACAGCCCTGGTTTTGGGGTTTGCATGAAATCAGGCGTATTATTCCTGACTCTCGCGTTGGCGGCCGGTGCATCCGGGGAGACGCGCCGGGCCGTGGTGGTGGGTATCGATCACTACACGCGTCCGGATAAATCCCAGCCGATGGTCCTCTCCGGCAACGCCAAAGTACGGCTGGCGCAGATTCAGGGTAAGCCTTCGCGCACCGCAATTTCCGATCTCGAAGGGTCGGTGAACGATGCGGTGCAGCTGCGCGAACTTCTGATTCAGAAATACGGGTTTGCCGAGAAGAACGTCGTCCTGCTGAAAGACGGCGAAGCTACGGCCGACCACATTCTCGACGCGCTCCAGAAGCACCTGGTGGACGAAGCGCAGCCGGGCGATGTCAGCTTCTTCTATTACGCCGGGCATGGCTCGCGCGTCCGCAACACGCTGACGGCTAACTCGAGCGGAATGGATTCCACCCTGATCCCCGCGGACACGTTACTGGGCGTGCCGGACATCCGCAGCAAGGAGCTGAACCGTATCTATCTGCAGGCGAGAAGAAAAAAAGTGGAACTGACCGTCATCCAGGATAGCTGTTACAGTGGCGCCGGGACGCGCGGACCGCGTCCGGGTGGCCGGGTACGCGCCGCCGATCCGGACGACGAAGTGCGGGTTTCCGAGGCCGCCGAGGGGCCGCTGCCGGAACAGGAGGGCGTGCTGTTCTTTTCGGCATCGCAGGATTATCAACCCGCGCAGGAAGTCGCGGACGACCGCCTGGGCAAGCATGGCGCCTTCACCTGGGGGCTGCTGCAGGCGCTCGCCAGTTCGGGCAATGACGAACGGGTGGACCGCATTTTCCAGCGCACGCGGGCTCTCATGCAGTCGAAAGTGGAGAATCAGGAACCGGTGCTGCTGGGGTCCGGCGGGCGGGCGCAGCGCGGCATTTTCGGGCAGGCGGCGGATCCCTTCGGAGCGGCTACGGCTGCTGTCGGATATGTCGAAGCCAAAAGCGGCATGCTGGAGCTCAACAGCGGGATCACCATGGGCCTCGCGCCGGGAACGGAACTGAAACGCATCCGCCCTGCGAATCGGCCGGCGCGCATCCGGATCACCGAAGTCAACGGTCCGAGTTCTTCGAATGCCGTGCCGATCGCGCCGACGACGACCGCCGCCATCGCGGCCGGAGATCTTTTCCAGGTGGACAAGCTGGTGGTCCCCGATAAAGAGTTTCTGAAAGTGTATGTGGGTGAAGCGGCGCCCGCTGCGCGCGTGAACGAAGCCGCGCGTCTGGCGGCAAGGCTGCGCGCCGACAACCGGATTGAACTGATCGAAGACCCGACGGTAAAGACGCCGACGCACGTAATGCTGTGGAGCGGCACGCGCTGGAGTCTGAAAGAGAATCGGGACAATGGGGCGGAACTGCTGGTTTCCGAAGCTCCGTCCGCTGACGATATAGTCAAGGCGCTGGCAGGGCGGACGCCGAAAGCGCGCGTGGCCGTTCTTCTGCCGCCTACACCCGAATTGATTGCCGGCCTTGCATTCAGCGCGCGCGGCAATATTGTCAGCGTTACGAAATCGATTTCGGAGGCGGGCTATTTCCTGGCCGGACGCGCGGCGTCTTCTCCGGCAGACAGCCCCGGCGAGATCGAATATGCGTGGGCGAGACCCTCGGTCACGCAGGAAGACATCGATGGCGTGCACGGGGAACATCATCACCGGCAGTCGGCAAATCTTTCGGTATGGCCATTGCGGTCCGACTGGCACAGAGCGAAGGACGTTACGAAACTGACGGATGACGCCGTGGGTCTGGCGCGGCTGGCGGGGTGGCTGCAGATGGATACGCCGGTCCCGGACGACGCCTTCCCATATCATCTGGCGCTGCGCAACGAAGCCGGGCAACTGAGCGAGGGTGAGCTGACGAGCAGCCACACATACAAGCTGGTGCTGCGCCCGGACGATTCAGCGCCCGCAAAAACCGTGGCGCCGCGGCGTGTTTACGTGTTCGTGGTCGACAGCTTCGGCAAAGGCACTCTGGTGTACCCTGACGGAAATGTCGACAACGAATTCCCGAGCAAAGGCGCCGCCCGCTGGCCGGAGGAGATCGACCTGAACCAGACGGTCGGCATTGAGGAGCCGTGGGGCACCGACAACTATTACCTGCTCACCAGCGTGCAGCCGATCGATAATGCCGACGCGGTTTTCACTTTCGCCGGCGTGCGTACGCGCGGGACTTCGGGGGGCGGCGGGCCGCTCGAAAAACTACTGGCAAACCACACCGCCGGGACTCGCGGAGCGCTCTCCGGCGTGCCGACCAACTGGTCGATTGAACGAACTGCGTTTCGCAGTGAAGCGGGGCAATAAAATGAAGATCTTTTTTCTGTCGCTGCTGGGCGCGGCCGCATTGTGCGCGCAGCAGTCCGGCACGGAGCTGAAGATGCAGTGGGTGGTGCGGGGACCGGGAGGCAAGACCGGCTCGAAGCAGGAGGAGTTCTCGAAGCAGGCGAAACCAGGTCCGGGCAAGGAGCTGCGCGTGCTCGTGATGGCGAACAAGGACTGCACCGTTTCTTTCACCGGCTTCACGCATGACGGGCAGCTGCTTTACGGCCCCCCGGAAACGGTGCAGCTCACCGCGAACGTCGTCAAGGATCTGCCCGCGTCCGCAAAGTGGACGTTCGAAGGGGAGGAGAAGCTGGGAGAGATGGACGCGGTAATCGCCGACCCTGCTTCACCCGAGTACAAACAGTACGCGGCGCTGGTGGCGAAGATGAAACCGGGATTGCCGGCCGACCTGCTGCAGGCGCAGGCCGGGGCGGTGCGCGAATGGATCGACGGCCAACTGCGTTCGAGGACGACGGCGATCGATTACACCGTGAAAGACAATCCGGGCGAAATCGGCGGGGTGATCCGCGGCGACTTTAAGGGCCAGTCGATGATGGTGCCCGCACAGAAGACTTCCGTCGTCCGCATCCGCATTCAATAATACGGAGATGCCTTCCCGGCCAGGCGTCCCCGAGCTGAATCAGCGCTACCTTCTGCCGCTGTTTGTGCGGGAACCCTGGCCCATTTCGCTCACAATCGGGATTCTGGCCTGCCTGCTGATCGGATTCGGCGTGGATCCGTTCAGCAACGTCGACCGGCACTGGGGCGACAAGATGCTGCGCTGGCGTTTTGAAGCGGGCCTCGAGCCGAAGCCGGACGCGCGGATTTTTCTGGTGGGCATTAAGACCGAAGACCTGGTCGGCGCCGGCACTACTAAAGCGGAGTACGACGTCTACGCCGACATTCTGAACAGCCTGACCGACCTGCAGGTGTCGGCGGTCGGGATAGATCTGATCATGGCCCGGGGCAGTGAAGCCGATTCGGGGCCCGTGCTCGAAGCCATTCGCAACAACGGGCACGTGGTGCTGGCGGAGGCACGGACGGCAACGATGGTGGCGCGGTCGTTTTTATTTATGCCGAAGCCGGAGTTCCCGGCAGGCGAGGTTGCCATCGGGGCAGACAACGACGGCGTGCATCGTCACTACTGGTGGGGGTTCACCGAAGATTCGGCTTGCAAACCCTCGCTGGCGCTGGCGACTTATCTGGCCTCGTTCCGGCCGGCGCGACAGGTGACGTGCGGCCGGCAGGAACTTTCGTGGAAAGAGCTGGGGCCGGACCTGGCAAGCCTGGTGGAGCGGAAGGTTTCGACGCGGGATCAGCTGCTCAACTTTCGTTCGGCGTTCACAGAGCCGTGGGACCGCGGCTTCAAATTCATCAGCGCGAACGATCTGCGAAAGAAATACAAGAGCTGGAAAGATGCGGGCGGGGATCCGACCCAGATTCCGGCGGGCCTGCCCGCGCGCGGCAATCTGGTGCTGGTGGGATCGGTGGCGACGGGCGGCGGAGATAACGGTCCGACGCCGTTCGGTAAGGCCGAGCCGCTGGTCCAGCTGCACGCGACTGCGCTCGACGATCTGCTGGAACACAGGACGCTCGGGGAGCTCTCATGGTTCGGGACTGTGGCCACGACGCTGGCGGGGCTGACGCTGATCGGGATCGTGGGGGGTTGGGTGCGGGGCATTCCGTGGCTGCTGGTGGCGTGCGGGGGGGCGATTGCGGCGGTCGCGGCGATCGAATTCGTAGTCCTCGTCCGCGTGAACGTGATGATGGCGGCGATCACACCCGCTGCCTTTATGACGTTGGGGGTGCTGGGCGAATCGGGCCGGCGCGCGAGCCTGGCGTCGCTGGAGAAGGTACAGCTGCGCGAGACGCTGGGCCGCTATTTTTCGCCGAATGTTCTCAAGGACGTTCTGAAAAATCCCGAAGCCATGCAGCCGCGCGAAGCGGAGCTTACCGTGCTGCTGACCGACGTCCGCAACTTCACCAACATCACCGAACAGTACGGGACGAAACGGATCTTCGATCTGCTGAACGACGTTTTCGAAGTCGAGACGCGCGCCGTGATCGATACCGATGGCTCCATGGAGCATTTTGTGGGCGATCAGTTCGTGGCGTACTGGGGCGCGCCGCAGGTTCAGCCGGATGCGTCGGACCTGGCGCTGGCGGCGGGCGCGAGAATCATACGCGAGCTCGACGCGCTGCATGAAAAACTCGAGCCGGGGGTGAAGGAGCTGTTCGGATTCGGTCTCGCCATCCACTGCGGCAAAGCGCTGTTCGGGAATAAGGGCGCGCGGATACGGCTGGACTATGGGATTCTCGGCGACATCATCAACGGCGCGGCGCGGATCGAATCGCTCACCAAATTCTATGGAGTCCGGCAGATCATCACGAAAGAAGTGCTGGACAAAGCCACGCAGAAACCGCCCGTGCGGTATCTCGACCGCATTCGCGTGAAGGGCAAGAAGGACCCCATGGAGATGTATGAGGTCCCGATTAACCCGACCGAGGAGCGGTTTACGATCATCAAGGCTTACGAGGAGGCGTGGCGGAAATATGCGGCCGGGGAGTTCGCCGAAGCCGCTGCGTTGTTTGAAAAGCTGAAAGACTGCGATAAGCCCAGCCACGTGCTGCTGGAGCGGTGCAACGTTCTGATGGCAGCGCCGCCCGCGAAATGGGAAGGCGTATACGAGTTTAAGGAGAAGTGAGCTGTAAAGCTACGCGCCGGGGGGAAACCCGGCGGCAGCCTGAAAGCCTGGCCCCACTAACGAGCCGCGAGGGCGCGCAGACCGTCGAGCAGCGCGTCGGGTACCGCGAGATTATTTCGCTTTCCGGTGCCGAGCTGGATGTCCGCTTTGTTCGCGCCGTGAAAGTCGCTGCCGCCGGTGACGCCCAGACCGAAACGCGCGGCGAGCGAGGCATAGTACGACACGTTCTCCGGGCTGTGTTCGCTGTGATAAACCTCGACGGCGCGCAGACCGAGACCAGCCATGTCTTCCACATATTCGGCGAGCTTGTCCCAGTTATTCTTCGCCACACGCACCGGGTGCGCCAGCGAGGGGACGCCGCCAGAGCGGAGAATGCGCTCCAGCGCTTCCTCGAGCGGCACTTCACGCCGATGCACGAAGCCGCGGGCGGATTCGTCGAGATATTGATCGAACGCCGCCTGTATGTCCTTCGCGTAGCCTTTCTCGACTAGTACGCGGGCAAAGTGCGGGCGCGCGGTGAGCGTGCGTCCCTGCCCCTCGACTTCTTCGAGCGTGATGTCGATGCCGAGCGACTGTAGTCTTGCAATCAGGCGGCGATTACGGTCGCGGCGGGCCTCCAGAACGGATTCCAGCCAGTGGCGCAGGTCGTGAGACGGTGGCGTGCGCGGAAAGTAGCCGAGCAGATGGACGGTCCCGCCCTGATAGCGGGTGGAGAGCTCAATACCGCAGATCAGTTCCAGCCCGGCTTCCTTCGCAAAGGGGACAGCGGCATCGTAGCCGGTGAAGGTATCGTGATCCGTGATGGAAAGCGCAGTCAGACCGACGCGTATGGCTTCGGCCACGAGTTCTTCGGGCGTGAACGTCCCGTCGGATCTGTTGGTATGGCTGTGAAGGTCGATCACCGGTTTTCCGCCATGGGGATCAATCCCCGGGATTCGATCTCGAACCAGATTCTGGCCAGGCTCTCTTCAACCGTCTCACGGTCCGTACGTACGACCACCGCTGGGTTTTCCGGGGGTTCGTAGGGATCGGAAATACCGGTGAAATTGCCGATTTCGCCGGCCAGCGCGCGTTTGTAGAGGCCTTTGGTGTCGCGCGCGGTCAGGACTTCGATGGGGCAGTCGACGTGAACCTCGATGAAACTGAAGATTTTTCGCTTCACTTCTTCGCGCACGTCGCGATAGGGCGAGATGGCCGCAACGATCACGATGACACCGTGGCGGGCGAGCAGCTCCGCAACGAAACCGATGCGGCGGATATTGGTAGCGCGGTCCTGGCGGCTGAACCCGAGGCCCTGCGAAAGATGGGTGCGAACGATATCGCCGTCGAGCAGTTCGACTTTCGCATCAAGCGCGCGCAGGCGGCTGAGCAGCTGTTCCGCGATGGTGCTCTTTCCCGCGCCTGAGAGTCCGGTCAGCCAGACGGCAAAACCTTGGTGGGTCATGCGTTCCGTGACGCTTCGCGTCATGCTCTGGCTGCGGTGTTGGAAAGAACCTCGCGCAGCAGGACGTCGACGGTACGTTCGGCGCGTCCGTCGGCGCTGAAGTGCAGGCCGCACTCCTTCACCGCTTCGGGGGATTCCCACCACCAGCGGCCGGCGCGCTCATCTTCACCGGCGACCACCGGGCGAGTGCAGGGGTCACAGCCAATGCTGGTGTAGCCGGCGGCGTAGAGCGGATGCTCGGGAAGCCCGTGCTCCTGCGTGTAGCGGATCACGTCGTCGGTGGTCCAGTCGGCGAGCGGACTGATCTTGACCGAAGCGCCGGAGCGGTCAAAAACGTCAATCGAAGCGCGCGACTTCGCCTGGGCACGGCGCAGCCCGGTGAAGAAGGCGGCAAGGCCGGCTAGACCCTTCGCCAGCGGACGCGATTTGCGAATCTCGCAGCAGAGCATCCGATTCGGAACGCTGTCGCGGAAAAGATCGAAGCCGTGACGCGCGACCATTGTCTCCACTTCGCCCGCGTCCGGTGTGATGCGCTCCACCTTGATGGAGTAGCGGCTTTCGACGGCAGAAATGATCAGATTCGTGGAGGGCGGAACGCGACCGGTATCGAGTGTGAGGATACGCGTTTTCGGCGCGGCCCTCAGAACGAGATCGGTGACGATGATGTCCTCGCGCTGCAGGCTGCTGAGAACAGCCAGCGAACCGCCGAATTCGGCGATGGCGGCGGAGACGATGTCACGAGCGGTGTCGACAGGATCCAAAGGAATAGCAGGCTTTCTGTCTCGTGGATGACTGGAGCGGGAGACGGGATTCGAACCCGCGACATCGACCTTGGCAAGGTCGCACTCTACCAGCTGAGTTACTCCCGCTTGAACCGAAACCTTGATTGTAACAGGGGAGGTCTATTCAGAGCCAATGCCCTCGCGCACCCGCTTCTGGCGGTACATACAGCTGTCGGCCCGGGCCAGCAGCCCCGCACCGGTCTCGGAGCCGTTCCACCCCACCACGCCGAATGCGGCGTTTACGCTGACTGTGAGCGGTTTGCCATCCTTCAGCACGCGGCATTCGCCGATCGGCGCGCGGCGGATGCGGTCCACCCGTGCCTGCGCATCCTTTTCGCTGCAGTTGACGATGACAGCGAACTCATCGCCACCCCAGCGCGCGACCAGATCGGCGGACGGGAACTCGAGGCGCAGTGTCGCCCCAACGCTCCGGATCACCTCATCGCCGGCGAGATGGCCGAGGCGGTCGTTCACATCCTTAAAGCCGTTGAGATCGATGAGGACCAGGCTGAAGCGGCAGGCGGCCCTCACGCGGAACGCGAGCCGGTCCTCAAAGCTGCGGCGGTTCGCCAGACCTGTCAGGGGATCGAGCGAGGAAAGTTTTTCACTGTCGGAGAGCCGCGTCCGGTAACTGTCCAGCTCGGTGTTCAACTGGCCCAGTGCTTTCCGGCCCTCTTCGGCCGTGCGCGCAACGCAGGCAGTGAGCGACCTCGCGGTGGCAACGATCGCCTGTCGGATCTCGGTGAGATCGTCCATTGCGGTGATCGAGTGCAGGCGCACCGCGACGTCTCCCGCCTCCTGTTTGTAAAGCGCGCTGTGCGTGGTGAGGGAATCGACCGCGTTGCGCATTGCCGCAACCATTTCACCGAGCTCGTGCTCGTTGGTCTGGTGGCGCTCGCACGCGCGGTCCGCCCAGCCGGACAGGTGCTTCCGGACTACCTGGTTTGCTGTTTCGAGCGATGAAGAAAGACCGGGGCCGGCGAGGCGAGGGCCACGGCTCAGAGCCGCGGCGAGGCCGGACAGTTTCTGATCCGGATCCAGCCCGATACCGGGGACCGCGCGCGCCCCGCACTGGATCACCGAAGACAGCAGCGACAGATACGCCGCCAGTCCGCTGCCGCCTGAGGCGTTTTCCGGAACGTCCTTCCAGTTGTCGATATGGCGTTTGATGGAAATCATGCCCGGGTTGCCCGAGTGCTGCACTCCTGCTGCACATCTATCGGCGGAATCCCGGATTTCTTTAGGTGTTGTCCGAAACGTTGCTAGTGTTGCTGCAGCCCGCGGATGTAGGCCGAAAGGTTGTGGATGCGCAGCCGCCCCAGATCCTGATCCCACGTGATTTGGGAGAAGATCGGCCCCCAGATGGGCATGTTGCGGGTTCCGTGTCCGCGCGGCAGCGCTTCTTCGCCGGCGATGATCTGTTCCACCTGAGCCTCAGGATATGTTCCGCCATGGCGCAGGGCTATACGGGTGAGGTCGGGGGGAGAGAGTTTGAGAGATGCGGCCATGGGACCCCCGCCGCGGGCGTCCGCCGCATGACAGACCGCGCAATAAGTCTGGTAGAGAGTCTGGCCGTCTATGGAATTGATCAGCCGGGTGGATTCGGGATTTTTCGCGGCCTCCGATCCCTTTGCAGTCTCGGAGTGAAGCTGGCTTATACCCGCGCCGAACAGCAGCGCTGCGGAGGCGAAGGCAAACAGCATCTTCATAATCGTGGCTCCCCTCGTAAAAGAGCAAGCCGGGTTCCCTTATTACCCTTTGATTTCAGGGGGGTAACAGCCGCCCGCGCGCGTGTTATCACGCAGAGCTTGCGCGAGAGTCCACAAGACCAGGGGCGCGGGGAACCGCGGAGCCACGTATTTTCCGCACTTAAGAGTTGGCGAAGGGAATGCATTCAGGTCCGCATGAGGCAATGTGTCCCCCGCGCCTTGCGGGCACGCCATAATAGGCGGGATGGCCGAAATATCAGGGGTGATGCTGGATACGCTGGCGAAGATCTCTCCGGCACCGATCATCGGCCTGAATGCGGAGGAGCTGATCGACTTCTGGAGCACCGCCGCCTTCGAGGTTTTCGGCTGGAAGGAGGCGGACGTTGCCGGTAAGAGGCTGCCTGACAGCCTTGGTCTCGGCTATGGCTGGCGCGAGGCTTCCGGAGCGGTGCGGATTTCGGCGCATGGCAAATACGGTCACACCATTGAAATCGAGCTGCGAAGCTCCCGGCGCGCCGACGGAGGCTGGCTGCTGATGGCAGTGGATGTAACCCGGGCCGCGAGGAGCGCCCGCGACGCCGGCGTCAGGCTCAAAGCGGAAAGCCGCTTCCGCGAACTCCTCGAAGCGGCTCCCGACGCGATTATAGAGGTGGATCGGGATGGCCGCATCGTACTTCTGAACGCCGCGACCGAACAGATGTTCGGCTACCAGCGCGAGGAGCTGCTGGGCCAGCCGGTGGAAGGGCTGATTCCGCAGGAAGCGCGGGGGCGGCATGGCGCGCATCGGGCGGCGTACTGGTCGAATCCGGTCACACGGCCCATGGGGTTCGGGATGATCCTGCTGGCGCAGCGCCGCGACGGCACCGAGTTCCCTGTTGAAATCAGTCTGAGTCCGGTTAAAACAGACGACGGATTCCGTGTCACGGCGATTATCCGGGATGTCACCGCCAAACAGAAGGCGGAAGAGGCGATCCGCGAAGCCAATCAGCTGCTGGAAGAACAGAACCGCCAGCTCGACCGCGCCAACCAGCTTAAGAGCGAGTTTCTCGCCAGCATGAGCCACGAGCTGCGCACCCCGCTGCATACGATCATCGGCTTCACCGAGTTGCTGGCGGAAGAACTGGAGGGTCCGCTCAACGACAAACAAAAGCGTTTCCTCTCGCACGTACATCAGGATTCCAGGCATCTGCTCGAGCTGATCAACGACATCCTCGATCTCAGCAAGGTCGAGGCCGGCCAGATGCAGCTGCATCCGGAAGCGCTGGATGCGCGCACTTTGATCAACGAGGCGGTGAACTCGATCCGCCAGATGGCCGACGGACGCAAAGTGAACGTAGAGAACCGCGTCAGGCACGAAACGGTGATCAAGGCGGATCGCGTGCGTTTTCGCGAAATCCTGAACAACCTGCTGTCGAACGCCGTCAAGTTCACGCCCGAAGGCGGCACGGTGTGGGTGGAAAGCCGCGCCGGCGGCCCGGGAACGACCGCCTTCACGGTGGGCGACACGGGCATCGGCATTGCGCCCGAGGATCATGCTGCTGTCTTCGATAAGTTCCGTCAGGTCTCCTCGACGACCCGCGGCGTGCGCGAAGGGACGGGACTGGGCCTCGCAATCGTAAAAAGTTACGTCGAACTGCACGGCGGTACGATCAGCCTCGAAAGCACGCCCGGCGAGGGAAGCCGGTTCACGTTTACCCTGCCGGCGGGCGACGAGAGCCCCCCGGTAGTACTGGTGATTGAGGACGAAGCGGGCGGGCGCGAACTGCTGGCGAGCTATCTGGAGCCCCTGGGAATCCGCACCGAAACCGCCGCCACAGCGGACGAGGGTATCCGCATGGCGCGCGACCTGAAGCCGGATGCGATCACGCTCGACGTTCTGATGCCGGGCAAAAGCGGCTGGCGAGCTTTGCGTGAACTGCGTTCGATGCCGGAAACCGCCGAAACGCCGATTTTCGTGGTTTCCGTGCTGGATGAGAGTCCGGCTATGACCGGCGCCACCGAATACCTGCAAAAACCCCTGCGCAAAGAAGCGCTGCTGCAGGCGCTTCACAGGCACGTTCCCGCGCGCTTTCCGATGGGCTGACCCATGAAAAAGCCAGATGCTTTAATGTAGGGTATTGGCTACGCACTCCGCTCGCACAGCTGATACCACCGACATGAGCGCTGAGACCTCGGTTTCCCTCGTAATCATTGACGACAACTCGGGCAGTCTGGAAATGCTTTTAACCGCGCTGGCGCGTCCTGGCTTGCGGATCTTCACCTCGCAGGATCCGGAAGAGGGCGTGGAAGTGGTGTTTCGTGAACATCCGCAGATTGTACTGACCGATCTGGTAATGCCGGGAATCAACGGCCTCGAGGTGCTGGAACGAATCGTGGAATTCGATCCGGCGATCGATGTGATTCTGATGACCGCGCACTATACATCGGAAACCGCGGTCGAGGCTATTCGCAAAGGCGCGTCCGATTACCTGAACAAACCGGTTTCGATTGCGGCCCTGCGCGAGCGCATCGGGAGGCTGATCGAGGAAGCCCACAAACGGGAAAAGGCGACGACGGTCGATAAGGAAACGATCGCCGGGGCGCAGTTTGAAGGCATGGTCGGGCGCAGCCCCGCGATGTGGGAGATGTTTTCGCGCATCCGCCGCATTGCGCCGCACTTCCGAACTGTGCTGCTTACCGGACAGACCGGTACAGGCAAGGACCTCGCGGCGCGCGCGCTGCATACCCTCAGCCCGGTCTCGAGCGGGCGGTTTGTGGTGCTGAACTGTTCGGCGGTCGTCGAGACGCTGTTCGAGAGCGAATTGTTCGGACATGTGCGCGGTTCGTTCACGGGCGCGGCCCAGGACAAGATGGGCCTGTTTGAATATGCGGACCGCGGGACCATCTTTCTTGACGAAATCGGCGACATGCCGCTGGCGACGCAGGCCAAGCTGCTGCGTACGCTGCAGAATCAGGAAGTGCTGCGGGTCGGATCGCTGACGCCGCGCAAAGTGGATGTGCATGTGGTGGCGGCGACCCATCAGGATCTGCGCGCGCTGATCGGCGAGAAGAGATTCCGGGAGGATCTTTTCTATCGCCTGTCGATGGTGGAGATTCATGTGCCGGCCCTCGCGGACCGGAAGGAAGATCTGCCGCTGCTGACGAAATTCTTCCTCGATCGCTTTTCGTCGCAGTTCCGCAAGAACATCCGCGGCCTGACGCAGCGGGCGCAGGTGGTGATTTCACGCCACAACTGGCCGGGAAATGTGCGGGAACTGGAGAACGTGCTCGGCCATGGCGCGATGATGGCGATGGGCGAGACCATCGACGTACAGGATTTCCCCGATTACCTGCGTTCTCCGCACCGCGCCGGAGGCGAAGCTTCGACTGCCGCTCCGCCGGCCGACGAGGACACTTTCGCGGACCACGAGAAGCGTCTGATTATGGATGCGCTGGCGAAGGCAGGGGGCAATCAATCGCAGGCCGCGCGAAGTTTAAGGCTGGGGCGGGATGCGCTGCGGTACAAGATGCAGAAACACGGACTGCTGTAAGGAGTCCGTGTTTCTGATTGCAGAAGTTTACGTTGCCGCTCCCTGACGGTCACGGTTCTGTAATGCCTGCTGGACCTGGCAACGCCGTTTCTTACGGCACCCACACCTTTTCCGGCTTCATCA
>Ga0182030_10008685_pt1 | contig 20966 bp, 16 predicted proteins | sample 812S3MmetaG_FD_121299 | JGI IMG/M metagenome (GOLD analysis project Ga0182030, IMG submission 121299) | Permafrost microbial communities from Stordalen Mire, Sweden - 812S3M metaG (Illumina Assembly) | ecosystem: Environmental > Terrestrial > Soil > Wetlands > Permafrost | place: Sweden...
CGGCGCAACGCGGAGACGCCAACTACAACCCGACCGCCGACCGCTTGAAATCAAGTCGTTCATTTATGTTTCAACTAAATGTCTCCGCTCTGGTAGCCACTCAATTCCTAGAAATTCCACAATTTCACCAACCTGCCGGACGCGGAATATCCGCTGGGGGGATTGATCCTGGGCGGCGGCACTCTTTACGGCACAACCGCCGCTGGCGGCAGTTCGGGCAGCGGCACCGTGTTCAAACTCAACACCAACGGCACGGGCTACGCTGTGCTCCGCAGCTTCACGAACACGCCGGACGGGGCCACGCCGCGCGCCGGTTTGGTGCTGAACGGGGCCACGCTGTATGGCACGACGGAATATGGCGGCACCTACGGCAACGGCACCGTGTTCAAGCTCAACACCAACGGCACGGGCTACACGATCATCTATAATTTCAGCAATGCTCCCGATGCGCAATATCCTTGCGCAGGACTCGTCATCAGCAGCAACCAGCTTTACGGAACGGCCTCCTATGGCGGCAGCCACAGCGGTGGCGCGATCTTCACCCTGAATACCAATGGCACCAGCTATTCCGTGCTGCACCATTTCACCGGCCCAACTTCGCCCGCCGCCAACAGCGACGGTGCCTATCCCAAAACCGGACTGTTGTTGAACGGCACCCAGCTTTATGGTGCCACCGTCGCCGGCGGCAGCGGCAGATATGGCACCGTTTTCCAACTCGGCACCAACGGCAGTGACTTTCTGATTCTGAAGAATTTCACCAACGCCCCGGACGGCGTCAATCCACAGGGCGGCCTGGTATTGAACAGCAATACATTATGGGGAACCACTTATTTGGGTGGTGCCGGCGGCAACGGCATGGCTTTCAGTCTGCTCCTGTCGCCGGCCATCACGCTGCAACCGGCCAGTTTGACCGTGACCAACGGCAACCCGGCGGCTTGCACCGTCGCCGCCACGGGCGCGGGACAGCTCAACTATCAGTGGTATTACCAGTCAAATGCCGCCATCGTCGGGGCCACCAACAACATTCTCTATTTTACCAATGCCATCACCAATCTGGTCGGCAGTTATCTCGCGGTCATCACCAACTTATACGGCAGCGCCACCAGCAGCCCTGCCAGCCTCGTCGTCGTGACCGCGCCAAATCTGTTTGCCTTCACCTACAACCCAGCCGGCGGCAGCTTCTCCCTGTCCATGGCCAATGTCGCCAAAAGCACCAACCGGCTTTGGGCCTCGACCAATCTTGCCGCCCCCGATTCCTGGCGCATCCTCGCCACAAATGTGATGGCCACCAACGGTCTGTGGTTCTTTACTGACACCAATTCCATTGGCAAATCAACGTGTTTTTACCGGCTTTCCGTTCCATGATGAGCCATGTCCTGGCATGGGTAAAACACCCCATAGCAACCCTGGTTCTACCTGCCATACTCTAATAGTTATCTCCTCGATTTGCGAGGCGAACACAATCAACTAACTTGAAGAAAGTGTGACTAACATGAAAAAAAATTCGTCAATAATTAACTTTCTGGCCGTCGCCACAGTATTCCTTGGGCTGGCTGGGAGTTTGCAGGCTGTGCCACCGCCTCCCGAAAGTGTTCCCGATGGCGGTTCGACCGGATTACTCCTCGGGGCCGCTCTCAGCGGACTTGCTTTCCTTAAATGGAAACTTAAACGCTGATCAGGCTAAACCATATCCATAAAGTCCCGCCATGCGCCATAAGTGCATATTCATTTTCTTTTTTATATCAAACCAGAACCTGAGTTATGCAGAACAACACCAGCCAGAAACATGAACTTCTCCCTTATTATGAAAATTGTATCAAAAATTACCTGCGTGGCATTTTTTGCCATTTTGGTGAGTCTGATGCCAGTTATCCATGCCAGCGCGCAAGCGAATTGCGAGTGCTGCCCGACAGGTTTGCCCGCAACGCCCAATAACCTCATTGATTTTACCCTTTCGTGGGCCTATCCGCCTTCGATCAGCGCCAGTTTCCTGACTGCGACCATATCCGCCAATGGCGCGGTGGCGCCGGGCGTGTATTCGAGTTGGTGCGCCGACGCGCAAACCTCGCTGCTGCCAGGAGTTCAAGGTTACGAGTATTCCGGCAGCGTATATTCCAGCACCGACCCCAATCTGAATGGCATTCTTGTGTTGGACACCACGAACACCAATACCTTGGTCAGCCCGGAGGTTTGGAAGGACGTGAATTACATATTAAATCATCGGGCGGCATACAACTATTGGGACGTCCAAGGAGCGATTTGGAACTTCGTGGGAGGCCCGGCTGTAGCAACACCCCCTTATCCCTATTTCAATCAGATTGCGGTGAGCCAATTGATCAGTGACACAGTTTCGAACGCACCAGCCTGGAGTCCGCAGCTAGGCGACAAAGTAGCCGTAGTGGTCGCGCTGACCTGGCCGCAGGATAATCAAATCATTATTATCGAAATGCCGTGCCCCGGAACGACTCCGGGGCTGGCTGTCTCCGTAAGTTCACCGTCGGGCTGCGGGGTGGTTGGCTATAGCGGATCCGTCACCAACACGGGCAACGTGACGCTGACAAATGTCTTTGTGCTCAGCAGCCAGCCGAGCGATAGCACATTGTTATTGGGGCCAATTTCGCTCGCTCCAGGCGCGGCGGCGATTTTCGGCGGCAGTTACATCATCCCTTGCATCACCAACCTATTTACCAATACGATCAGCGTGGTCGCGACCAATGTGGTTTCCGTCATTTTGACCAACACTTTCGGTGTGGTCATTACGAACACGGATCCCGTCATCACAACCAATTTGGCCAACGTGGTCACGACGAACGTGGTTTCCATCATCTCAACCAACTCGTTTGGTGAAGTCACGACTAACGACACTGTAACTATCACGACGAATAGCTCTGGGTCGGCTACTGCTTCTGTAGTCGCATCCACCTTCGGAACGATCTCCCCAGCCGGGAGCGCTGGAACAGCCACCGATCGCTTCGTCATTGGCACCAACTTTTCGGGTTTGACCTATTCAGACTCGGATCATGGTTATGCGGCAACGCAGTTCTATTCTGTCCGCAACGACATTGGGGCGAATGCATTCTTCTTTGATACGATCACTCCCACCGGTGTCACGGGGACGATTGCAGACCGGTTTACCCTCCCACAATTTAACTTTGATGCCCTGACTTATGCGGCTCCGGACGTGGGTTACGGACCTATTATATTCTATTATCTCCGTCACGACGCCACCGGCATCTCGACTTTCGGCACCATCACGCCAGGTGGGGTAGTTGGTGTCACCACCGATCAAAAGGTCGTAGGAACAAACTTCGATGCTTTGACCTTTTCCGCCACGGATGTTGGCTATGGAGCCAACCTGTTCTATTACGTCCGCCATGACGCCAATTGCAATTACATCTTCGGGACGATTGATCCGGCCCAGGGTGGTCCTGTCACTGACCGTTTTAGTATCGGCGAGAATGTGGATGCGCTGGTTTTTACGGCCACGGATGTAGGCTATGGGGCAGATAACTTTTATTACCTTCGTCATGACAGCACCGGAAATTCCACATTCGGGACTATTTTTGTCACAGGCTTGACCACTGGAAATGTCACCGATCGCTTTGCTGTCGGCACCAATCTTACGGAATTAACCTTTACGACCACGGATGTTCTCTATGGTCCCAATCTGTTCTACTACCTCCGTGGAATACCGAAAGCAGGCTGTTTTCAGGTTGCCTACACCACCAACACCATTACAACGCTTGCTACCAACACGGTGATGACTTTTACGACCAACAGTGTGGCGAGTTTCAGCACCAACATCGTAACCAGTTACAGCACTAATATTGTGTTAACCCTCTCGACCAACATCGTGACCAGTTTCAGCACAAATGCCGTGACCAGCATAAGCACCAACTTCGTGTCCAGCTTTACCACCAACATCGTGTCTGGTGTCGCAACCAATACTGTGACTACGAGTGGCGAGGACGTCTGCCAGGGCCGCATGGTCACTGCGCTTGCCATTAGTGTCGGGTCCGACAGCCAAGCTGTTCCGCTGGTCATTGGCGGCGGCGGAGCACCTGCGCCAAGTTTAGGCGGAGGCAATTTCAACTGGTCATTTACGACCCAGAATGGCGTATCATACATCGTTCAATACAAAACCTCGCTGAATGACCCTTCGTGGACTGATCTACAAAGCGTGACCGGCACTGGTGGAATTATGACTGTCTCACAGGCGGTAGCCGGCCGACCGGAGTGCTTTTATCGGCTCAAGATTTCACCATGATGCAATTTGCTCTAACGTGCTATTAGTCCTGAATTAAGGTTCATAAATAACATATAAGCTGTTCGCATTGATAGCTGGATTTGTGTCCGGGTATTAAGTGTATTGTTGTGCCTTGATTACGCCGCAGCACTTATATTACACGAACCTATTTCTTCACAGCGACATCGTAACTCTTATTTTACGTATCTGCGAAAGGGAAAACACTTGGATAATTGAACACCACAATAATCGGATATACTTTACGGTTGCACAAATAACTCATAAGATGACTATAGATAGGCTATTATAGACTTACAAGACTGCCTAGCTTAAATATGATCACGGAATGTCTTACACTATCTATTGCAACACCCATCAAGGACACAGTTGCAGGGGCATTACATAATGTTAGTGTTAAGACTGTTAGCATGGCAAAGAAAGTGAATCAGCAAATTGGCACCGCTATTGCTAAATTAATTATCGGTCAAATTAAACAATCAAACAAACCAAACAATGAAAAAAACACTTATTCCCATAGCCGGCGCGGCCATGTTATTCATGGCGCTCGCCCAAACCCTCCAGGCAGTTCCGATTACAGGCAACGTCGGGTTCACCGGTCGCGTCTCTTATGACGCCAGTTCGGCCGGGACCGCGACAGAAGTCGTTAATTGGATCAACCCGAACGTCAATGGCACCAGCGGTGCCTTCACCGGCATTGCCAACGGAACACCGTCAAATCTAACCGCCCCTTGGTTTTTTGACACATCAAGCGCGATCAATAACTTCTGGAGCGTCGGCGGGTTCACCTTTCAGTTACTATCGTCCTGGGTTACCGCACAAGGTGGTGGCAGTTTGGGCTATGTGATCGTCAACGGCACGGGCATTGTCAGTGGCAATGGTTACGACCCCACAGTGCTGAGTTGGAGCTTTACAAGCCAGGATCCGGCAGTGACGCAAGATCCGACAACCTTTACCTTTTCGGCTTCAGCCAACTCCGTGCCGGATGGCGGCGCGACCGTGATGCTGCTCGGCATCGCGTTGTCCGGTGTGGCGCTGCTGAAGCGCAAGCTGTTTGCCTGATTAACCTGGCAATGCTTTTCAACAAGGGCGGGGATTATTCCCCGCCCTTGATTGCTTTTGGAGTGGTTTCGCTATCGGCCAATGGAGATTTGTTAAATGCCGGCTGGGGTGAACACCCCATAGCACTTCTCGACCGGCCAGCTTAAGCTTGCAATATGAAGCAAGAAGCATTCATTCAAAACGGAGGCAGCTTATGTCACTAATATCTCTCATCGTCACTCTGATAATCATCGGTGTGCTGCTTTGGTTGGTCAACACTTACATCCCGATGGACGGCAAGATTAAAAAGATTCTTAACGTCGTGGTTGTAATCTGCGTCGTCTTGTGGCTGTTAGCCGTCTTTGGCGTCCTCGGTCATTCAGGTGACATCCGTGTGCCGCAAATCCGGTAGCATTTGCCGGCAGTAATTGAATCTTGAATCGTATGATGCTTAACCCAGCGCAACGAAACTTACCACCAAGCCATCACTGGTGTCGGTTACTCCGACGGGTGGTTTGCCTGCCGCCACCGCTTGTTCCTCCGACGGTGCGGCAGGTTCCAAGTTATGATCCAGCTCCTCGAAATTGCCGACAGTAAACCCCGGCTGCGACCACTGGACGCCAGGCTGGTCCGTTACAAGGCGTTTTCGTGGTCAATGGCGTTGAAGCTGCCAACACTAAACCAAACTCGGTTTCGGATTGGTGGTCGCGGATGGGGTGATTTGTGGATGGACACCAAACCATGAAAGCCAAGGTATTTGAAGTCATTCTACATAAGCTGCCGTCCGGCAAGTCACCGGCGAGCGAGTTGGAGGAACAACTCAACGGCTTTCTGGCGCAGTCCCCGGAGTTGCGAGTGATGGCGACGCACATGAACACGATTGTGGCGCCGGCGGAACCGAACGCGATGCCCAGTTCAGAAGAGTCCACCATCATTATTTTCTGCACCGTGTTTTACACGGAATAGGCCGCCAAGGTTGGAGCAGGGGATCAAACGGATAAGGACAAAAATATGAATAGCGAGCATAGAAATAGAAATGGAAAAGGCCTGGAGACGCTCACGGAACGGGCACTCCGCGCCTCTGAACTAAGTTATCGCCGGCTGTTTGAGGCGGCCCAGGACGGCATCTTGATTCTGGATGTAGAAACGGGAAAAATCACCGACGTAAATCCTTTTCTAGTCAAGCTGCTGGGGTATTCCCACAGCGAGATGGTCGGCAAAACCGTTGGCGAATTGAGTCCGTTCAAGGACATTGTTTCCAACCAGGCCATGTTGGAGCGATTGCAAAAGGATGGTTATGTCCGCTATCACGACCTGCCGTTGAAAACGAAGGATCGCCGGCACATTGCCGTGGAGTTTGTCAGCAACGTCTATCAAGCCGGCGACAAACAAGTAATCCAATGCAACATCCGCGACATTACCGAGCGGAAGCGCACGGAGGAATCCTATGCCCGGCTGGCGACCGCCGTGGAGCAGGCCTCCGAGACCATCGTGATCACCGACACGCAAGGCGCGATTCTCTATGCCAACCCGTCGTTTGCGAAGACCACCGGCTTCACCGTTGCCGAGGCCATCGGCCAGAATCCCCGCATCCTCAAGAGCGGCAAGCAGGATGCGGAATTTTACCGCCGAATGTGGGACATCCTCAAGCGCGGGGAAACTTGGAGCGGCCATTTCATTAACAAGCGCAAGGAGGGCACGCTTTACAACGAAGACGCCACGATCTCACCGGTGCGGGATGCCGCCGGCATGGTTATCAACTATGTGGCCGTCAAACGTGATGTGACGCGGGAAATGAAGCTCGAAGCCGCGATTAATCAGGCGCAAAAGATGGAGTCCATCGGCCAACTGGCCGGCGGCATCGCGCATGATTTTAACAACATCCTTTCCTGCATCGTGGGTTATCTCTATCTGGCCAAAGGGCAGATGGAGAATAATCCGGTGGTTATGGGATATTTGGCGGAAATCACGAAAGCCACTAACCGGGCGGTGGATCTGGTTCACCAGATTCTAACCTTCAGCCGCCAAAACAAGCCCGAACGCGAACCGATTGAATTGAACGACGTGGTTTTGGAGGCGTTGAAATTATTGCGGGCCAGCGTGCCGGCCACCATCCGCATCATCACCGAATTGACCGAGACGCCCGCCGTGCTGGCGAATGCCTCGGCCATCCATCAGGTCATCATGAATCTTGGCACCAACGCCTGGCACGCCATGCGCGACCAGCCGGGCACGCTCAAAGTCGAAATGAGCGTCATGGAAACGGATGTTGATTTCCTCAAAACCCGGCCCGAGCTGCATCTTGGGCGCTATGTGCGGCTGTCATTCACCGACACCGGCTGCGGCATGGACCGCGCCACGGTGGAACATATTTTCGAGCCTTTTTTCACCACCAAAGGCGTGGGCGGAGGCACGGGCCTGGGGCTGGCGGTGGTGCATGGCATCATGAAAAATCATGATGGCTGCATTTCCGTCTATAGCCATCCGGGCGAGGGAACCACGTTCCATTTATATTTCCCGGTGCTTGAAACCGCAGCGGTCAAACCGAAAATAGAAACCACCCCCATTCCGCGCGGCCAGGGCGAACGCATCTTGTTCGTGGATGACGAAGAGGCGCTGGCCAGTCTGGGCCAGCAGATCCTTGACCGGCTGGGTTACCAAGTAACCATGACCACCAGTGTGCTGGAGGCGATCACTCTCGTCCACGCCCAAGTGAAACCGTTTGATCTGGTCATCACCGATCTGGCCATGCCCGTCATGGACGGCGTCAAGTTCGGCGGCCAGTTGCTGCAAAGCCAGCCCGACCTGCCCATCATACTAATGACTGGTTTCAGCGGTTTGATGAACGCCGAAAAAGTGCGGGGGCTGGGCTTTCGGGAACTGGTGACCAAGCCCGTCACCGTCCGGACTTTGGGCGAAACCGTTCACCGCGTGTTGCACCCGGCAGCCGCAACCTGAACCGGCGTAAAAAACCTCTGGTTTCGCAAAAACTTGTATGGGGTGAACACCCCATGTCACTTTCGCCGCTGCCTGATTATACTTTCAGATCATGAACCCGAAAGACATCGTGGAATGGAAACTAACCGCGCCGGGAATCTGGACGAGAATGTCCGATGACAAACCGGCATCTGCAAAAAAGCCCACGCGCAAAATTGCTTCGTTAATGGCGGACGAGCTTCCGCCAGAGACCCACCCGCAACCGGGCAAAGCGCATCCGCATCGGCCCCGGCATATAGCCGCGCGCGCCTGACTGCCAAATAACGGAAATCGCGGACAGTTGATCGGCACATGGGGTGAACACCCCATGTCATTCCATCGGTTTTTGTGCTTACCTCATGGCATGAAAGCGTCACGATTTCACCGCAGCCTACAGTCAAGTGCGGCCCAACCGCCGCCGCCGAACAACAACGAAATCAAAATTCATTGGCTGGAAACGGGCGTCGCAGCGGTGGCGATTCAACATCGGCCTGGCGTGATGGCCGCGAAGGTTTGCGGCAGCCATCTGAAACAAGGTAATCCGGTAAAAGACAACGCACCGTTGGTATCGGACGCCGCCGTCCAAAAGATTTTAGTTTCGGATGGAAGGTCAGGCATTATGAAAATTCAACTGGGCCGGAAAACTTGCAGTTCAGCGCTGGTGATTCTGGCGTTGTGTCTCGCGCAATTTGCATTTGAAAAGGAGTCGTCCGCTGGCGTCACCAATTCGCCGGCAGCGGAGACGATGGTTCTTCCCAAATCCGTTCCTGATCCCATCGAACCGTTCAACCGTGTCATGTGGGGCTTCAACAAGGCGGTAATGACTGGAGTAGTCAAGCCGACTAGCCGGGTTTATCGGTTCGTCGTCGTGAAACCGGTCCGCACCAGCATCGGCAATTTTGGCAAGAACCTTACTTATCCCGGACGGTTGATCAATAATCTGCTCCAGGGCAAGTGGCACGGCGCGCGCGATGAAACTTACCGTTTTTTTTGCAACACCACCGTCGGGGTGGTTGGCTTATTCGACGTGGGCACCAGATGGAACATTCCGAAATCAGACGTGGATTTTGGCCAGACGTTCGGCCAATGGGGCTGGAAGCCGGCGTGTTTTATCATGCTCCCGATTTTTGGACCGAGCAATGAGCGTGATACTATCGGACTCGCCGCCGACACCGCCGCCAACCCGCTGCTCTATATTGCACCTTATGACTTCGACGCCAATGATCCGCTGACTTATCTCGGTCCTTATACTTACTTCACTTATGCCGTCATGTATAATGACCTTTCCGATACCGTGAATGAATATGTTCGTTTCAGCCACGCCGAAATGGATCCATATTCCGAAATCCAATACGCCTGGACCTTTGCCCGCGCCAACCGGGTGGCGAATTTTCAAGTAGAAGGGAAACAGGACGAAGCCTCGCTGGAAACCATCGAGTCCGTCTTCTTCACTTACCAAGACCCGGAATTTCCCAACCACGGCCAGACCCGGTCGGTGCGGATTCCCGCGACGGGCAAAGATTTGAAATTCACCTTCTGGCTGCAGCCGGGATCGGCGAACGTGGTTTATATCGTTCCCGGTCTGGGCGGACACCGGCTGTCACAAAACACCATGGCCCTGGCCGAGTTGGTGTTCAAAAACGGCTTCTCCGCCGTGGTGGTCAGCAGTCCGTTCAACTCCGAATTCATGGAGCACGCCTCGACCGCCGCGCTGCCGGCTTATCTGCCGGTGGACGGCCATGATTTGCACGTCGCACTTACCGAGATAGATCGCCGTCTGCACAAGCTCTATCCGAATCGTTTGGGCAACAAGGCGCTGATGGGTTATTCCATGGGCGCGCTCGAAACATTGTTCATCGCGGCCACCGGGCCGACCAATGAGCTGCCACTGATTAAATTCGATCGCTATGTTGCCATCAACACGCCGGTTCGATTACTCCACGGAGTTTCCAAGCTGGATGAATTTTACCGCGCGCCGCTGGAGTGGCCGGTCGCGGAACGCGCCGATGATCTGGAAAATACTTTTTTGAAAGTGGCCGACTTGAGCAAGAGCACGCTCACGCCGCAAACCACGCTGCCGTTCAACGCCATCGAATCCAAGTTTCTTATCGGGCTGGATTTCCGGCTGGTGTTGCGGGACATTATTTACAGCAGCCAGCGGCGGAACAATCAGGGCGTCCTGCAACACCGCATCCGCAATTTCCGGCGCGACCCGGTCTATCAGGAAATTCTCCAGTATTCTTATCAGGATTACTTTGATAAGTTTGCCGCGCCTTACTATTCCGCGCGCGGCCCGGCTGCGCCGACGGCGGCCGCGATGGAAACGGCCGGCGACTTGCGCAGCTATGACGCCGGGCTGCGCGCCAATCCCAACGTCCGCGTCATCGTCAATCAAAACGATTTTCTTTTGGAAGATGCGGATCTGGTCTGGCTCCACGCCACGTTTTCCTCGGCGCAACTGACCGTCTTTCCGCAGGGCGGCCATCTGGGCAATCTTACCAACCCGACGGTGCAAAAATCCATTTTGGCCGCGCTGACGCCGATGAATCCGCCGCCGCCCAAGGCCAACTGACAATCAAAGCGCGCGTCCGATGAATCCGGCGCGCTCTGGCTGATGGAAGCTTCGGGATTTTAGTTTGCGGAACTGTTTCCCAAAGTTATAGGGGCTCCACAATATTTGGAAATGGGCGGCGAGTGCTTGATTTTAGCGTTTGGAATCAGCCTCGGTAAAAACGGCAACGCCTTTGGATTGCGCGGGTTGAGATATTTGCGGCTTTTTGTGGCCGATTCCGGCGGCGTTTGGCGCTTGTTTCTTCAGGCTTCAGGCTTCATTCTTCCTTTAAGCAATGCCCATCACCGTTTCCATCGTCGAGGACAATGACAAGCTGCGCGGCACACTGGCCAAGGTGATTGGCCGCGCGGAAGGTTTTCGTTTCGCCAGCGACTACGCCAATGCCGAGGACGCGCTCGCCGATCTGCCGAAGGTGAAGCCAGACGTCGTGCTCATGGACATCAACCTGCCCGGCATGAACGGCGTGGAGTGCGTCCGCAAACTGAAGGTGCTGCTGCCGCCGACGCAGGTGATGATGCTGACGGTTTATGAGGACACGCAGAATATTTTCAACGCGCTTGCGGCAGGGGCCAACGGCTATCTGCTCAAGCGTTCGCCGACGAAGGAATTGATCGCGGCGATTCACGAGGTGAAGCGCGGCGGTTCGCCGATGACCACGCATATCGCGCGGCTGGTGGTGCAGTCGTTTCAGAAACCGGCGGCGGCCCCAGCGGTGTCGTCGGGCGGGGATCTGGCCGAGTTGTCCGAGCGGGAACAGCAGGTGCTGGATTTGCTGGCGCAGGGTTTGATTTACAAGGAAATCGCCGACAAGCTGCAGATCAGCTACGAGACGGTGCATACTTACATCCGGCGCGTCTATGAAAAACTTCAGGTGCGCACGCGGACGGAGGCGGTGGCGAAATTTCTCCAAAGATAGTTTTGGGCCGTAGGGGCAATGCGGTTTCATTCAATTGTTGCACTCGGTTTGGGCTGGTGCTACTGTTTGCGAAGCCAAAGAGAAAAAAAGATTCCATGAAAGAAAACCAATTAAATTCATCACGCCGTAACTTTCTCAAATCCACCCTGACGCTGCCGGTGGCGCTCGCCGCCGCGCCGTCATTGCTCACGCAAAACGCGCTCGCCGCCGAGGCCCCGGTCGCCGCTGCGAGCACGCCGCTGCCGCGCCGCAAGCTGGGCAAGAGCGGGCCGGAGGTCACGATGCTGGGAATGGGCGGCATGATGGGGGTATTCAGCCCGGACTTCATTGACATCGCATGGTCCATGGGCATCCGCTATTTCGACACGGCGCACAGCTATCTCAACGGTAAGTCGGAGAAAATCCTGGCGGAGTGGATCGCCAAATATCCGGAACGCCGCCAGGAAATTTTTCTTGTCACCAAGGACAATCCGCGCAACAGCCCGGAGGAGCTGCTGGGAATGATTGACAAGCGGCTCGAAGCCTGCGGCACGACGTATCTCGACGCTCTCTACATTCACGGCATCGGCGGCCAGGGTCACTTGGACTGGCCGAAGAGCGACGCCTTCAAAAAAACCGCCGAGGCGCTGAAAAAATCCGGCAAGGTCAAGATGGTCGGCTTTTCCTGCCACGACGCACTGCTGACGGATTATTTGAACGCGGCGGCGGCCGGCGGCTTTCTCGACATCATCATGCTGCAGTTCAATCCGTTTTATCCCAAGGGCGGCCCGCTCGACCTGGCGCTGGACGCTGCGCACAAGGCGGGCATTGGTCTCGTCGCGATGAAAACCATGCGCACGCTCAAGGATGTGCCAAAGCGCCTGCCGGAGCTCGACAAGCTCGGCCTCACCACGCATCAAGCCGTGCTGCATTCCGCGTGGAGCGATCCGCGCATTTCCTCCGTCGTCAACATGATTGACAACGTGGACCAGATGCAGAACAGCACCGGTGCCGCGCGCAGCTACAAGGAGCCGCTGAAATTCGCGCACATGGAACTGCTCAAGGAAACCATCATCGCCGGCCGCCGCACGATGTGCACCGGCTGTCCGTCGTGCGAGGCGCTGGCGAAACAAACGGATTTTGCGTTCCACGACATTTCGCGGTTCGTGACTTATTACGAGCAGGATGGCAACACCGAGGCGCGCGAATATTATAACGCGCTGCCGGCGGAAGTCCGCGACACGGCGAAAGTGGATCTCGCCGCGCTGCGCGATGGCTGCCATTTCAAAACGGATTATCCGGAAATCATCCGCCGCGCCGAACGCTACTTCGCCTGAATATGAAAACACAAAAATCAACGCTCTCCCGCCGGAATTTTCTCCGCAACGCCATGATCGCGCCGGCCGGTCTGGCGCTGGCGTCGTCTTTTTCCGCGCGGGCGGAAGAGCCGGCGAAAACTTCTGCCGCCGGTTCCACGCCGGTGCCCACGCGCAAGCTCGGCAAAAACGGCCCGGAAGTGAGTATGTTGATTTTTGGCGGCGACATGCCGGCCTATAGCCTGGAGCATCTCGACATCGGTTGGTCGCTGGGCATCCGTTATTTTGACACGGCCTCGATGTATGGCGGCGGCAACGACGAGCTCAAGGTGGCGCAGTTTCTCGCCAAATATCCGGAGCGGCGCAAGGATTTGTTTCTCGTTTCCAAGGATCATCCGCGCAGCGGGCCGGAGCAGTTGTTGGAACAGATTGACCGCCGGCTGGACCGCTGCAAAACCAATTATCTCGACATGTTTTTTATTCACGGCATCAACGCCCGCGAATACGGCGAAGACTCGTTGAACTGGCCCAAAAGCGACGCGTTCAAAAAAGTGGCCGATAAGTTAAAAAGCTCCGGCAAAGTCAAAATGGTCGGCTTTTCCTGCCACGACGGCCAAAGTCCGCAATATCTGGCCGCCGCCTCGCAAGGCGGTTTTCTCGATGCGGTCATGGTTAAATACACGCCTTTTTTTGAAAAAGGCGGAGCGTTTGACCAAGGTCTCGACGCCTGCCATCAGGCGGGCATCGGCCTCATTGCCATGAAAACTTTGCGCAACGCTGTGGACGTGCCGAAGCGATTGCCGGAATTTGACAAGCTCGGTTTGACCACGCATCAAGCCTTGCTGCAAGCTGTCTGGAGCGACCCGCGCATCAGCGCCGTCTGCAACCGCATGGAAAATTCAGACAACATCGAATCCAGCGTGGCCGCCGTGCGCAGTTACAAAGCGCCGCTCAAAATCGCGCAGTTCGATTTGCTCCGCGAAACGATTCTCGCCAGCCGCAGCCCGATGTGTCCCGGCTGTCCGTCGTGCAACCAGCGCGGCGCCGATCTGAATTTTGCGTTCGCCGACATTTCGCGCTACGTCATGTATTACGAGCAGGATGGCAATCTCAAGGCGCGCGAGCTTTACCACCAGTTGCCCGCCGCGCATCGCGACGCTTCGCAAGTCAACCTCGCCGCGTTGCGCGACGCCTGCCAGTTCAAAGTGGATTATCCGGAAATCATCCGCCGCGCCGAACGCTATTTCGCCTGAGGGAGCCGCCGTGAACGGAACAATTAAATGAAACCTGCGCCGTCGGTGCTCGTCTCCTTTTGCGGTTCTCAAACTTGAATTCATGGCGAACGAGAAAAAACCTGCCGCCGGCAACCGGCGCGAATTTGTCCGCACCCACGTTCCGCTGGCCGAGCGCGTGGCCAGCGCCATCATCGTGGTTTTGTTGGCGGCCATCGGCCTCGCCATCGCCATCAAGGGCAAACATTTTAATCCGGATATTTTCGCCGTCCGCACCGATTCGTTGAAATCCACCACCGCCGCCGTGGTTGGCAAGGGCGGAACCGCAGCGTCCATGCCGGAAACCAAAACGGAAAATCCGGTTGCTGCCGAAGCCCCCAAACCCGCCGCCGAAGAAGGTTCAGGCGAAGGCGGCGCGGAAGGTTCTGCCGCCGCGCCCAAGCCTGCCGAAAAAGGCCAGCCGCTGGAAATCGCGCTGGCCGGCATCAAGCCGATGTCCGACACGGAATTTTACAACTCCGACAACCTCTTTGAAAAAATTGACGGTCGCGCGCCGGCTTATCAAGGCTTCAACGTCCAGGCATTGCGCTGCCGCTCGTTCAATGTCCTCGCGGCGGCGGGCAGTTTCGTGGACGTTTACGAATACCGCTTCGACTCACCGGTGGATGCGTTCGGCATGTTCGCGCTGGAGCGCGATCCGAAAGGCCAGCCGCTGGATTTCGCGCCGGATGGTTATTCCGGCGAGATGGGATATTTTTATCGGCAGGGTGCCGTTTATGTGCAAATCATCGCGTCGGATGTGAAACCGGAAACGCTCGCGCTGACCAAAGCCATCGCGCTCAACCGCGCGAAGGAATTGCCGGTGGACGATCACGGCCTCGCCGGCCGCCGCAAATTGCCGGCCGCCGGAATGCTCGCCGACAGCGTGTCGTTTGTGCTGGAAAACGCGCAGGGCCAGTCGGATTTCAAGGATGTGTTTCAGGCAAAATACAATTTCGACGGCGCGGTGCTGCCTTATTTCATCATGGTCACACAGCCCGACGACGCGGCCAAGGCATGGAAATCCTTCCAGGATTTTTGCGCGCGCTTCGGCAAGGCGGAGGTGCTGCCGGACGTGAACGGCGGAAAAATTTTCAGCGCCCAGGTTTTCGGCAAATGGAAAGTCGTCTATCAGCGCGAGGGCGAACTCGGCGGCGTGTTTGACGCCACCGACGCGGGCAAGGCCCAGGCGTTCATCGAAAAGTATTTGCGCGGCGAGATAAAGTGAGTAGGTTGACTAACTGAAAATATGAGCGCAACAAATCCTAACGAGCAATCGGTGAACCGGCGTGAATTTCTTGTCCGTCTCGGCATCACGGGCGCGCTCATCGCCGGCACCGGCCTCGTCGCCCGCAAGCTCTGGCAGCCGAATCATTTCGTCCCCGGTTTTGAAAAGGAAAAGGGCATGCAGCTCCGCAGCTACGCGTCGGAGATCAGCAAGGTTTTGCCGTCGCTCGCCATCGCGCACGGCACGGAACACGAGAAAACCATCCGCGCCGCGATGACCGCGCTCGGCGGCATGAATCGTTTCATCCAGCACGGCGATGTGGTGATGATCAAGCCGAACGTCGCCTTTGATCGTCCGCCCGCGCTCGCGGCCACCACGCATCCGGACGCGCTGCGCGCCGTGGCGAAACTCTGCTTCGAGGCTGGCGCGAGCAAAGTCATCGTTGCCGACAATCCGATCAATTCGCCGACCGGCTGCTTCTTCAAGAGCGGCCTCACCGCCGTGGCAGCGGAAATGAATTTGGATTTGATGTATCCGGAAACCAATTCCTTCGCGCCGCTGTCGCTCACCGGCGAAATTCTGAAGGAATGGACATTCTTCAACACGCCGTTCAAGAAGGCGACGAAAGTCATCGGCCTCGCGCCGTGCAAGGATCACAATCTTTGCCACGCTTCGATGACCACGAAAAACTGGTATGGCCTGCTCGGCGGCCGGCGGAATCAATTTCACCAGCACATTCACAGCATCGTTTCCGATTTTGCGCTGATGATGAAACCCACGCTCGTTATTCTGGACGGCATGAATGTTTTGATGAGCAACGGCCCGACCGGCGGCCGCCTCTCCGACGTGAAGCCGATGAACACCATCGTCGCCGGCACGGACATGATTGCGGTGGATGCTTACGGCTATTCGCATCTGCTCGAACGCGACATCGCGGAACTGACCTACCTCCACAAGGCGCAGGATCGTGGCCTGGGAAACATTGACTGGAAAAATACACTCTACAAAGAAGTGCAGGCGTGAAATTCAAATTCAATCCGCAAGATTTGCTCAAGCTCCGCAACGTCCGCCGCGTCGCGCAGGTGTTTTTCTTCAGCCTGTTCCTGTTTTTCGTTTTCGTCACCGACCTGCGCTATCTCAAAGGCTATCCGGTCTCGCTGTTTCTCGAACTCGATCCGCTCGTCTCCTTCGCCACTGCCATCACCACGCACACGGTTTACATGGGCCTTATGTGGAGCCTGCTGCTGATATTACCGACGCTGCTGTTCGGGCGCATTTTCTGCAACTGGATTTGTCCCTACGGCATCTTGCATCACTTCACCGGCTGGCTGCTCGGCAAACGCCGCGCCAACGAACGCGAGCGCATCGAGTCCAACCGCTACAAGAAACTGTATTCGCTGAAATACATCATCCTCATCGCGATGATCGCGGCGGCCGTCGGCGGCACGCTGCAAATCGGCTGGCTCGATCCCATCTGCCTGTTTCATCGCTCCATGAGCACGGTCATCCTGCCGGCGCTCAATCTGTTTTTCCCGTCGAGCATCTACGTCCGGCAATACTTCCACGTCGGCGCGTGGATCATCGGTTTCCTGCTGCTGTTCCTCGTCGGCATGAACGTCCTCATCCCGCGTTTTTTCTGCCGCGTGCTGTGCCCGCTCGGCGCGTTTCTTGGCACGCTCTCCTCGGTGACGCTCTGGCGCATTGACCGCGATCCCACCAAATGCGTGGACTGCGACCTCTGCCTGAAAAACTGCGAAGGCGCGTCCGATCCACAAACGCAGCTTCGGAAGAGCGAGTGTTTCGTCTGCTTCAACTGCATCGAAGACTGCCCGGAGGACGCGCTTTCGTTCAAGTTCATGCCGCCGCTCAAGCGCGAAGTCACCGCGCCCGTCGTGCCCGGCCGCCGCGCATTTCTCGGCACGTTGATCGGCCTCGGCTTTTATGCGTTTGGCCGCGCGTCCGGCGCGAGCGACCGCAACTACGATAAAAAAGTCATCCGCCCGCCCGGCTCCGTGGAGGAAAAAGATTTCCTCGACCGCTGCATCAAGTGCGACCAGTGCATCCGCACCTGCCCGACGAACGTGCTGCAGCCGGCTTGGATGGAATCCGGCATCGAAGGCATCTGGACGCCCATCCTCGACATGAAGATCGGCTCGTGCGACGTGAACTGCGTGCTCTGCGGCCAGGTTTGCCCCACCGGCGCGATCCAGCGCATCTCGATCGAAGAAAAAACCGGCACCGGGCCGTTCGTCAAAGAAGGCCCGATTAAACTCGGCACCGCGTTTTTCGACCGGGGCCGCTGCCTGCCGTGGGCCATGGAGACGCCGTGCGTCGTCTGCGAGGAAGTCTGTCCCGTGTCGCCCAAGGCCATTTTTTCGCGCGAAGTCACCATCATCAAGCGCGACGGCAATCCCATCACCCTGCGCCAGCCTTACATGGATCCCGCACTGTGCATCGGCTGTGGCATTTGCGAGCACGAATGTCCCGTCACCGACGAGGCCGCCATCCGCGTCACTGCCGTCGGCGAAACCCGTTCGCGCGAACGCCGCCTACTGATGGACGGCGGCGTGACCGGCGCCGTGATGGATCTGGAAAAACGGCAGCGCTAAAGTTGCATCAACTCGGCGACTGAACGATGGTAAACGGCGAGCCGCTTCATGGCGAAGCTCCGGTGCCAGCCAAAGACGGCGCGTTCAGGGAAAATTTCACTTGCAGCGACAAGAACATTCCAGTCTCCTGCCGGGCGGTTGGATAAAATCAAAAAAAAGAGAAACAAGTTCTGCCACTTTGTTTCTTTGCCAACAAATTCTCAAGGCGCGGATTTCCAAATCTTCACCAATCCTCCCAAGCCACATAGCAACAGTGCACTCACGGCGAACGCGCCGGCATTGGGGCTTTGGGCGGCGAACTGGAGCGCCGCCGCGCCGACCGCCGGCCCGATGAAGTTTCCCGCGCCGATGGCGGCCTCGTGGATGCCGCCGTGCTCGCTCTTGGTGTCGCTCGCATCCATCGAGTAGAACAGAGACGAATAATAAATCAGCCCGATGGCCGCGCCAAAAAAAACCTGCGCCGCGACCAGCACGGCCAGGTTGGGCGCGATGAGGATGGCCACGAACGCGAGGATGAGCAGCGCAAATGCCGTCACCAGCCAGCGGAACCGGTAGTGCCAGCCGGGCCAGCGCCACAGCAGCACGAACGCACCGAGCCGCACGAAACACCAGAGCGAGCAGACAAATCCCGCCAGCATGGGCGACATCTGGAACTTCGCGGCGATGCCCGGAATGACGGCCAGCAGCGTGTTGATGGCGATGTAGGCGAACGGGTTCGCCAGCCACGCCATGCGCTGGAAATTTTTGGCGCGCGCCGGCGAGGGCCGGTTTGCGTCGTGCGCCGGCGGTTCACTTGGTTCACCGGCACCGGCTCCGTGAATTTTTTCGAGCCAGAACACCAGCGCCAACTGCACGAGGATGAACGCCAGGGGCAGATAAAACATGCTCTGGTAGCCAAGCTTCACGATGAGCGTGCCGCCGATGAAATAGGCGGCGGCATTGGCCCCGGCCCACGTGATATTGTAGATGCCCACGGCGCGCGCGGCGTGCGCGCCTTCGCTGACGAGCGCCTCCAGCACGGGCCAGATGCAACACATGCCGATATTCACGACGCACGCGGCGGCAATCACCCCGGCCATGCTGTGAAGCTGCGAGCCGACGACGAGTCCGACGATCATGATGCCGAACCCGGTTTTCAGCGCGGTGAAATGGCCGCAGCGCTGCGCGAACCGCCCGGCCTGCCACGAGGCAAACGTGTAAATCAGGCCGATCAGCGAGGCGAGCGTGAGGTTTTCCTTGTCGTTGAACCCGAACCGGTCGCGGAACAGGAAGTAAAGGTAGTTGAAAAAAATGACCGTCGCGAAGGAGTTGAGGCCTTCGATGGTGTAACCGACCGTGCGGAATTTGCCGTTCATGACCGGGAAATCTCCTCGATGGCCTGACGGCAATACCATTTCACCGCGTCGGTCATCGGCGGCGAAAGTTTGTCCAGGTCTTCGCGAGCGCACCAGCGGATGTCGTGATGTTCCGCAGCGGCGAGCGTGGCGGTGGCACAGGCGTCCTGCCTGTGTGCGGGGTTGCCGGAACTCACAGGCGAGACGCCTGTGCCACTACGGAGCCGCGCCCAGTAAATCATGCCGATGTGTTCGTGCGTGTCGTTGATGCGATGGATGTCGAGAAAACGCGGCGCAATGAGCGCGCGGGTGCCGGGCGAAGTGGTGGGCGGACGTTCGCCAAGCAGCTCCACGTCGAGGCCGCTCTCTTCCTTCGCCTCGCGCAGCGCGGCCTGCTCCGGGTCCTCGTCCAGCTCGATGTGCCCGCCCAGCGGCAGCCACTTGTCGAGCTTGCGATGGTGGATGAGCAAAATCCTGCCGTCGTGAACAACGAAGATCGCGACTGTGAAATCAATTTTTTCGTGAATGTGGGCCATGGGGATTGACGATTGATGATTTACGATGGACGCGCCATAAAAAAATTACGGGTCCGTGGAGATTTCCAGCAGACCCGTAAGTCGGAGATCGTTGATCGCAAATGCGAATTACTTCATTTTGTCGAAAGTCTTCTGCAAAATCTGCCAGTCCTTCTGGCCGGCGAACTTGCTTTGCAACGATTGGACGATCTCGGTTTCGCGCGCGTTCTTGGTCGGCTTCTTGACCTGGTAAAGCACGCCGAAGTTGCCGGGGAAATCGGCGCTGGCGAGCTTGTAGGCCGCCATTTCGTCGGTCACGTCGTGATCCTTCGGAACTTCGTTGAACGCGCCGCCCTTGCGGGGATTCGCGGAATCGAAAGCGCCTTCGTAAAATTCCACGCATTCGCTCAAACAGTGGACGAAGCTGAAACCGTCGTGATCCATCGCGGCTTCCATCGTCGCGAGAACGTGGTTCGGATTCGAGGCCGAGGTGCGCGCGACAAACGAGGCGCCGACGGCGATGGCCTGCTTGGCCGGATTGATCGGATAATCCACCGCGCCCCAGATGTCCGTCTTGCTCTTGAAACCGAGCGGCGACGTGGGCGAGGTCTGTTTTTTGGTCAGGCCGTAGACCTGGTTGTCCATGACGACGAGCGTCATCTTGATGTTTTTGCGCGCGGTGTGCGTGAAATGGTTGCCGCCGATGGAAAACGCATCGCCATCGCCGCTGAAGGCGAAGACGTGCAAATCCGGGCGCGACAGCGAAACGCCGCTGGCAAACGGCAGCGCTCTGCCGTGGATAAAATGCGCACCGTGCGCCTGCACGAAATACGGAAACCGGCTGGAGCAGCCGATGCCGGAAATCGTTGTGATTTTTTCGTGCCAGAGCTTGCGTTTTTCAATCAGCTTGAAATACAGCGCGAGCACGGAGAAGTCGCCGCAACC
>Ga0182030_10008686_pt1 | contig 20965 bp, 14 predicted proteins | sample 812S3MmetaG_FD_121299 | JGI IMG/M metagenome (GOLD analysis project Ga0182030, IMG submission 121299) | Permafrost microbial communities from Stordalen Mire, Sweden - 812S3M metaG (Illumina Assembly) | ecosystem: Environmental > Terrestrial > Soil > Wetlands > Permafrost | place: Sweden...
CAGCAAATTGCCCGGCAAGTTCGGCGACATTGGACAAATGCGCGGCCAGCGGCTGCCATTGGCCAGAGGATTCTGGTAGTGGTGTCCCGTTTTCACCGACCGCAGTGTGCGCGTAGTATTTCACACATTTCCCCTCAAGCTGGAATGAAGAGAGCATTGTTAAATGGCAAACGCGCCGGTGACAAGCCAAATTTGTTCACAACTTTTCATATCTGCGAAAATCTTAATCGAAGAGGTGGGACAAAGGCTGTCCAACCCTAAAAATATTTTCAGATTTTTTTGGTCGAAAATTCCGCAGGTATTTCCCAGGCGATTGACATCGCACACTCGTTTGAATGTGGCGGCAGACAGCGGCTTTTCACCGCCGCTTTGCTATGTTGAAATGCCGCTGACTGCCTTGCTTTAGGCCGGCCTGACTCCGTCCGGTTCAGACCGCTTCACTCCACTGCTCTCCGCGTGAGCAAACGACCTGCGCCCGCCTGCCCGCGCTCCGTTTCGTTCCGTTCCGCAATCTGAATCCGGCGGAGACAGGCTGGGAGGGCGCGCGGCTTCGCCCGCCCAACACAAAGCAATAGCCGCGAGGCTGCGCCACGGCCAAGATCTCGGCAATAGCCGTGAGCGCGGCCAGCTTTCGTTCATTCCGCTAATCTTCCGCTACATTTCATTTCGCTCCAGAGCGCTGCAATCACAAAACTGTCCGCCCTCACTGACAAGACCAATTTTAGCCTGACCACCGCCGGTTCGTTTTCCGCTGCGCTGCATCCAAACCAGCAGGAGTCAGAACCATCCGATTTGAGCCTTTGGCGACTCTGCGAGGCTAGAGATTTTTTGGTTGGTGTTTTTGACATGGCGCGTTTTGTTTAAGCCGGGGCCGTCCGGGTCTCACCGCATGTCGCTTGCTGCTGCGCCATCTTTTTCAAGGTGTTGTTGCCCGCTGTCACGGGGCGCTTTTTTCCCGGCGACGCAGGGCATGGGCCACGCCAGCGACCCGGCTATCAGGTAACGCCCAAACTTTCGCTGTCATGTCCCATGCACGCCGGAAAAAAACCGTCGTCAGTTCAAAAAATGGCTCCGCGATGGGTGAAGCAAGCGGCATACGGCGAGACACGGACGGCGATCATCAAAAAAAAGCTTATGAAAAACAAATTAAAGATTGAAGCAGCGGCTCCAGCAAACGCCAGCCAGCTATCATCCTTCAAGGCGGTTAAGCAAACTGGTTTTGTCAGGCATTGCGCCAACCGTGGCTTGTCCACGGAAAAGGTATTGAATTGCTTGCGGACGCAGTTGCCGAGCCAATATGAATTGGCCGAGGTCGTCGGCAAATGGGTTTGGCTGGATGTTTCGCCCGCCCGCAAGCCCGGTCTGGCCAGTGTGCTTTGGGCTTTGGGTTTCCATTGGAACCAGCGGCGCGGTGTCTGGCAGCATCCGTGCGGCCGGTTTGACCCGCTTGGCAGTCATCCCACCGACCCCCGCGCCAAATATCGTTGCTATTTTCCCGCCGACATCTTGCCCGCCTGAACCTATGAATGCAGACCAATCCGCACTGGCACTGTCAGTGAAACTGTCAGTGAAGGCAGCCGCCAATAGCCGGAAATTCTGGCGGCTTAACCCAAATTGTCTTTAGTTTTCCCAACAATCTGCTAATTTCCCTTTGTCTAAATTAATGCAACAGACGTGTTTCATCTGTGCCCATCTGTGGCTCCGGGTTTTGCCGGCGAGCTGGCCGGGTGCGTGCCGAGTTGCTGGCTGCCGTCCCAGATGTAAAGCAAGCCGGACGCGCCGGTGAACAGCCCCGCGCCGAGACCGATGACCTGAAGCCACGCGGCGTAGTCGTCGGACCATTTCAAAAGAATCCACAGCACGACGGCCATTTGCAGCACCGTCGCGATTTTGCCGGTGACGCGCGGGCGCACGGTGATTTTGCCGACGACCAGCCGCACCGTGACCGCGCCGATGCCCAGCAGCAGGTCGCGGCCGATGATCGTGCCGGTGAGCCAGAGCGGAATCGTCGCCAGGCGCGGCGCGTGGTTGAAGCTCAACACCACGATGCCGGAAACCAAAAGCAATTTGTCCGCGAGCGGGTCAAGCACGGTGCCGAGTTCGCTCCATTGGTTGTAACGGCGCGCGACGTAGCCGTCCACGCCGTCGAGAATCGCCGCCACGGCAAACGAAAGCAGCGCCAGCAGCCGGTGGATTTCATTGCCCGTCTCGACGTAATACAGCACCTCGACGACAAAAAAGGGCACCAGCAGGATGCGCAGAATGGTAATTTTGTTGGCAGTCGTCATCCACGGAGGAGGGTGCCATGAAGTTCGTGAATTGACACGAACGATTTCCGACGGCGTCGCCGTGGCTTCAATCGGCAACGGGCTTTGGCTCGGTCGTCAATTTGCCTTGCGGCCAATAAGGTTTGCGGAAGGCGTCGGTGAAGTCGTAGCCGTTTTGAAAATCCGCGCGCGAATCCTTGTCCGTGGCCGCGAGCAGGCGGTTTTCGACCATGTTGAAAACGAGTTCGCCAAAATCCTTGCAACCCGTCACGCCCCATTCCGCCAGCACCGTCGCGGTCATCGGGCCGAACTGCTGGAGCGCGTATTGCCGCAGGCCGTCGAGCAGTTCCTGGCCGGTCACATGGCGGACCTTGCCCTTGTTTTCCTTGGTGATGAGCTTCTGCGTGAATTCCAGCGCCTCGCGGAGAAAATGGTAGGCGTCGCGCGCGTAACGCGGGTCACGCGCGAGAATCAAATCCACCGCTTCATCAAAATTAACGGTTTGCATAATCAAGGTCGGGCTGGCTGAACCACCACGGGCGTGGGCGGATGCGCGGCGCGATACGTCTTGACCGCCCAGCCGGTCAACAACATTCCCACGATGACGCCGAGCACCAACTGCTCTTGTTTCGTCAGCCAATTCATCCCACCAATGTAACGCAGCCGCCGCCGTCGGGCAATAACGATGCGAGCCGGGTTTGGCCTCCGCTCAATTCCCAACGTCAAGCCGGCGAGGTTCCCGACTTGGAAAGCTATTTTGGTGACTCCCAAGACCATTCTGGTGACTACCACCGGAGTTTTGGTGATTACCGGAATGGTTTTGGTAATCGTCGGAATGATTCTGATGATCATGGAAACTCCGGGAATGATTATCGGAACGGTTTTAGTAATCATGGAAACGATTCCGATGATTACTGGAATGGTTTTAGTAATCGTGGAAACTCCAGCGATGATTACTGGAACGATTTCCATTACAATGGAAACTCTTGGGATAATTACTGGAATGATTTCCATTATAATGAAAATCATTTTCCAAGTCATCCCGGCGGCGGTTTTAGTAGTGTCCTAATTTGGTGGGGCGAGCGTCCTCGCGAGCCGCTTAAACCCAAGGCTCACGACGGCTCGCGAGGACGCTCCCCCACCGGTTTTTTGAGATTAGGACACTGCCGCAGTTTTAACCGTAAACATGGCCGAAACCATCTTATTTGAAGCGGTTTAGCTCAAAATGTCTCAAACTGCGACAATTTGCGCCGCCAAAACCGCCTTGAATGGCGAAGGAGCGCAGAGAGAAAGGACGGCGATGGGCCAAACCCGCCGGGCTGACCTCAAGCGGCGGAGGGCCGCCGCAGTCCCGGACGCTGGCGCGTTGACAGCCAGCTCTCGCACCGCGCGGAGCGTCTTGGAGCAGCGGTGGCCCTCTGGCGCTTGGGACTCGCGGATTAAGCGGGAATGGCGTGTAGCGTCGAACCTGTGGCTCGATTCGTTCGCGGCCGGCGTTGCCATTTATGGGTGGCGCAAGGTTTTTTGCCGGCGGCCCGCTATCACCAGAATTGTGGAGGGATTATTTTTTCAGGATGCGGTAGAGTAGGGGTAATTCAGCTTGAAAAGACAACTTTCATTCCCCGTGGCCAAGATGACGCTGGTGCTGGTGTTTGGTTTGCTGGGCTGGCTGAATGTCCAGGCCCAGCCGCTCGCTTTTCCCGGCGCGCTCGGCTTCGGTGCATACGCCGTGGGCGGCCGCAATGGCTCGGTGTATCACGTGACCACTTTGGCGGACAGCGGCACCGGCTCGTTCCGCGACGCGGTGAGCCACAGCGGGCGCACGATTGTTTTTGACGTGGGCGGTTATATCAGCCTGGCGTCAGCGGTGTCGTGCAGCAGCAGTCTCACCATCGCCGGCCAGACCGCGCCGGGCGGGGGCATCGGCATCAAAGGCGGGGAAGTTTCCTTTTCTGGCCGCACTAATATTATATGCCGTTTTATCCGCATCCGGCCCGGCAGCGATACGGCGAGCACGGGCGATGATTGCCTGAGCCTTTACCTGGCGACCAACTGCATCCTCGACCACGTCTCGCTGGAGTTCGGCCCGTGGAACAACATTGACGCGGTGACGGCCAATAACATCACGGTGCAATACTGCATTGACGCCAATCCGATCAACCAGCAGTTCGGCGCGCACACGGAGAATGTGGGCGCGAACTTTTCCTGGTTCTATAATATTTTCGCCAATTCGCATAACCGGAATCCGCTGGCCAAGATCAACACGGTCTTCATCAATAACATTGAATACAACAATTCCGCCGGCTACACCACGCACACCAGCACGAGGTTCAAGCATGACATCGTGAACAATTACTTCATTGACGGGCCGGCGAGCGGGGGAGATTTCCCGTGGTATCAGATTGATAAAAACCAGAGCATTTATTATTCGGGCAATCTGCATGACTCGGACCAGAACAGCACGCTCAACGGCAGCAGCACGACGCCCTATTGGTATCAGGGCACCGGCACCGTGCTCGCGGTGCCGTGGTCAACGTGGACCACGAATGTTCCCATCTACAGCCCCGCCGCCGCCTACCGTTTGGCGGTGTCCGGCGCTGGCGCGCTGCCGCATGATGAGTTGGATGGTTTGCTCATCAGCCAAATCAATACGCTCGGCAACGGCAGCACGGGCACCGGCGCCGGCACGGCGGGGCCGAACGGCGGACTTTACACCAGCCAGACTTCCACCGGTCTGGGCAACAACGGCTACGGCACCATCACCGGCGGCGCGACGCCGGTGGATTCCGACGGCGACGGGATGCCGGATTATTGGGAGCTGGCCACCGGCTCCGATCCCGCCGTCGCCAACAGCCTCACCAACACCGCCGACGGCTACACGCTGCTGGAACATTATTTGAACTGGCTCGCCGCGCCGCACGCCGTGGTGCAGACAAATTCAGCCGTGGATGTTGACCTCACGCAATACGCCGACGGGTTTGCCGCCAATGCCACCTACGCCGTCAGCGGCGGCAGCAACGGCGTGGTGACGCTCACCGGCGGCACCACCGCGCATTTTGTGCCGAACAATAATTTCACCGGCCTCGGCAGTTTTGTGTTCACCATCAACGACGGCGTGGTGCTCACCAACATCGTGACCGTGCTCGTCACGCCGGCGGCCGCGCCGCAGGATTTGACGTGGCACGGCGACGGTGCCGGCAACATTTGGAACACGACCAACACGCTTTGGCTCAACCCCACGAACGCCGCGACGTTTCACACGGGCGACACCGTCACGTTTGACGACACCGGCTCCAATGCGCCGTTCGTCAACATCATCGGTTCGGTCGCGCCGGCATCCCTCACCGTGGCGGCGGCGAAAAATTATATTTTCGGCGGCAGCGGAGTGATTTCCGGCGTGGGTTTGCTCACTCAATCCGGCACCGGTTCGCTCACTATCAGCAACGCCAATACCTTCACCGGCGGCGTGGATGTGCAGGGCGGCGTGCTCAATGTCGGCAACGGCGGCAACCTCGGCAGCGGCACGTTGACGCTGGAAAACGCGACGCTGAATTCACTCTACAATTCCACGACCACGCTCACGCTGTCCGGTGCCGTCAATGTTCCGTCCGGTGACACCAGCACGGTGAATCTGTCGCCGCGCATGACGCTCACCGGTCTGGCTGGCGACGGCACGCTGAACCTCACCGTGCCCGGCGGCACGTTCAAATATGAGAACCTTTACGGCACGTTCGCCAACTTCACCGGCACGCTGAATGTCACCGGCCTGGTGGCCGGCGCGATGATTACCGCGTATTTCAACGGCGGCGGTTTCGACGGCGGCCTGGGCGGCGCGGTGGTGAACCTCGTGAACGTCGGCCTCATCGGGCAGGATAATTCCGGCGGCAACACGCTCAACCTCGGCGCACTGAACGGCGACGCGGCGAGCAGTCTGGCCGGTTCCGGTTACGCCGGGCCGCTGACCTATTCCATCGGCGCGCTGAACCTCGACAGCGTTTTCGCCGGCGTCATCACCAACACCGCCAGCACCAACCGCATTGTCAAAGTCGGCAGCGGCACGCTGACCTTGAGCGGCAACAGCCTTTTTGCGGGCAGCACCACCGTGAGCGCCGGCACCCTCCGCGTCAACGGCAGCCTCGGCGGCAACAACGTCGTCACCGTGGCCAGCGGCGCGAAATTGTCCGGCATCGGCGCGCTGAACGGCGGCGTGGTCGTCAGTTCCGGCGGCGCGATTTCGCCCGGCAGCGGCATTGGCAGCGCCGGCACGCTTACGGTCAGCAACAATCTTTCGCTGACCACGCCGACGTTGTATTTTGATTTGTCGAGTTCGCCGGCGGGCGCGAACGACAAGATTTTGCTGAATGGCGGGGCGCTGCTGATGAGCGGCGCGCAGACCTTTCAATTCAATTTGCTCAACGGCGCGCTCGGCAACGGCACCTACGATTTGATTGACGGCCCGACGAACAACACCGCCTCCAGCGTCACGCTGGCGAACAATCTTCCCGCCGGCGCGCGGCAGACGTTCAGCCTGTCGCGCCCGGCTTCCGGCAGCAGCACCGGCTATGTCTGGCTGGTCGTCTCCGGTTCGCCGGCGGCAAATTTGATCTGGCAGGGCACGAACGGCAGTGCTTGGGACAACGTCACGACGAATTGGTTGAACGGTGCCGTCGCGGATAAATTTTACAACGTGGACACCGTCACATTCAACGACACCTCGACCAACGGCGCGGTTTCGCTGACCGGCACTTGCCAGCCTGGCGCGCTGCTCGTCACCAATAATTCACTCGCCTACACGCTCGGCGGCAGCGGCGCGTTGACGGGTTCGGGCACGCTGACGAAGGCCGGTTCCGGCACACTCACGATAAGCACGACCAACAGTTCCTACACCGGCAACATCTTTTTGACCGGCGGCGCGACCTGGGCCAGCGTCGGCGCGAACCTCGGCAGCGGCACATTGAACATCAGTGGCGGAGCGAGTTTCAACCTGCCTTCCGGCGAAGGCCTGGCGCTGCCGATTTTCATTCCCGCCGGGCAGACGGGGACAGTGTATTCCGCCGGGCTGGGCAACAGTGTTTCCGGCGTCATTTCTTGCGGCGACAGCAACAGCGTGCTCAATCTCTCCAGCGGTGTCAGCTTTAGCGGCACGAGTTCCAGCCAGTTCGATAATTTCACCGGCACCATCAACATTCCCGTTGGCGGGTCATTAAGATATTCGCCCAATGCCAGCGGCAACACCTATGGCTCGTTGAATTCCACACTCGTCATCAATGGCACTTTGTGGCCGCGCAATGCCGGCAATACGATTCAACTCGGCGCGTTCAGCGGCTCCGGCATGCTCTCCGGCCCGCAATCCGCCGCCGGCACCGGCGACACGCTTTACATCTTCGGCGGCAACAACGCCAACGCCAGTTTCTCCGGCGTCATCAGCAGCAACACCGCCTTGGCTGGCAGCGCCGTCATCATCAGCAAAATCGGCACTGGCACGCTCACGCTCGGCGGCAACAACACCTACACCGGCGGCACGACGGTGAACGCCGGCACGCTGTGCGTCACCAATGTCACCGGCAGCGCCACCGGCACGAACGACATGGAAATCATGGCCGGTGCCACGCTCGCCGGCAACGGCAGCATCGGCAGCGCGACCACCGTGGACGATTTTGCCACGCTGGCACCCGGCAATCCCGTCGGCCCGCTCACCTTCACCAGCGATCTCACCTTGAGCGACAATTCCATTTTGCCGTTCGCCCTCGGCGCGAGCAGTGATCTCGTCACGGTCGGCGGTGATTTATTTCTCACCGGCAAATTGAGCGTCACCAACGCCGCCGGCTTTGGCGCGGGCAGCTACCCGCTGTTCACCTGCGCGGGCACGCTGACGTTTGACAACCTGGTGCTCGTCTCCGCGCCCGCCGGCTACAGTTACCGCTTCGACACCAACACCGCCGGCGTGGTGAACCTTGTCGTTTCACAGCCGAAGTTTGGAAATATTCATGCGACCGCGAGCGGTTTGGTGATGAGCGGTTCCGGCGGAGCTGCCAGCGCCAGTTTTTATCTTCTGAATTCGACCAACCTGACCAAGCCCTTGGGCTTCTGGACCCGGCTGCTGACGAACCAATTCGACGCCAGCGGCAACTTTATTTTCACCAACGGGTTGAACTCAAATTTTTCGCAGAGCTTCTATCGGTTGCAGATGCCGTGAGCCGGCGGAAGGGCACTCCCCTAAATGTGGTATTGTGCGAATTGCTGGCGACGCATAATTTTGCGGAAAACCAAAAGCTGACTGGTCGTCAGACCGGATGTGCGAGAACCAGGAACAGGCTCCCGGTAATTTTTTAATCAAAAACAATAGAACCGGTTTTTGCCGGAGGGCATGACGAATATTTTCCGTCGGCATTTGAAATAACAGCGTGGCTGACAGACAGCCGCCACCAACCCCAAACTGGAGCGAACAAAATGAGCGAAACAACGAATACGGCAACGGGAACCAACAAAGCCGGCTACAACCGCTTCCTGCTGCTGGTGGCGGGACTTGGCGGGCTGCTTTACGGTATTGATATTGGCGTGATTGATCCGGCGCTGCCGTATTTGAACCGGGCGATCAAATTGACGGAACAGCAAACCTCTTACATCGTCGCGGCGGTATTGGCGGGATCGTTGCTGGGATCCGTGATTGCCGGCCTTTTTGCGGACTGGCTGGGGCGGAAGAAAATGATGATTGTAAGCGGATTGATGTTCGTAGCCAGCGTGGGAATTATTTTCACCAGTCAAAGTTATGTGCCGCTGATGCTGGGTCGCTTGTTGCAAGGGACGAGCGGCGGCGTGATAGCGGTGGTGGTGCCGCTGTATCTGGCGGAATCGCTGGTGGCACGGAATCGCGGCTCCGGCACGGCGATTTTTCAGTTCATGCTGACCTTTGGAATTGTGCTGGCGGCGTTTGTGGGGCGCTATTTCATCGGAACTGCGGAAGCCGCAATCGAAGCGGCGGGCAGTAATCAATCGGCAATACTGGCAGCTTCGGATCATGCTTGGCGCGGGATGTTTTTGACGGTGATGTATCCCGGAATTCTTTTTCTGTTGGGCAGCTTCATCATTTGTGAATCGCCACGGTGGCTGTTTCGGCGGGGAAAACTGGATGCGGCCCGCGCAGGGCTTTTGAAATCTCGCAGACCGGAAGAAGCGGAAATGGAGATGAAAGAAATGGCGGATTCGTTGGCGCACGAACGGTTGAAACCGCAGACGACTTTCGCGGAATCAATGGGTGAAATTTTCACGCAACGAAAATATGTGATTCCGTTCATACTGGCGTGCATCATTCTTGGATGTAATCAGGCGACCGGCATCAATTCCATCTTGCAGTTCATGACCACAATTCTCCAGCAGGCCGGCCTCGGCGCGCTGGCGGCATCGGACAGCGGCACGGCAATCAAGATTCTTAACTGTGTGATGACAATTGTGGCGGTGCTGCTGGTCGAACGGAAGGGTCGCACGTTTCTGCTCAAGCTCGGAACTTCCGGTATTATCATTTCATTGGTGGCGCTGGCGGCGGTGTTTTACAGCGTCGAATCAAAACGCCAGAACGTGAATCAGGAAGTGACCGCCATGATCAAGGACAACACGCTGGAACTGGACATCACAAAAGTAAAATTTGCCAGCCAGCCTGCCGGAGAACCGATACAAATCAGTTTGTTGTCCAACTATGGCAACAAGCAACAGGTGTCCACAGCCTTCATGCCGACGGTGGAATCAGCCAAAGTTTTGGAATCGGCGGCAAATATTTTAAGCAAGCTGACCGCTGCGGACCAGGCTTTGCTGGATCAATCAAAAAATCTGAAAGCCAAGGGACTTGAAAATCTCAACGAGCAGGAAAAATCGGTGGTGGATCAGGCGCAGAAGGTTCTGGCCGCACTCACCAAGGCGGATCGCGACACTTTGGCGAATGCTCTCAAAATCAAGCAGAGTCAAATCATCAGTATCAAACCGGATGACAAGGACAAGGAAAATGCCGGCAAGCCGCTGGAAATCAAACGCGCCAAGATCGGGCCGATTCCCAGCAAGCAAAACGGCATTCTGGCCACGATTTGCATCGCGTTCTTTATCGCGTCATTCTCGGTTGGGCCAGGCGTGTGCGTTTGGCTCGCGCTGTCCGAATTGATGCCCACGCGGATTCGCTCTGCCGGCATGGGGATCGCCTTGCTGGTCAATCAAGGAGTTTCCACCTCGATTGCTGCGGTGTTTCTGCCGATGGTCGGGAATTATGGTTACTATGCCATGTTCCTTTTTTGGGCCGGCTGCACGGTGATTTATTTCATCACCGCCGCGTTCTTTCTGCCGGAGACGAAGGGCAAGACGCTGGAAGAAATCGAGGAACACTTTGAAGGTAAATAATCTTGAAATCATCACCACCAAAACACAAATGAAAACCCGATTCTCCACCGCGTTTTGTGCAATGTTCTTTTGCGTGTCAGCCGCGCTGGCCGTCAACGAACCGGCCATCATCCCGCTGCCGCAAAACCTGACGCGGCTTGATGGCGCGTTCAAGCTCACGCCGAACACGCGCCTTTATACCGACCCGGCTTCGATGGACACCGGCGGTTTTCTGGCCGAGCAGCTTCGGAAGTCCACCGGCGGGCGGTTTCGGATCAGCGGGAAAACCACGCCGGATTTGGAGACCAAAATCGCCGACGGAATTCTGCTGACGACGAAAGATGCCGATGCCGCGCTCGGTCAGGAAGGTTATGAACTGGTGGTCAGCACCAACAGCGTTGTCATCCGCGCACCGTCGCAGGCGGGTTTGTTTTACGGCGTGCAAACTTTGTTGCAATTGCTGCCGCCGGAAATTTTCTCCGCGAAGACCGTGAAAGATTTCGACTGGCAGATTCCCTGCGTCAAAATCACCGACTCGCCGCGCTTCGGTTGGCGCGGGCTGATGCTTGACGTGAGCCGGCATTTTTTCACGAAGGACGAAGTGAAGCAGTTGCTCGATGCGATGGCGCTGCACAAGCTCAACACGTATCACTGGCATCTGGTGGACGACAACGGCTGGCGCATCGAAATAAAAAAATATCCGAAGCTCACCGCAGTCGGTGCGTGGCGCGGCGGCCTGGGCTTTGGTTTGCCGACGAATTCGACAACCGCTTACGGCCCGGACGGCCGCTACGGCGGATTTTACACGCAGGACGACATTCGCGAGGTCGTGGCTTACGCGGAAAAATTGCATATCACCATCGTTCCCGAAATCGAAATGCCCGGTCATTCGCTCGCCGCGCTTTCGGCATATCCTGAATTCGGCACTGGCGACGGACCGTTTGTCGTGCCGCTCAAGGGCGGCGTGAATCCCGGTATTTATTCGCCGGCCAAAGCGGGCACGTTTCAGTTTCTGGACGACGTGCTGACGGAGGTGGCGCAACTGTTTCCGTCAAAATACATTCACATCGGTGGCGACGAAGTTCCGAAAGGTCCGTGGAAAAATGACGCAGCGTGCCAGGCATTGATGAAAGAAGAAGGGCTGAAAAACGAGGAGGAGTTGCAAAGCTGGTTCATCCGTCGCGTTGAAAAAATTGTCAATGCCAAGGGCAAAACGATTCTCGGCTGGAGCGAAATATTGCAGGGCGGCCTCGCGCAAAACGCGGCGGTGATGGACTGGATCGGTGGCGGCCGCGAAGCCGCGAGCCAGGGTCATGACGTCGTGATGACGCCGACTTCATATTGCTATTTTGATTATTATCAGGGACAGGATCACAGCGTCGAGCCGCGCGCCATCGGCGGTTATCTGCCGCTGCAAAAAGTTTATTCGTTCGAGCCGGTGCCAGCGAAACTCGCGCCCGAAATGCAAAAACACATCCTCGGCGGACAGGGCAACGTGTGGACCGAATACATTCCAAATTTCAAGCAAGTGGAATACATGGCGTTCCCGCGTTTGTCCGCTTTGGCCGAAGTCACCTGGTCGCCGAAAGAGTCGCGCAATTTTGATGATTTCATTCGCCGTTTGAAAACCGACAACCAGCGGCTGGACCAGCTCGGCGTGAGTTATCGTCTTTACCGGCCCGACACCCGGACGCAAATCGGCGGCTGGAAACCGGCGCAAATCAAAAACGAAATGTCGCCGCTCGAATGGGACGTGACGAAAAATGTGACCGCTGCCGGCAACTGCCGCGTCACCCTTGAATACACCGCCGGCGCTTGCGGCATTGACATCGCGTGGGTTGCGCTGCTCGAAGATGACAAGGAAATTTCCCGCGACACGCACGACGGTTTCACTGGTTCGAGTCCGCGCAAACCGGTTTATTCGCTCGACGTGCCCGCACCGAAGCCGGGCGCGCGTTACACGCTCCGCGCGCAGGTCGCTGGCTCCGGTGGCACGGATTCCACCGGCAATTTATTTTGGGATTTGAAGCCGGCGGCCAAATAATTTTATGGATCTCAAGTTAAAAGTTGTTCCCCCGCTTGATCCTGGATTTCAGCCGGCTGTGCTGTTTGACCGCCAATACATTGCCGCCGCGAAAGCTGCCGGTGATGCCGTTCCACTCGTCATCGGCCTAGAACGCGAAAATGGTTTGCTCTCGCGTTTTGAAACCGTCGTTCGTCCGGCTGCCGACGCCGACACGCTCCGCTACGTCGAACGCACGGTGAAATTTCTGCTCTGGGCCTGGGGCGGTTGGAAGCTGCATTTCGGCGGCCCGAAAATTATCGGCCAGCAGATTGCGAAAATTTATTCCGCCAAGGGCGCGCGGAAATTTGACTACGAAATGATGGCGCTCGCCTACGGAAAAAAATTTCAAGTCGTGCTGACCACGGCGGCGAAAGTTCCCAAGACCAAGGAAATGCAGATCGCCGCTGGCGGTCATCTGAAAGGCTGCCGCATCGGCTTCGATCTGGGCGCGAGCGATTACAAAGTTTCCGCCGTCGTGGATGGCGACGCGATTTTCACCGAGGAGCAGCCGTGGGATCCGAAAACGCAGGCCGATCCCGGCTATCATTATCACAACATTTCCGCCGCGTTGCACCGCGCCGCCGCGCGCCTGCCGCGCGTGGACGCCATCGGCGGCAGTTCCGCCGGTATCATTGTGGACAATGAAATCCGCGTGGCCTCGCTGCTGCGCGCCGTGCCAAAAAAAGATTTTCCAAAAGCGGCGGGCGTGTTCAAGCGCGTCCAAAAGGAATGGAACGTGCCGGTGGTCGTGATGAACGACGGCGATGTGACGGCGCTGGCCGGCGCGCTTTCGCTTCGGCAGAAAGGGATGCTTGGCATCGCGATGGGATCGAGCGAGGCGGCGGGCTTCATGGACAACCAGGGCCGCATTCTCGGCTGGCTGAACGAGCTGGCGTTCGCGCCGGTAGATTACAATCCCGCCGCCGCCGCCGCCGATGAATGGTCCGGTGACGCCGGCGTGGGCGCGCTGTATTTTTCGCAGCAGGCGGTCAACAAGCTTTTGCCCGCCGCTAAAATTTCGCTGCCGGAAAAAATGGGTTTGCCCGAGCGGCTCAAAGAAGTTCAGGCGCTGATGGCGAAAGGTGACGCGCGCGCCGCGAAAATTTACGAGACCATCGGCGTGTATCTCGGCTACACCATCGCGCATTACGCGGCGTTTTACGATTACAAGCACATGCTCATCCTCGGCCGCGTCACGACCGGCAAGGGCGGCGACATCGTCATCGCCAAAGCGCGCGAAGTGTTGAAAGCCGAGTTTCCCGAAATCGCCGCGAAAATCCAGATTCACGTTCCCGACGAAAAATCCCGGCGCGTCGGCCAGGCGGTGGCGGCGGCGAGTTTGCCGGAAATCAAACGCAAAAAATAATTTTATGAAACTGCATCAATCCACCACGCAGATTTTTGTGCCGAACAACAAGCCCGTCGCGGACGCGCTCAAACGCATCACGCACCTCGGCATCGGCGCGCACCAGGACGATCTGGAATTCATGGCATTCCACGGCATCCTCGAATGTTTTGCGAACGAGCAGAAATGGTTTGGCGGCGTCACCTGCACCAACGGCGCGGGTAGCTCACGCACCGGTGCGTATGAAAAATATTCCGACGCGCAAATGATGGCGGTTCGCCGCAGGGAGCAGAACAACGCCGCCATTGTTGGGCAATATGGTGTGATGTTTCAGTTGGATTATCCCAGCAGCGCGATCAAGAGCGCGACCGACCCGTCACTAAAAAATGATTTGAAGGAAATTCTCACCGCGACGCAGCCGGAAGTGGTTTACACGCACAATTTGGCGGACAAGCATGACACGCACATCGGCGTGGTCATCGCGGCGTTGCAGGCGATGCGCGAATTGCCGCGCGAGCAGCGTCCGAAAAAGGTCATCGGCTGTGAAGTCTGGCGCAACCTTGACTGGCTGAACGACACGGAAAAAGTTTTGATGGACGTGAGCGGCCACGACAATCTCGCGGCGGCATTGAACGGCGTGTTTGATTCGCAGATTGCCGGCGGCAAGCGCTACGACCTAGCCACGCTCGGCCGGCGGGCGGGCAACGCGACATTCTTCGAGTCGCACGCGACGGACGCGGCGAATCAGCTAATCTTCGGCATGGACCTGACGCCGGTGGTCGCCGACGAGTCAAAGGACATCGTGGAGTTTGTCTGCGGATTCATTGACCGCTTCAACGCGGATGTGAAAACGAAACTGGGCAAGCGGCTCGGAAAAATCTGATTATGGAAATCATCATTCAACCCACGCCAGAAGCGGCGACGGCGATTGCCGCACGTTTGGTGGCCGGCATGATCTGCAACAAAAACGGCTGCGTGCTGGGCTTGGCGACGGGCAGCACGCCGGTGCTGCTTTACCGCGAGCTGATTGCGATGAAGTTCGACTGGCGCAAGGTGACTACGTTTAATCTCGATGAATACATCGGTTTGGCGCCGGAACACAGCCAGTCGTATCACAGCTTCATGCGGGAGAATTTATTTCAGCACGTCAACATCGCGAAGAAAAATGTGAATATCCCCGATGGACTGGCGAAGGATGTTCCGAAATTTTGCGCGAAATATGAAAAACAGATTCGCGCAGCGGGCGGAATTGATTTGCAGGTGCTCGGCATCGGCACGGACGGGCACATCGGCTTCAACGAGCCGACCTCATCGCTCGCCTCGCGGACGCGAATCAAGACTTTGACGCCGCAGACACGCAAGGACAACGCGCGGTTTTTCGGCTGCGAAGAAGCGGTGCCGCATCATTGCATCACGATGGGCATCGGCACAATTCTTGATGCGCGACACAATTTGCTGCTGGCGTTTGGCAAAAATAAGGCGCGTGCCATCGCCGAGGCGGTGGAAGGGCCGATCACGGCGATGAACCCGGCGAGCGTTTTGCAACTGCATCCGAAAACCACCGTGTGCCTCGACGAGGCGGCGGCTTCGGAATTGAAACTGACGGAATATTACCGCTGGGTTTTTGACAACAAGCCCGACTGGCAAAAGATTTGATATGAGCGAAAAACCGAAGCATAACCTGCGCGCCGTCGCGCAGCAGTTCCAGATTGCCGGCGAGTTTCTGGAGGCCGCGCCGTATGGCAGCGGCCACATCAATGACACTTACTGCGTCGGCTTCAATCAAGGCGGCACGCGCGTCCGCTATATTTTCCAGCGTATTAACCACAACATTTTTAAGCAGCCCGTGGCGCTCATGGAAAATGTCCAGCGGGTTACGGCGCATCTGGCGGGCAAGGTGGCGGGCGAACCTGATTCCAGCCGCCGCGTGCTGACGCTGATACCGGCTCGTGATGGCACGGCGTTTTTCCGCGACGACGCGGGCAATGTCTGGCGCGTTTATATTTTCATCGAGGCTGCGCGCGGCTACGACGCGGTGGAAAATCCCGCGCAGGCGCTGTCGGCGGCGCAGGCATTTGGACGGTTTCAAAAGCTGCTGGCCGATTTGCCCGCACCGCGTTTGAACGACACGATTCCTGATTTTCATCACACCCCGAAACGCTTTGCCACTTTGGAAAAAGCGATTGAAGCTGATGCGGTAAATCGCGCGAAGCTGGCGCAGGCGGAAATTGAATTCGCCTTGCGCCACGAGGCGATTTGCAGCGTGCTGCTCGATGCGAAACTGCCGGAGCGCGTCACGCACAACGACACGAAGTTCAACAACGTGCTGCTTGATGACGCGACGGGCGAGGGGATTTGCGTGATTGATCTGGACACGGTGATGCCCGGCCTGGCGCTCTACGATTTCGGCGACATGGTGCGGACGACGACCAGCCCGGCGAAAGAAGATGAGCGCGATTTGTCGAAGGTGACGATGCAGTTTCCGATGTTCGAGGCGCTGGCGCGCGGCTACTTGAGTTTAGCGGCGGAATTTCTGACGCCAACGGAGAAAAAGTTCCTCCCGTTTTCCGGCAAGCTCATCACGTTTGAAATCGGCATCCGTTTCCTGACGGATTTTCTGGCTGGCGACACTTATTTCAAAGTGCATCGCGAAGGACACAATCTCGACCGTTGCCGCACGCAGTTCAAACTGGTCGAATCCATCGAACAGCAGGAAGAAAAAATGAATCAACTGGTGGAGAAAATATAATGAGAATTCTGGTCACCGGCGGCGCGGGTTTCATTGGCAGCCACATTGTCGAGCATTTCCAAGGCAACGCCGAGGTGCGCGTGCTGGATAATTTGCGTTCCGGTTTCAAACACAACCTGGCGGGTTTCAAACACGAATTCATCGCGGCTTCGATTTTGGATCGCGACGCCGTGCGCAAGGCGGTGCAGGGTGTGGATTACATTTTCCATCTCGCCGCGATGATCAGCGTGCCGGAATCCATGGCCAAGCCGATTGAGTGCAATGAAATCAATGCGGCTGGCACGCTCGTGGTTTTGGAAGAAGCGGCAAAAGCCGGTGTGAAAAAACTGACGCTGAGCACGTCCGCCGCGATTTATGGCGACAATCCGGCGGTGCCGAAATATGAAACGATGCTGGCCGAGCCGAAAAGTCCCTACGCCATCACCAAGCTCGACGGCGAGTTTTATTGCAAGATGTTCGCCGACGAAGGCCGGTTGCAAACCGCGTGTCTGCGCTACTTCAACGTCTTAGGCCCGCGCCAGGATCCGAAAAGCCAGTATGCCGCTGCCGTGCCGATCTTCATTGATCGCGCGGTGAAAAATCTGCCGATCACGATTTACGGTGATGGCGAGCAAACGCGCGATTTTATTTTTGTGAAAGACATCGTGGCGGCGAATGTTTTTTTTGCGACGCATTCCAAAGCCACCGGCGTTTTCAATGTGGCTTACGGAAAAAAAATCACCATCAAGGAGCTGGCGCAAAAAATCGTCGCGCTGACGAATTCAAAATCGGAAATCAAGCACGCGCCGGAGCGGGCAGGGGACGTGAAACATTCGCTGGCGGCGATTGACAAGCTGCGCGCGGCGGGTTTCACCCCGACGAGCACTTTTGCCGATGGACTCGCGGCGACCATCCAGTTTTTTCAAAACAAGGCCAAATAAAATTATGAAACACACCGGGAAATTTTTTTTTGCAACGTCCTTTTTGGGCGCGTCGCTTTTCGCCGTTGCGCCGTTGCGGGCGGCGGACTTCACTCTGGAAAATGACCAGGTGTCCGTCTCCTGCGTCACGAAAGGCGGACAGCTTTTGCCCGGCTCGTTGCGTGACAAAAGAACCGGCGAGGCGGTGAAGCTCGGCGGCGAATTGTTCAGCCTGGTGCTGACGAACGGCGGCTATTTGCACGCCGACGAATTCAAGCTCGTCGGCAAGCCGCGCGTCGAGCCGCTGCCGGTGAATCTTGGCGCGTCGCAGCGGGCGGAGCAGTTGCCGGGCAAGGAACTGGTCGCGGATTTGAAAAGCGCGAATGGCAATTTGACGGTGTCGTGGCGAGCCGTTTTGCGCGACGGATCGAGGTATTTGCGGCAGGAATTCACTTTCACGGCCGGCAAAAAAGAAGTGCCGCTGAACGGCATTCTGCTTATGGAAATGAATCTGCCCGGTGCCCATGCCACGGGCACGGTGGACGGTTCGCCGGTGGCGACGGAGACGGTTTTTTTCGGCGCGGAACATCCGCTGTCTGTAAATCGCGGTGAAATGGGTTTTGTCCGCTGCTTCCTGCCGCGCGGCGCGTCGTTGCTGCCGGGCGAAAGCTACGCTTGTTCATCGGTCGCCGGTTTTGTGGCGAAAGGCCAGTTGCGCCGGGATTTTCTGACTTATCTCGAACGCGAACGCGCGCATCCTTACCGGCCGTTTTTGCATTACAACTCCTGGTATGACATCGGCTATTTCAGCAAATACGACGAGAAGGCGGCGCTGAATGTCATCAATACTTTCGGCGAAGAGCTGACGGTGAAGCGCGGCGTGAAGCTGGATTCATTTTTGTTCGACGACGGCTGGGACGACCCGGCGACGCTGTGGCACTTTGACAAAACAAATTTCCCCAACGGCTTTGCGCCGATTCAAGCGGCGGCGGCGAAATACGGTGCGGCACCGGGCATCTGGCTTTCGCCGTGGGGCGGCTATGGCCATCCGCACGAGTTGCGCGTCCAGTTTGGCAAAGCGCAGGGCTTTGAAACGCGCGATGATAATTTCACGTTGGCCGGGCCGAAGTATTACGAGCGTTTTCGTGGGCTGTGCGTGGACGTGGTGAAAAACTACGGCATCAATCAGTTCAAGTTTGATGGCATCGGCCAGAACACCGGCACGGGCGGCGGCGGCGCGCAACGGGATTTTGACGCGATGCTTAAACTGATCGCCGAGCTGCGGTCACTCAAGCCGGACATTTACATTAACCAGACCACCGGCACTTGGCCGTCGCCGTTCTGGCTGTTGTATGCGGATTCCATCTGGCGCGGCGGCGAGGATCACGATTTCATGTCCGGCACGGCCCCGTGGCGCGAGCGCTGGATTTCTTACAAGGACAATGACGTTCACGACGAGGTGGTGGGCCGGAGCGATTTGTATCCGCTCAATTCGCTGATGCTGCACGGCATCATTTACGCGAAGTCGGCGCACGACATAAATAACGACACGAACAATATTTTGAAGTCGGAAATCCGCGCGTTTTTTGGCAACGGCACGCAGTTGCAGGAAATGTATATCACGCCGGCGCTGATGACGCAGGAAAACTGGGACGATCTGGCCGAGGCAGCAAAATGGTCGCGCGCCAACGCCGACACGCTGGTGGACACGCACTGGATTGGCGGGTCGCCGGAAGACCGCTCGGTGTATGGCTGGGCTTCGTGGTCGCCGAAAAAGGGGATTTTAACTTTGCGCAATCCGCTGGCGCGCGCGGCGGAAATAAAAATTGATCCGGCGAAAGTTTTTGAGCTGCCGGAAGGCGCGGCAAAAAATTATTCCATTGCCAATCCATTCAAGGATCAAACGGTGGCCGTCACGAGCCTTGCCGCCGGAACGGAAACAACTTTCAAACTCAAACCGTTCGAGGTGCTCGTCGTCGAAGCGTTGCCGGAAAAATAACAACGGAATAGAAATAATAAAATTATGAAAGCATTGGTCAAAAAAGAAGCGAAACCCGGTCTTTGGCTGCAGGATGTGCCGGAGCCAAAAATCGGCATCAACGACGTCCTCATCCAGGTGGACCGCACCGGCATCTGCGGCACGGACGTGCATATTTACAAATGGGACGCTTGGGCGCAGAAAACCATTCCGGTGCCGATGGTCGTCGGGCATGAGTTCGTCGGCGAGATCGTCGAGGTCGGCTCGAACGTGAATGATTTTCGCGTGGGCGACGTGGTCAGCGCCGAAGGCCATGTTGTCTGCGGCCGCTGTCGCAACTGTCTTGCCGGCCGGCGGCATTTGTGCAAGGACACCAAGGGCATCGGCGTGAACCGCACCGGGGCGTTCGCCGAATATATTTCCGTGCCGATGACGAATGTGTGGCATCACCAGCCGGGCATTGACCGCGACGTGGCCAGCATTTTTGATCCGTTCGGCAATGCCGTTCACACGGCGCTCTCGTTTGATCTGCTCGGTGAAGATGTGTTGATCACCGGTGCGGGGCCGATTGGCGTGATGGCCGCCGGCATCGCCAAGCACGCCGGCGCACGCTATGTCGTCATCACGGACGTGAACGATTACCGGCTCGACCTCGCCAAGAAAATGGGCGCGGATGTGGCGCTGAACGTCACGAAAGGAAACTTGAAGGCCGTGCAGGAGCAACTCGGCATGAAGGAAGGTTTTGACGTGGGCCTGGAAATGTCCGGCAACGCCGCCGCGTTCCGCGACATGATTGACGCAATGGCGCACGGCGGCAAAATCGCGATGCTAGGCATTCCGGCAGAGCCGATGGCGATTGACTGGAACAAGGTGGTTTTCAACATGCTAACGATCAAGGGCATTTACGGCCGCGAAATGTATGAGACGTGGTATAAGATGACCGTGATGCTCGAAAGCGGGCTGAACATCAAGCCCGTCATCACGCACCGGTTTCACTACACGGAATTTGAAAAAGGTTTTCAAGCGATGTTGAGCGGCCAGTCGGGCAAGGTGGTTTTGAACTGGAGGGATAAATGAATAAACATTTTCTGCTCCTAGTGCTGACGGCGTTTGCGGTTGGCGTGTCGGCGCGCGCGGCGGAACTGCGCGTGCCTGCTTTCACCGCTTATCTCGAACCGGATGGCGGCCATGCTTCTGTTTCGTCGCGTAACGGCATCACCGGTTGGGATGATCCCGCGCAGAAGGTGCTTTGGTTTGGTGAAATCAAAACTCCGGGCAAAATTATTTGTTCCGTCAAGTTA